>Ga0209573_1002610_pt1 | contig 22334 bp, 19 predicted proteins | sample TNRBio252014_DNA_FD_185870 | JGI IMG/M metagenome (GOLD analysis project Ga0209573, IMG submission 185870) | Wastewater treatment Type I Accumulibacter community from EBPR Bioreactor in Madison, WI, USA - TNR Reactor_6/25/2014_ DNA (SPAdes)... | ecosystem: Engineered > Bioreactor > EBPR >...
AGCAATCTGGGGTTGCCAAGCCTCGCACCCCGGTAGGAATTGAATCCATCGAACCGCCGTGTACGTGACCCGTACGCACGGTGGTGTGGGAGGGGGGAGCCGTAAGGCTTCTCCCTATCCCGATTAGCCGCTTGTTTCGCTTCTCAGTGGGTTCAGCATAGGACGTACTATGAACGAAAAGGTTGATAAGCGCATAGGGCAGGTTAGCGAAGCGTAACCTGCCGTTTAATCCGTGAGAATTAGCACAAGAACCCAATTTATGCCCGCATCGGTCTATATCGAATCCTCAATTATCAGATACCTCACGTCATGCCCAAGCCGGGATGTGGTCAAGGCTAGACGCCAAGCTATCACTTCTGATTGGTGGCTCCATTCCAAAAGCCAATATGAGGTTTATATCTCCGCATTAGTCGAATAAGAAATTTCGGGCGGCGATCCGACGGCAGCGGCCAAGCGTCTTGAGGTTGTTGCCAACATCCCAAGTATTCTTATCACTTCCGAAGCACAGTTGCTTGCCGATGCCCTTATGGTGTCAAAAGCTGTTCCAGACAACAGCGTCCGGGATGCGCTGCATATTGCAATCGCAGCGACGCAAGGGATTGACTACCTTCTCACTTGGAACTTTAAACATATCAACAATGCCGAAACAAAAACACTCATCGCCCATGTTGTTGAAGCCGATGGCTGGGTCTGTCCTATTCTCTGCTCGCCCGAGGAACTCGGAGGTAATAATGATGAAGAATGACCCTATTGTTGATGAAGTCAGAAACAATGGTCTAGCATTATCGGCTCGATATGGCAATAACATCGAGGCAATCTGCAAAGCCCTCAAGGAAAGAGAACAAGCATCGGGGCGCATAGTTGTCAATCGAATACCGCACCGGTTGGCGTCAAAAGCCAAGCAGCCAGCGTTGCATAATTTGCGGCATGCCTAACAAGTCGTTCCAGCGGACTCCAGTGCGGGAACTCGGTTTGACCGACCTCAGCCTGTTCACTGCGGCGCGCTATACCCGCCATCCCGCTCAAGCCACTGCCGCCAGACTGACCACGTTGTTCAGCCCCAGCCAGAGCCGCCCGTTTTCCACCCGAACCGGATAGTGCGTGGCGCAGCCCACGTCGGGCGCGACCGCCTGGCCGCTTTCGAGTTCCAGCACCCAGTTGTGCAGCGGACAGGTGACGCGATGGCCGTGGACGATGCCTTGCGACAGCGGCCCACCCTTGTGCGGGCAACGGTCGCGCAGGGCAAATACCTGATCGTCGGCGGTGCGAAAAACCGCTACGTCGCCGTGCGGCGTCTGGACTACCCGCGAACCCAGCCGGGGAACGTCGTCGAGCGCGCCGATTTCATGCCAGTCGTACATGATGCCTTCCCCCATTTCTCAGCCCACCCGCCGTAACGGCTCGAACTCGTGTGCGGCCACCCGGCCGCTGGCGCGTTCCGCCCATGGGTCAATCTGCGCGTACTGTTGTGATTCCAGGAACCGCTGGTGCAGCGCCTTGCGGCCTTCGCCGTCCTCGACAATGCGCTGCTTGACATAAGTCAGTCCAACCCGCTCCAGCCACGGCGCGGTGCGCTCCAGATAGCGCGCTTCCTCGCGGTACAGTTGCATGAACGCGCCGGCGTACTCCATCGCCTCCTCTTCGGTGGCGACCTTGCCCAACAGGTCGGTGCCGCGCAGCTTGATGCCGCCGTTACCGCCGACGTGCAGTTCATAGCCGGAATCCACGCACACCACCCCGAAATCCTTAATGGTGGCTTCGGCGCAGTTGCGCGGACAGCCGGACACCGCCATCTTGAACTTGTGCGGCGTCCACGAGCCCCAGGTCATTTTTTCCAGCTTGACTCCCAGGCCGGTCGAATCTTGCGTCCCGAACCGGCACCACTCGGAACCGACGCAGGTTTTCACCGTGCGCAGCGACTTGCCGTAGGCGTGGCCGGAGACCATGCCGGCGGCGTTGAGATCGGCCCAGACCTTCGGCAAATCCTCCTTTTTCACCCCCAACAGGTCGATGCGCTGGCCGCCGGTCACTTTCACCGTCGGAATCTGGAACTTGTCGGCCACGTCGGCAATGGCGCGCAATTCCTGCGGACTGGTCAGGCCGCCCCACATGCGCGGCACGACGGAATAGGTGCCGTCTTTCTGGATGTTGGCGTGAACGCGCTCGTTGATATACCGCGATTGCGCATCGTCTTGCGCCTCGCCGGGCCAAGTCGCAATCAGATAAAAATTGATGGCCGGGCGGCAGGAATGGCAACCGTCCGGCGTCTTCCATTCCATGAAGTCGAACACCGCCCGCAGACGGGTCAAATGCTGTTCCCGAATCACCTTGCGCACCTGATCGTGGCTGTGCTCGGTGCAGGCGCACAGCGGCTTTTCCCTGGAGGTCTTGGAATAATCGCCGACCGTGGCCGCCAGCAGTTGCTCGACCAGGCCGGTGCAGGAACCGCAGGAGGCCGATGCCTTGGTGTGGGCGCGGACTTCCTCCAGCGTGAACAGTTTTTGCGCGGTAATGGCCTTGACGATGGCGCCCTTGCGCACGCCGTTGCAGCCGCAGATTTCCGCTTCGTCGGGCATCGCCAACACGTTGTTGCCGCCGCCGTGCCCCGCATTGCCCAAATGGGCCTGGCCGAACAGGATGGATTCACGGAACGCGCCGATGTCGGTGCTTTCCCGTAGCAGTTGGAAATACCAACTGCCGTCAATCGTGTCGCCGTACAGCACCGCGCCCTTGACCCGGTTGTCCTTGACCACCAGTTTTTTGTAGACCCCGCGCGCCTGGTCGCGCAGCACGATTTCATCGCAGTCGGGGCCGCCGCCGAATTCGCCGGCGGAGAATACGTCAATGCCGGTGACCTTGAGCTTGGTGGACGTGACCGAACCCTGATAGCGGCTGATGCCAAAGTGAGCGAGATGGTTGGCGCAGACCCGCGCCTGTTCCCACAACGGCGCGACCAAACCATAGGTCTGACCGCGATGCTGCACGCACTCGCCGACCGCATAGATGCGCGGGTCGTAGGTTTGCAGGGTGTCGTTGACCACCACGCCGCGCTCGCAGTGAATGCCGGCGGCCTTGGCGAGGCTGATGTTCGGACGGATGCCGACCGCCATCACCACCAGATCGGCGGGAATTTCCAGACCATCCTTGAAGCGCACGCCGCGAACTCGCTCCTCGCCAAGAATGGCGACGGTCTGCGCGCCTAGCAGGAACCGTAGGCCGCGATCTTCCAGACTGGCCCGCAGCAGCGCCGCCGCCTCGGTATCGAGTTGCCGCTCCATCAGCACGTCGAGCAGGTGGACGACGGTGACTTCCATGCCCTGCTTCATCAAACCATTAGCCGCTTCCAGACCGAGCAGGCCGCCACCGATCACCACCGCATGTTTCCGGCCCGTGCGTGCCGCGTCCACCATCGCCTGCACGTCCTGGATGTCGCGGAAGGTGATGACGCCTGGCAGATCGTTGCCGGGTACGGGCAGGATAATGGGATCGGAGCCGGTCGCCAGCAACAGCCGGTCGTAGGGCGCGAACGCGCCATCGGCGGCGATGACCTGCCGCCGCGCCCGGTTGATTTGGGTCACGGCCTTGCCGGCGTGCAGGGTGATGCCGCGTGCGGCGTACCAGTCCAGATCGTTGAGCATGATCTGCTCGACCGTCTTTTCGCCCGCCAGCACCGGCGACAGCAGAATGCGGTTGTAATTGCCGTGCGGCTCGGCACCGAACACGGTGATGTCGTATTGATCGGGAGCGATGGTCAGCAACTCTTCCAGGGTGCGCATCCCGGCCATGCCATTGCCGACCAAAACCAGTTTTTCTTTTTTCATGCCATCTCGCCTCGTGGAACCACGCGCTAGCCGCTTGTCGATGAACGAGGCTTGGCACAATTCATGCCATTCAAAACTATATATTCAACTTATTGATAATAATAATTTTTATATGCTGTTCTGACCGGGCGGCATTACCGGCTGCGTTTGTGGTCATGCACGAAAACCGCGCGCTGACTCGCCGATTGCCCCTTGCTGATGCGGCGCAATCATAGCAACCGGGCGGGGCGCTAGCGCCCAAGATGACATAACCTGCTCATGAGCAAGGTCATTTCCGGTCTTGGCCCAGCTATTGCTAGGGCCGGTCATGCCCCCTATCGGCCAGGAGTAACTTGTGAGCGTTCCCAAACTCAATTTGCTGTCGTTCAGCGGCAATATCCGCATCCTGCACCTCAGTTGGATCGCCTTCTTCATCAGTTTCGTGGTGTGGTTCAACCACGCGCCGTTGCTGGCTTCCATCCGCGAGACCTTTCAACTGACCGACGCCCAGGTCAAGGCGTTGCTGATCCTGAACGTGGCGCTCACCATTCCGGTGCGGATTCTGGTGGGGATGCTGGTGGACAAGTTTGGCCCCCGGATCATGTATGCCGCACTGCTGGCGGTGTGCGGCGCGCTGTGCTTCTTCTTCGCCTCCGCCACGACCTACGAAATGCTGGCGATGGGCCGATTGCTGCTCGGTTGCGTGGGTGCAAGCTTCGTGATCGGCATCCGGCTGATTTCCGAATGGTTCCCGGCCAAGCAGGTCGGCTTGGCGGAAGGCATTTACGGCGGCTGGGGTAACTTCGGCTCGGCGGCGGCGGCGCTGTCCCTGCCGGTGATCGCGTTGGCTTTCGGCGGCCCGGACGCCTGGCGCTGGGCGGTGGCGGTGACGGGCGTCATCGCGCTGGTTTATTCGGTGATTTTCTACGCGCTGGCCAGCGACACCCCGAAAGGCTCGACATATTTCAAACCGAAAAAACTCGGCGCGATGGAAGTCACCAGTCGCGGCGATCTGGCGCTTTATATGTTCATGCAGATTCCGATGATGGCGGCGCTGGCGGTCCTGACCTGGAAGCTGTCGCCGGCTGGCTTGAAGATGATCGGCGACGACACGGCCACGGCCATCTACATCGCCCTGGCCGCCCTGCTGGCCTGGAATCTCTGGCAATGTCTGAGCGTGAACCGCGAAGTGCTCGCCGGTCACGTCGTGCCGGAGATTCACCGCTACAAGTTCAAACAGGTGGCGATTCTGTCGCTCGCCTACGGGGTGTCGTTCGGCTCGGAAATCGCGGTGGTTTCCATGTTGCCGCTGTATTTCAAAGACTTGTACGGCCTGACCCTGGTGCAGGCGGGTCTGGTGGGTTCCAGCTTCGCGATCATGAATTTGTTCGCCCGGCCCGCTGGCGGTCTGATCTCCGACCGCATCGGCCGCAAGCGCACCCTGAGCCTGGTGATGGTCGGCATCACCGCCGGCTACGGCGCGATGAGCTTCATGGGCGACTGGCCGCTGTGGGCGGCGGTGACGACAACCGTGTTGTGCTCGTTCTTCGTGCAGGCCGGTTGCGGGGCGGTGTACGGCATCGTGCCGTTGATCAAGCGCCGGTTGACGGGTCAAATTGCCGGCATGAGCGGCGCTTACGGCAACGTCGGCAGCGTGGCGTTCCTGACCGTGCTGGCGTTCGTGACCCCGGCGACGTTCTTCCTGGTCATCGCCATGACCGCCGTCGTGGCGCTGGCTGTCGTTCAGTTCCTCGACGAACCCGCCGGCCAGATCGCCGAGATTATGCCGGACGGCACGGTGCAGATGATCGACGTGGCTTGAACAGTCCCCATCCTTCGACCATGACCCGCACCCTGCGCCTCCGCCTTGGCCAGTTTTCCGACCGGGGCGTCAAACCCGCCAATGAAGACTTCCACGGCGCGCTCGTCCCGGAAGGCGAGGCGCTGACCCTGAAGGGCGCGGCGTTCGCCATCGCCGACGGGATGAGTTCCAGCGAGTCGGCCCGCCTCGCCGCTGAATACGCAGTCAAGAATTTCCTCAACGATTACTTCGCCACCCCCGATTCCTGGACGGTGCGGCATTCCGCCGAGCGGGTACTGAGCGCCCTCAACCGCTGGCTGTGTGGACAGGGCGCGCGGATGCTCGATCCGTCGCGGGGCATGGTCACTACCTTCAGCGCGCTGGTGCTCAAATCCACCACCGCGCACCTCTTCCACATCGGCGATACCCGCATTTGGCGATTGCGCGACGCCACGCTGGAACCGCTGACCCAGGATCACCACCATTGGGCCAGCCAGGAACGGGTTTATCTGAACCGGGCGCTGGGTATTGACCCGCATCTGGACATTGACTACCGCAGCCTGGCGGTCGAGGTCGGCGATCTGTTCCTGTTTACTACCGACGGCGTCCACGAATACGTGTCGCCGCTGGAAATCAAGCGCCTGATCGGTGCGAGCGGCGACAATCTCGACGCCGCCTGCCGCGCCCTGATTGCCGCCGCCCGCGCCGCCGGCAGCCCGGATAATCTGACCTGTCAGTTGCTGCGGATTGACGAGTTGCCGTTGCCGGACGCCGAGTCGGTATTCCAGCAGTTGACTGAATTGCCGTTTCCGCCGGAACTGGAACCGGGGATGGTTCTGGACGGCTACCGCATCCTGCGGGAGATTCACGCCAGCCCCGCCAGCCAACTTTATCTGGCGCTCGACCCGGACGCCGGGCGGCAGGTGGTGTTGAAAACGCCGTCGGTCAACTTCGAGGACGATCCGGCCTATCTGGAGCGCTTCCGGCACGAGGAATGGGTGGGCCGGCGCGTTGACAGCCCGCATGTACTCAAGGTGATCGAGCCGGCGCAGCGGCGGCGCTTCCTCTATCACGTGCTGGAGTATCTCGACGGCCAGACTTTGCGGCAATGGATGGCCGAGCACCCGCGCCCGCCGCTGGCCGAAGCGCGCGACATTCTGACGCAGATTGCGCGCGGCATCCGCGCCTTTCACCGGCTGGACATGCTGCACCGGGATTTGAAGCCGGAAAACATCCATATTGACCGCCACGGCACGGTTCGCATCATGGATTTCGGCTCGGTGAAGATCGGCGGGGTCGCCGAAATCGCCTCGCCGGTCGAGCAAACCGACCTGCTCGGCACCCGCAACTACACCGCGCCGGAAGTGCTGCGTGGCGAGCCGGCGACTACCCGTTCTGATCTATTTGCCTTCGGCGTCATCGCCTACGAACTGCTGACGGGCCGCCTGCCCTACGGCGAGCGGCTGGGACGGGAAATCAGCGCGAAAGGGATGGCCCGATTGCGCTATGTCTCCGCCCGGAGCGCGCGGCCGGATTTGCCGGTTTGGGTGGACGGTGCGCTGGAAAAGGCCGTGCGCCTCGATCCCCAGCGCCGCTACACGGTCGAGACGGAGCTGGTCTACGACCTGCTGCACCCCAATCCCGATTTCGCCGAACGCCGCAACCCGTCGTTGCTGGAACGCAATCCGGTCGGTTTCTGGCGCGGCGTGGCGCTGCTTTCGCTGCTCGCCAATCTCGTGCTGCTGTACCTGTTGCACCGGGGCTAATCGGGCCTGCCCATCCCCGCGTGAAGCATCTGGGGTATGCTACGGCTTGTCGCCCGCCCCGGAATCCTTTCCCATGCCGCTGCAACCGCTTCCCCATCCCCGCCAGTCCAATGTCGCCCTGACCGTGCTGGCGACCCTGTTGTTGCTGTTCGGGCTGACGCTGGTGGACGCGGCGTGGCGTTCGCAACGGGCTGATGATGCCGCTAGCCGGGCGCTGGTGCGGGAGCTCGGTTTGACCGACCTCAGCCTGTTCACCGAGGCGCGCTATACCCGCCATCCCACGCAGGCCGACCGGCACAGTCCGTTTCAGGATCATCCAGCGGCGCTAGAGCATTTTCCGACCGGTTCGTTGATGCCACCGGTTCACGCGCCCTGAAGAATCATTCGCGCCGCCAAGGTGATTTCGTAAATACCGAACCCGATGACCAGCGCGCCGGCGACCTGGCGCACCCAGGACTGGCGGATGAAACCCGCCAGCGTCGCCGCGAACGCGCCCATCGCCAGCAGCGCCGGCAGCGTGCCCAGGCCAAAGCACAGCATCAGCAGGCCGCCGCTCAGCGCCCCGCCCGCGCCCATCGCCCACACCAGCGCGCTGTAGACCAGTCCGCACGGCAGCCACCCCCACACCAGCCCGATGCCCAGCGCCCGCGTCGGCGTGCGCACCGGCAACAGCCGTCGGCCCAGCGGTTCGATCCGCCGCCACAATCGCCCACCGGCCTGTTCCACCCGCGCCAGGCCCATCCACCAGCCGGCCAGATACAACCCCAGCAGGATCATGAACAGGCCGGCCAGAATCTGTAGCGTCAACTGCGCTTGATGCACCGACATCAGATGCGTCGCCCAGGCGCCGACTCCGCCCGCCAGCATACCGGCGACAACGTAGCTCAGCAGCCGGCCCAGGTTATAGGCCAGCAGAAACGGCAATCGGCCCAGCAGCGGTCGGTCGGGCGTCGCCGGCAATCCCAGGGTCAGCGCCCCAACGATGCCGCCGCACATCCCGAAACAGTGTGCGCCGCCGCTCAGGCCGATCAGGAAAGCGGCCAGGAAGCTGGTGGTTAGATCCATGAGGCTACCTTGCCAGAGGACTGTATGATTAGGTCCCAATAAAAAAACCCGGCCTCGCCGGGTTTTTAACCTACTCAATATCCGCGATGTTTTTCTAATTATTCAAGACGCGGACAGGGAAGAGGTTCGCGAAAACAAGCTGTTCTCGATATGTTTCCAAGTTTCTGGACAGGTTGTCGCGATAGCAACGCTTATCGGCAGCAGGAGCAAACCCGCGCCCACCAGCGCAACAATCCAAAAACCGGCTATCGGGGAAAGCGCCAGCACCACAACCGCACATACGGCAATCTTGAATAATTCCTTCATGAGTACTTCACGCGACCGACTCCCGTCCAACCAAGCAAGGAACCAGCGCGTCCTCCAAAGTTAGGTATCCGGAAAGATCGAACCCAGTCCGATCCAAGCTTGGAGGCAACATGCATGGTGCGGGTTTCGCGCTCTGAATATCCAATCCACGCGATCCGCGCCCTTTCGGGCGGGTACTGTCCATACCATCCAACTACCGATAAACACTATAATTTACATGCTTTAGCGCCACCAATTAAGAACATCATAACGCAAATTATGTTGCAGCGCAAGAAAATTTACCGATCACACACCCGTCACGGCGTATCAAGAACCTTGGCAATCGACTCGTTAGCAGATGCGCGGCAATTGCTCGCCACTCAGCCAGTCCACCAGGCGATTGCCGCCGAAGACGGTTTCCATGGTGACGAAATAATGCGGGTCTTCCCGCACCGTGCCGATGAGCGCCGCCGCCGCGCCCAACGGATGAGCACGCAGCGCCGCCAGCACCCGCTCGACATCTTCGGGCGGACAAACCGCTATCAGCTTGCCTTCGTTGGCGACGTACAGCGGGTCCAGACCCAGCAGTTCGCAGGCCGCCGCCACTTCGGGCCGAACTGGAATAGCCGCTTCCCGGAGATGCATCCCGACGCCGGATTGCGCGGCCAATTCGTTCAACGTGGCCGCCAAGCCGCCACGAGTGGGATCGCGCAGGCAGCGCAACCCCGGCGCCGCTGCGATCATCACCGCCACCAGTTCGTGCAGGGCGGCGCTGTCGGATTCAAGGTTGGTCTCGAATTCGAGGCCAGCGCGTTGCGACATCACCGCCACGCCATGATCGCCGAGGGTTCCGCTGAGCAGAATACAGTCGCCGGGACGCGCACGGTCGCCGGAAAGCTGGACGCCCTCGGGAATCACGCCGATGCCGGTGGTGTTGATGAACACGCCATCGCCTTTGCCGCGCTCGACGACCTTGGTGTCGCCGGTGACGATGCTCACGCCCGCCGCCCGCGCCGCGCCCGCCATGGATTCCACGATGCGCTTGAGATCGGCCAGCGGAAAACCGGCTTCCAGGATGAAGCCGGCGGAGAGATGCAGCGGCCGAGCGCCGGCCATCGCCAGATCGTTCACCGTGCCATGCACCGCCAGCGAACCGATGTCGCCGCCGGGAAAGAACAGCGGCGAAACCACGTAGCTGTCGGTGGTCAGGGCGATGCGACCGGGCGGCAAGTCCAGACAGGCCTGGTCGTTGCGCTGGTCGAGCCAGGGATTGCGGAAGGCGGCCGCGAACAGTTCCTCGACCAGTTGCGCCATGGCCCTTCCGCCGCTGCCATGGCTCAACTCGACCTGCCCGTGCTCGAAATCCAGCCGGCCCGCGAACGGTCGGCGAACGGGCGGTGCGTTCATGCGGCCTCCTGATAGCGCCCGTAGCGGTAATAGGCTGCGCACGCGCCTTCCGACGAGACCATGCATGCGCCCAGTGGGGTTTCCGGAGTGCAGGCGGTATCGAACAGCTTACAGTCGGTCGGCTTTTTGACCCCGCGCAAAATGGCCCCGCACAGACAGGCGCGCGGCTCGGTCGCCGTTCGCTCCGTCATCGGAAAGCGGCGCTCGGCGTCGAACCGGGCGTAATGTTCTCGGATTTGCAGCGCGCTGTGGGGGATGGGTCCCAGGCCGCGCCACTCGAACACCGGGCGGGGTTCGAAGACTTCAGCCATGAGTCGCTGGGCCTTGCGGTTGCCTTCGCGGGTCACGGCGCGGGTGTACTGATTTTCCACCTCGGCGCGGCCCTCGTTGAGCTGGCAAACCAGCATCAGGATGGATTGCATCACGTCCAGCGGCTCGAAACCGGCGATCACCACCGGCCGCTGGTAGTCGTGGGCGAAGCGCTCGTAGGGCTCGCTGCCAATCACTACGCTGACGTGCGCCGGCCCCAGGAAACCGTCGATGGGAACCGCTTCCAGTTCGCGCGCCTCGGGCGCGGCCAGCAGATGAACAATGGCCGGGGGCGTGAGGACGTGGTTGCAGAACACGGTAAAATTGGGCAGATCGAGTTGCGCCGCCTGTTGGATGATCAGAGCCGTGGGCGGAGTCGTCGTCTCGAAGCCGATGGCGAAGAACACCACTTCGCGGTCGGGATGTCGTTGCGCCAGCATCAGGGCGTCGGCAGCGGAATAGATCATGCGGATGTCGGCGCCCGCCGCCCTGGCCTTGAGCAGGCTTTGCCCGCCCGAACCCGGCACCCGCAGCATGTCGCCGTAGCTGCACAGGATCACTTCGGGCCGGATGGCGAGGTCCAGCGCCTGGTCCAGACGACCGATGGGCAACACGCACACCGGGCAACCGGGTCCGTGGATCATGCGGACGCTGGCTGGCAACAGATTGGGTATGCCGTGGCGATAGATGGCGTGGGTGTGGCCGCCGCAGAATTCCATCAGGTGGTAGCGCCGGTCGGGCCGCGCTTCTTGCACGATTCGCCGCGCCAGCCCGCGCGCCGTCGCGCCGTCGCGAAATTCGTCGATGTACTTCACGGTTGTTGCTCGCCCCTATCGTTGAATCTTTCTTCTTGGAGCTTAGCCCGTCCGACAGCTTTTGCCAGGAAGCACGGCCAGCTTGCTCCTGCTGGCTGGTTGGCGCGGGGTCAACATTCGTCGATGGTAAGTTCAAAACCCACGCAGGGATCGAGCGCCATCACCAGCAATTCGATGGGTTGACGGACCTCGGTTCCTCCTCCGATCCGCGCGCCGGCCAAACCGCGCGCCAGTGGACCGTCGGGATGAAAGTTCCATTCGGTGGGGGCCAGAATCCGGTAAGCGATTATTCGACCCTCCATCACCGCCAGCCAGTGAACCAGCCGACCACGAGCGCATTCCACTACACCCAGGCCGGAACCGCTGGCGTTCTCCAAATCCGGCGTTTCGGGATGCTCAGCATTCACCGCTCGGGCTTGCTCGCCCAGTTCGGCGACGAGCGCGCCACACTCGATCACCCGCGCCGTCAGGCGGACGAGCAAGCCGTTACCGTATTCGGCGCGCAGCGCGGCGATCGCGGGATGGTTCCAGCAACGGGCCAGGTTGCCGGTCTCGCCGACCACGCCGATGTAATCCGGCCGCGCGCAAAACGAGTAGTCAGCATCATTCGCCATCTGCCGCGCAAGCCACGCGGGATCGAACTCGGGCAGGGGTTCCACGGCGCTGCGTCCAAACCCAGCCAAGCCCTGTTCGCTCGCCCAGCGCAGAATCATGGCCGCCGGCGACTCGGCGGCGCGCAGCCAAGCCTCGAAAGCGCCGCGATCCCGCCAAGGCGAACCCGCCGTCGGCGTCCGTCCCAGCACGGTCTGATCGACACGCTGTTCGATCTCGTCCAGCGCTGCGGCGAGTCCAGCCCGATCTGGCGTCAGGCGCGCGCCGCCAACTTGCATCCAGGTCGGCTCGGGAAGCAACAGGGGCCGCAGCGACGCTAGCACTCGCCGCAGCGGTTTCAAGGCTTCGAGCGCCGGTTTGACGCTGATGCAGCGCGGCCCATCGAGCAGGATGCGCCAGACGGTTTGTTCGAGCGCCTCGGCGCTGACCAGCATCCGGCGGGCGGCGATTTGGGGGGGCGAGACGGTCAAGCCGAGCGCGTTCTCCGCCGCGCGCAGCCCGGCGACCGCCTGAGCCGCGCCGCACAGGCCGAACAGGCGTGGCAACAGCGCCAGGGCTTCGTCCAGCCGGCAACCCACGAGGATGGAGCAGGCGCTGACCGGGCGCGTCGAACTCAGCACGACCGCCGCAATCATGCCTTTCTCCACCCGAACCTGGATGCGCAGCTTGCCCTCGCCGGCCCCGAGCGCGCCGCTCATGCCGATGGTATCGTCTCGATAATTTCGTCGAACAGGCGATAGGCTTCCATCGCCTCGTCGGGATCGATCTTGCGCACCGCGAAGGTCTGGGCCTGGACGATCAGGTAATCACCCGGCGCCACCGGATCATCCAACAGCAACAGGCTCACTTCCAACCGTTCGCCGTAGCGCTCCACCAGCGCGCTGGTCTCGCGCAGTTCAACCACCCGGGCCGGAATGGCGATGCACATGGCCTAGATCACTGCGATCGCCGCCGGACGTTTCGGCGCGAGCGGATAACCCAACCCGCGCAATTCCGTCGCCAAACACTCGACCGCCTGCCCCAACACCGCCGACACTTCGGAGGACAGTTCGATGCCCAACTCCAGATCAAGCGGCACGACGCCGACCAGGGTGATGGAACCCGGCGCTTCGCCGGTGAGAACCAGCGTCGCCAACACGTCCGCCAAGCCGAGTTGATGCGGCGAGAACCGGGTCAGGAACAGGGCAGGAATCTCGGCGGCGGCAAGCTTGACCACCGATGCGGGCGGTGCGCCGGTCCGCGCCGCATCGCAAATCAACAGATGATCGCAGCCGGCAAGGGTATTCAGCAGATCCATGCCGGAGGTGCCGCCATCGACGACCTCCACTTCCGCCGGGATGGCGTAACGCGCGGCCAGCGCCTCGACCACCCGCACCCCGACGCCCTCGTCGCGGAGCAGGATATTGCCGAGGCCCAGCACCACGACCCTCATCCGAACGCCTTCACCTGAACGATGGGCCGCCGCTCGGTATCGACCAGATGGATCGCGCAGGCGAGACAGGGATCGAAGGAATGCACCGTGCGCAACACTTCCAGCGGCAGTTCGGGATTGGCGACCGGATTGTCGAGCAAGGATGCCTCGTAAGGCCCCAGCGCGTCGGCGTCGTCGCGCGGTCCGGCGTTCCAGGTGCTCGGCACCACCGCCTGATAGTTCTCGATCTTGCCGTTCTCGATCACGGTCCAGTGCGACAGCACCCCGCGCGGCGCTTCGTGATAGCCGAAGCCGCGAATCTCGCCCTTGGGAAACACCGGGCGATTGAAGGTGGCTAAATCGCCCTTGGCAATGTTGTCGATCAATAATTGCCATTGATTTTGCAGCGATTCGAGCAGCACCGCGCAACGCACCGCCCGGGCGGCGATGCGGCCGATGGTTGAATGCAGCGCCTCGACCGGAATCTGGGTCCCCGCGACCGCGCTGGCGATCTCCAGCACCCGATTGAGATGGCGCTTGGTCGGCTCGTGACCGGCGGCGACCATGGCCAGCACGTTGGCCAGCGGTCCCACCTGGACCCGCTTGTCGTAAAACGTGGGGGCCTTGACCCAGGAATATTTGCCGTCGTCCTGGAAAGTGGTGTGCTGCGGGTGCGTCTGGCCTTCGTAGGGATGGCGGGCCTCGCTGCCGCCCTTGTAGCGATACCAGGCGTGCTTGACGCTCTCCTTGACCCCGTCGCGGAAAAACCCGTCCTGATAGCTGGTGATCGGCTTGAACGTCGCCAAGTCGCCCTTGGCGATGTAGCCGCCGGGCAGTTCGAAGCGGGTTCCCTTGGTGTCCAGCGGCAGATCGGGCACCGACAGATAATCGGTGACGCCCGCCCCGTACTGGGTCCAGTCGGCGTACAAAGCACCGACCGCCGCCACGTCCGGGATCATCGCCTTGTTGACGAATTCGCCGAGCTTGTCGATCTCCGCCTTGATGGCGAACAGCCGCTCCAGGGTCAGGGTGGACTGGCTGTCGGGATTGATCGGATTGGCTACCCCGCCGACGGCGAGGTTTTGGATGTGGGGCGTTTTCGAACCGAGAATAGCGACGATTCGGTTCGCGATCCGCTGATATTCCAGCGCTTGGAGATAGTGGGTCGCGGCCAGCAGGTTGACCTCCGGCGGCAGCTTCATCGCCGGGTGGCCCCAATAGCCGCTGGCAAATACGCCCAGTTGCCCCGTACCGACGAACGCCTTGAGTTTTTCCTGGATCTGGCGGATTTCCGGCAGACCGTTGCGCCGGTAGTCGGACAGGCTGGCGCCCAGTTTCGCCGCCCCCTCGGGACTGGCCGAGAGCGCCGAGACGATATCGACCCAATCGAGCGCCGCCAGTTGATAGAAATGCACGATGTGATCGTGGATGCCGTGCGCCGTGATGATCATGTTGCGGATGTACTGGGCGTTGAGCGGCACTTCCAGATTCAGAGCGTTCTCGACCGCGCGCACCGACACGATGGCGTGAACCGTAGTGCATACGCCGCAGATGCGCTGGGTGAATATCCAGGCGTCGCGCGGGTCGCGGCCCTGCAGGATGACCTCGATGCCGCGCCACATCTGCCCCGACGACCAAGCGTTGCTCACCTTGCCATCGTTGACCTCGCAATCGATCCGCAGATGACCTTCGATGCGGGTGATGGGATCAATGGTTATTCGGGTCACGACGGCCTCCCATGGGATTCGGCGGTGCTGCCGGGCAATACCGGCAGGGTCTTGATGAACAGCAAATACAGCATGATTTCCAGGCAGACGACGCCGATGGTGATCAGCAGCTCCGGCGCCGAGGGGAAGTAGGTCCAGCCGTTGCCGGGTTGCACGGCCATCAAGTAGGAGTCGAGCCGGTACAACGAACCGGCGGCGAGCAGGCAAACCGCTGCCAGGAATTGCCAGCGCTGGCTGGCGCGGCGGCGCGAGAGGAGCACGAAAATCGGGGCGAGGAACAGCACGGTTTCGATCAGGAACAGATTGCCGTCCCAATCGCCGACGAAGGCCAGGCCCAGATGGCCGCGATAGGTCAGATCGCCCCAGCGCAGCAGTAGAAAACCCACGAGCAAGCCGGCGGCGACGCGCGCCAACCGCGCGAACAACGCCGCCTCGGATGGGGTTTTGAAGGCTCGGTTGACCAAGGTGGCTTCCAGCATCACCACGCCGTAGCCCATGGCCAGCGCCGAGATCAGATACAGCAGCGGCAGCCATGCCGTGTACCACAACGGCGAAAGTTTGGAGCCCAGGATCAGCAGCACCGAACCCAGCGAGGACTGGTGCATGGTCGGCAACAGCACCCCGACCGCGACCAGCACGTACATGTACCGCTTCAGAAAAGCGTGCAACTTGTCCAGCCCGAACCGTTGCTTGAACTCGGACGGGATGCGTTCCAAAAAGGCCGGCCAGAATTCCAGCCACAGGACGGTGATGTAGGCCATGACGCACAACGCCACCTCGAAGATCACCGAGTTCGGCTGAGCGTACCAGGGCATCAGCAGGTTGAAGGCATTCCAGTAGCGGCCCAGGTCGATCATCACGGCGAGACCGGCCAGGGTGTAGCCGAACACCCCGCCGAGCAGGGCGGGACGCATCAGCGGGTGGTAGGCCTTGCGGTTGAAGATGTAGACCAGCAACGCCATGGCGAAACCGCCGCAGCCGAAGGCCGTGCCGATCACCACATCCAGCACCACCCAGGTGCCGATGGGATAACCGTTGCTCATGTTCGATACGTCGCCCATCCCAAACAAAAAGCGGCGCAAAATGAAATAGGCCGCGATCAGCACGAAAATGCCCAGGATAAGGAAGGGCTTGGTGACAATATGGCCGCCGAGCGGCCGGTGGGTGATCGCTGTCATGATGGCCGCTCCTCGTCGTTCTTCCGCTCGTCGTCCTCCCTCGCGTTGCGCCGGGCCAGGAACACCAAGCCACCCAGTAGCGCCACCGGTGCGATCAGGCCCTTGTACAGGGTGTGCTGCATGCCCTCGGAAACAGCAGCGAAGGAGTGATCGGGCAGCTTGGGCAGACCCAGTTTCTCGTGGGGTACGCCGGTCAGATAGCGCACCTGGGTGCCACCGCTTTCCTTTTCGCCGTAGATGTGCGGCTGATAGTGACCGATCGGCGCCGCCTGAGCCGGGCGGTCGCCACCCAGCAGACCGCGCGGGAACTCGTACATCTCCCCGGGTTTGAGGGCCAGTCGCCGTTCCGCTTCGGCTTGCAATTCCTCGACCCAGCCAAACAGCGATGCCCCGGTCGGGCACACATCGCAACAGGCCGGAATTCGGCTTTTTTTCCACAAGGCCGTGGCCGAGGTTCCGGCTTGCGCCGCGACCGCCGCATTGTCGCGGCTGGAAAACAACGGGTTCTCCGCAAGCAGGTGACTGCAAAGCTGGCACTTGGCGATCCGGCCGAACGGCTCGTCGAACTGATAATGGGGAACGTTGAACGGACAGCCGTAGACGCAGTAGCGGCAACCGATGCAGGCATCGGGATTGTGGGTGACGATGCCGGTTACGGGGTTTTTTTGCATCGCGCTGACCGGACAAACCGAGATGCAGGAGGGATCGACGCAATGCAGGCAGTGACGCTTGACGAAGGCGTAGCCGTTCACCTCCCGATCCTTCTCGGCCATGGCGCCGTTCTGATAGACCCGGATCACGTTCAGGGTCTTGCCGGAAATGTCTTCCGCCGTGTCCCAGGTGCCCTCGTTCCATTGGGCCAGATGTTGCGGTTGTTCGACCGGTTTGCCGTTAGCCTCCTTGCAGGCGGCGACGCAGGCCTTGCAACCGATGCACTGCGTCGAGTCGTACAACATCCCGATGGCTTTAGGGGGTAACTGCTTCGGTTCGCGCGGCGCAAAGGGCGCGGCGGCCTCGGCGACAGGCGCGGCGGCGGCGGTCGCGACCGCTCCGGCGGCGCCCCGCAAGAATTGTCTGCGGCTCATGTCCATGGCGCACCTCTCACCGGCCATCGCCGTGCTGATCGGCGCTGGAGTCGGCCCCACCATCCATGCCGTACAAGGCCATCGCGCCCGCTCCCACCGCCAGTCCGGCGACACCAGCGACGACCGCGGCGGCGGCCGAGCTAACGCCCTCGCCCTTCGGCGCATTCACCGCCGGGAAGGCGGTAGGCGGCGTGTAGGTTTGGACCTTGGCGAGCGCATGGAGCGGTTTGGTAAAGCCTACGCCCTGCTCGGTGCAGCCAAAGCAGGGATGGCCGATGCCGACCGGCCAGTTTCCCTCGCCCACGTCGCCGAAACCGATGGTCGGGCAATTGGCGTGGGTTTCCGGTCCCTTGCAACCGATCTTGTAGAGACAGAAACCCTGGCGATGGCCGTAATCGCCGAATTCCAGGGCGAAACGGCCGGCGTCGAAGTGCGGACGCCGCTCGCAATTTTCGTGAATCAGTCGGCCGTAGGCGAACTTGGGTCGGTTCTTCGCATCCAGCGCCGGCGGTTTGCCGAAGGTCAGCAGGTAGAGGACGGTGGAGAGGAAGTTGTAGGGATTGGGCGGGCAGCCGGGGATGTTGATCACCGTCTTGCCGGGCAATACTTCATGCACCGGCTTGGCGTGGGTCGGATTGGGATCGCTCGACGGAACGCCGCCCCAGGACGCGCAGGAACCGATGCCGATGATCGCCGCCGCGCCTTCCGCCGCCTCCTTGACGGCTTCCAGGATCGGCTTGCCGGCGACCATGCAGTAAATGCCGCCATCCTTGGTCGGGATCGAGCCGTCCACCACCAGCACGAACTTGCCCCAGTTCTCTTTCATCGACTTGGCCTTGTACGCCTCGGCCTGATGACCGGCTCCGGAGCAGAGGGCCTCGTGGTAATCGAGGGAGATCATGTCGAGAATCAGGGTTTCGAGCGTCGGATGGTAGGCGCGCAACAGCGACTCGGTGCAACCGGTGCATTCCTGCGCCGACAGCCAGATGACGGGCGGTCGCTTGGCGGCGGTAGCGGCCTCGGCGATCCGGATGCCCATCAGGGAGGACAGGCCCAGGGTCGCCGCGACTCCGGTGCAGTATTTCAGGAACTGGCGACGGGTGAGACCGCCCAGCGCGCCCCGATAGCCGTCGAGGTCCTGAACCGCATGGGTTTCAAGATCATGATTGCTAAAAGAATCCATCAATACGCCCCTCTTTCCGGACTGGTTATCGATGAAATCTAGTAGAGCGGTGACCGGGTTAATTGACGATGGTCAAATTTTGAGGATTTTTTATCAGGCGAAAAATGGCGGCCGATGCAGATAGGGTCCATGCGCTTCAAACCAGCCCGTCAATCCAGCAGCGTCGGCGGTCTGATCTCCCGGAACAGCGAATGCGGCTGAATCACATGCACGGTGCGCCCGGAAAAGCGAGCCAAGCCGTCTTCCTCGAGTCGGCCGATGATCCGCGACAGGGTTTCGTGGCGGGCGCCGATCATCGAGGCGAGATCACGCCGCGAGAGCGGCAATTCCATGAACCGGCTGCCATCGCTAGCGGTGCGGCCGTGGCGGTTCATCAAGGCCAGTAGGAGATAAACGAACTTGCCGCGGTTGGATAGAGTGGCGTTGCGGACCAAATGATCGTGCGCCTCGTCCATGTCGGCGGCGATGCGACGCAGAAACTGCCGTCCCAGCGCCGAGTTTCGGTCAAGCAGCAACCTCGTCACCGTTTGGTCGACAAAGCAGAGTTTGCTCGGCCCGAGCGCCTCGGCGCTGTAGCGGCGATTTTCCCCGAGCAGCAGACCCCGATAACCCAAGGTATCGCCAGGATAGGCAAGTCGCAGCAGGACCGCGTTGCCCTCCCCATCGCCCTTGCGAATGGCCACCGCTCCCGAGACTACGCAGTAGATGCCATGACTTGGCTCTCCCGCCGAGAAAATCGTCTCGCCCGCCCGATACTGCCGCTTCTTCAGGTTGCGCGAGAGGATCCGGGTTTCCTCCTCGCTTAAAACGCACCACTCATTGCGCTGGCGCAACGAACAACCGAGACAACCGAGGCCCGACATGCCTCCACCTTGCTCCGCCATCGCCATCCTCCTTAACTGCTATTATTAGAATGGTTACGCACTCAAGGTCGACCTTTGGCTCCAATCAGGAAGAAACCGGCTTTCGGTCAGTGCGCGAGGATACTCGAAACCAGCCGCTATAATTAATTTGGAAAAATATAGTTCAAATTTCGTCAAGCGAAACCAGCATGGAGGATTGCAATATGCAAACGCAGTGGGTTCGGCCGATTGCAACCATCGCCATCGCCTTATTCGTCGTGGGTGGATTGTTGTGGGTCATCGACCCGGTCTCGGGTCTTTTTGTCCACTTGGTCTCGCCTGTCTCGGCCCAGGAAGATCTCCGGTACGCCGCCAAGCCAGCGGGCTGGGACGGACCGGCCGGGTCATGCGTCGTCTGCCACAACCTGGAGGAAGGCGCTCCCTGGCGGGTCGCGCCCAGTCTCTGGGGCGTCGTTGGCGCGCCCAAGGCGAGCGCCAAGGGTTATGGTTATTCCCTCGCGCTGGCCCAGGCGGGAGGAACGTGGACAGCCAAGGAGCTGGACGCGTACCTGACCAACCCCAGTAAACTCCTGCCGGGCACCAGCAAGACGATCAGCGTGACCGATCCCGAGGAGCGCGCTCGAATCGTTAAATTCCTGGGCACGCTGAAGGATTGAGACGCCAGGGACGACGCAACCGTTTCAGGCGTCGTCCCGGTCCTGTTTGACCCAGATCACTTGATCGGTGGCAAAGCCCAGCGCCTTCGCCTGTTTCAGCAATTCGTCCAGCACGGGAGGCGGTAACTGGCGGGTCCGGGCCAGAATCCACAGATACTCCCGGCTGGGGCCGCTGACCATCACCCACGAATAATTCGCCCGGTCCAGGGCGACGATGTGGTAGCCCCCGTAAAAAGGTCCAAAGAACGACACTTTCAGCGAACCGACCGTCGGTTCGCCGGTGAAATAGGCGCGGCCCTCGACTTCCTTCCAACTCCCAGCGCGGTCGTCGTAGCCGCGATTGAGCACCTTGACGCCGCCATCCTCGCGCAGGCTGTACGTCGCGCTGACGTTGCTCAGGCCACGTTCGAAGGAATGATCCATCCGGGCGATTTCGTACCAGTGACCCAGATAGCGGTTCAGTTCGAAGCCGGTAAGCGGGGTCACGCCCTCGGGCGGCGCTACGGCGCAAGCGCCCAGCCACAACAGCAGGGACAGCACAAGTTTCTTCATGGCGCGGGATTCCTGAGAATGATCAAGGCCAGACGGTTCGAGCGCCTGCTATTGTGCTACCGTTTCGTCATCCACGTTCCCGGTTTTTCGATCCGCCATGCGCGCTTTCCTCGAACGGCAGAAATATCTGATTGACTACACCCTCGCGGCCCTGCTGCGGCGCAAGACCCGCAACCTCGGCCTGCTGCTGGTCTACACCCTACTGGTGTTCCTGTTCAGTTCCGTGCTGCTGCTCAGTCAGGGCTTGCGGCGGGAAGCGGCAACGCTGCTGCAAGACGCGCCGGAAGTCATCGTCCAGCGCGTGACCGCCGGGCGGCACGACCTGTTGCCGGCGACCTGGCTCGACCGTCTGCAGCAAATCCGGGGCGTCAGCGCGGTCCAGGGCCGGCTGTGGGGCTATTACTACGATCCGGCGGTCAAGGCCAACTACACCCTGATGGTCGCCCCGGAGCGGGGACTGGCGGCGGACGAGATCGTGGTTGGCGCGGCCTTGGCGCGGGTGCGGCAAATCGGCGTCGGCGACTATCTCGGTCTGCGCGCCGCCAACGGCCAGCCGCTGCCGCTCAAAATCACCAGCCTGCTGGAATCCGCCTCGGAACTGCTGAGCGCCGATCTGCTGCTGCTCTCCGAAACGGGCTACCGCGCGCTGTTCAATATCCCCTCGGACGTCTACACCGACGCCGTGCTGACGGTGCGCAATCCCCGCGAGGCGCGCACCGTGGCGGAAAAAATCACGCTCGCCCTGCCGGACAGCCGGCCGATCCTGCGGGCGGAAATCCTCCGTACCTACGACGCGGTGTTCAACTGGCGCGAGGGTTTGGCGTTCCTCACGCTGGGTGCGCTGCTGCTGGCGTTCATGATCCTGGCCTGGGACAAAGCGGCTGGCCTCAGCGCCGAGGAAAAGCGCGAAATCGGCATTCTCAAGGCCATCGGCTGGGAAACCGGCGATATTCTGCGGATGAAGCTGTGGGAGGGCGCACTGTTGTCGCTGACTGCGTTTCTCGCCGGCTATGCGCTGGCCTGGCATCAGGTGTTTTACGCCGGCGCGGCGCTGTTCGGGCCGGTGCTGAAAGGCTGGGCGGTGCTGTATCCCGAACTCCAGTTGACGCCGGCGGTGGACATGCAACTGATCCTGGTGCTGCTGGCGGTCAGCGTGCTGCCCTACATCGTCGCTACTCTGATTCCGATCTGGCGGACGGCCACCGCCGATCCCGATGCGGTGATGCGCGGATGATCGAATTGACCGAAGTCAGCAAGACTTTCAATCAGAACCAGCCCAACGAGTGCCGGGCGCTGCGCGGCGTTAGCCTGCGGCTGGAGCGCGGCGGCGTCACCGTGTTCAAGGGACCGAGCGGTTCGGGGAAAACCACCCTGCTGACCCTCGTCGGCTGCCTGGCGCGGCCTACCGCCGGGCGGATCGCGCTCGATGGCCGGTTGCTGTCCAACCTGCCGGAGCGGTTTCTGACCGACGTGCGGCGCCATACCTTCGGGTTCGTGTTCCAGCAGTTCAACCTGATTCGCGGCCTGACCGTGCTGGAAAACGTGATGCTGCCGGCCTATCCGCTGGGCCGACCCCACCGCGAGTTGATGGATGCCGCCCACGCGCTGCTCGACCGTTTTGGCTTGGCGGCCAAGGCGACCAGCAAGGTGGAATGGCTGTCCGGCGGTGAAGCACAACGCACCGCGCTGGCCCGCGCCCTGATCAACGACCCGGCGGTGCTGATCGCCGACGAACCGACCGCCAACCTCGACAGCGCCCTGTCGCGGGAAGTGCTGGCGCTGCTGGCCGAACTGGCGGCGCAGGGCCGGACGGTGTTCA
>Ga0209573_1002611_pt1 | contig 22330 bp, 17 predicted proteins | sample TNRBio252014_DNA_FD_185870 | JGI IMG/M metagenome (GOLD analysis project Ga0209573, IMG submission 185870) | Wastewater treatment Type I Accumulibacter community from EBPR Bioreactor in Madison, WI, USA - TNR Reactor_6/25/2014_ DNA (SPAdes)... | ecosystem: Engineered > Bioreactor > EBPR >...
CACCCGTTGTGCGAGCCCCAAGTCTCCGTTTGTCGCGCCGCTTGCCGCATCGTATCGTCCGCGAGACCGATGCGTGAAGAGCCCGATGAATCCGGCATTCCCACCCTTGCTCCCGAGTTGATCGGGGCGTGGGCCTCGCGCCGCCTCGTCCGCCCGGCGGGACCCGAATTGCCGCGCCTCACCGCAGTCTTCCGAGACATCCTCTGGACCGCGCAGCAATACGTGCCCTCCGAGAGCGGATCGATCTGTCTTTCGGGGATCTCGGGCAGCGACGAAGCCCTCGTCTACGTCGCCGCCTTCGGCAGCGAAGCCGCCAGCATCATCGGGCGGTGCCTGCCCGTGCATCAGGGCATCACCGGGCGGGTCTTCCGCCAGGGCCAGGCCGTTCTCCACAATGCCGCGCGCGACGATCGTGATTTTTACTCCGCCTTCGACGACCTCTCGCACTACACCACCCGCACGATCCTCGGGGTGCCAGTCGCGGTCGCGGGAGAAACGGTCGGAGTCATCGCCCTCTTCAACCGGCTCGGCGACGAGGGTTTCCGCGAGGAGGATCGCAAACTGCTCGAAGTGCTCTCGGGCTACGCCTCGAATTCCCTTCTCAATCTCGCCGATGCCTTCCACCATCGCGAGGCGGCCCGGCGCGATGACCTCACGGGACTCCGCAACGACCGCTTTTTCCACCAGCAGCTCCGCGTCGAGCTCGAGCGCCGCGAAGAAGACGATGGCGAGCTCAGCCTGATCTTTCTCGATCTCGATCGCTTCAAGGCGGTCGTCGATGGCCACGGCCACCTTGTCGGCAGCCAGGTCATCGCCGAGGTCGGGCAACTCATCGGTCGACTCATCACCGATCCCCGCGCCATACTCGCGCGCTACGGGGGCGATGAATTTGTCGCGATCCTTCCCGGTTTCACCGCAGCGGAAGCGGTCGCAGCGGCCGAGTCGGTGCGTGGAGCGATCGCCGCGACCACCTTTCTCGCCGAGCCGGGTGAAAACGGCCGCCCCGCCCTGCATCTCAAGGGCGCCTTCTCCGCGAGCATCGGCGTCGCCTCCTATCGCGACTGCGGATTCGGCGAAGGACCTCCCGACGACTGGCGCGTGCGTCAGCGCGACTTCATCGAGGTGGCGGACCAGGCGATGTACCGGGCCAAGGCGGAGGGGCGCGACCGCGTGTGTCTGGGATAAGGGAAGACAACGCCAGTCTCTTAACGCCTTGATACCCGGCGTTGCGATCCCTACAATGTCGTCGCTTGCCCCCAGCCATGCCATGAAGGCGACCTCCTTCCTCCTCCCTGTTCTTCCCGCATTCCTTCTTCTTCTGGTTCATCCGGTGAAGGCGCAGACCTCTCTCGCCGAGATGGACGCCGCCTACGACGCCGCCATCGCCAGGATCGAGAAACCGCAGGTCGATCTTCTCGCGAAATATCAGGAGGGTCTCCGCGCCTTGCAGGAGCGGAAGCGCGCCGCCGGTGACCTCGAGGCCGTCCTCGCGCTGACCCGCGAGATCGAGACCGCCGCGCAGGAGACCAAGCGCGAGTTTGAATCCCAGACGGACCTCAAGCGCCTGCGGGAGATCTACGAAACCAATCGCGCACGTCTCAGAGAGGATGCCTCCAAAGAGCACGCGCGCGTGCGCGACGACTACCGTTCCCGCCTTCTCGCCGCCACCGAAAGACTGACCCGTGAAGGCAAAATCGACGAAGCCGTCCAGCTCAAAGCCCGGGCTGAAAAATTGGCGGCCGGGACGAGCGATGGCGAGGTGGTCTGGGAGTGGAAGAGCCGGGCCAGCGTCGAACCGGTCGGAAATTGTGAGATGGAGAGCGCCCCGAAGGGCTTCATCGTCACGAGTCCTGGCGGCGGCAGTTCCTGGATGAAATCACGACGCGAATTCAGGCCTCCCTTCCGCCTCAGCCTCCGGGCCGCGACCGACTCGACCAACATCCGGCTCTACTACCGCAGCCACCTCGCCATTCTCAACTGGGAGGTCAGTCCCACCGAACTGCGCATCCATCATCCCGGCACCGGTGCTTCCACGGGCATCCGCGGAAAAGGCGCCATTACTCCGCATGAAATGCACGACATCGAAGTCGATGTGCTTGAGACCAAGGTCGTCGTGCGCGTCGATGGCGAAGTCCGGGGCGAACTCGTCACGACCAATGCCGGACTCGAGGGACCGGTCGGGATCGGTCCCGCCTTCGGCAGTATCGTCACCGTCGAATCGATGAAAGTGATCCGGCTCGAGTGACGATAGCGGCACCGCCATCAAGGCCAAAAACGAATTGCCCGGCTTGCCGGCACTCGCTAAGCTGTCGGTCATGACCCGAATCCGGCCATCATTCGCCATCATCGCGTTGCTCGCCGTCTTGGTGCCGGGATCGGCCCAGGCCCAGGCGCCCCCGGCCCAGAAGCCACCTTCCCTGAAGAATCTGAAACTCGAGTTCGACATTGTCCGCGCCGAGTTGCTGATACCCTTGGCCGATCTTGACGAACTTTACGCGGTCCAGCTCGAGAAACTGCGCCTCGAAACCCAGAATCGGGGGCAACTCGAGCAGGTCATCGCGGTGCGTGCCGAACAGGCCCGCCTCGAGGGGAAAAACCCGGAGGCGGCGGGTGAGGAATTTCCCGAACTCGAGAAGATCCGCTCGATCTACGCCCGTACGAAATCCGATCGTCTCCTCGCCATGAACCGGGCACTGCTCCCCGTCGTCGAGCAGCAGAAGTCCGTCCTCGAGAAGCTCCGCATCGCCCAGACCCAGTCGAATCAGATCGACGAGGCGATCCTGACCCAGGCCGAATACGAACGCGTCGTCGCCCTCGAGACCGCAATCCGCAAGGAACTCGCCGCCCCCGCGTCTCCCGTCGCAAGCGTCACCGCACCTTCCACCAGCAGCCCCACCGTGGGCGCAACCGCTTTGAAGATCCGCGTCCAAGTGGACGGCCTGGGTCATCTTCACCTGCGGGGCGGAGAGATCTGGTTCGACCACTCGCGGGGCCGGGCCTCGGCCCCGGGACGGCATGAGGGCGAGCATCCCACCTACCTGAACGACAAAACCGAATGGCGTCCGGTCTGGTCCGGAAACGTGACCCAGCATTACGCCGCCGGCATCGCCCTGCCCACCCAAGGAAATCCCGCCACCCTCCACGTGCGCCAGTCGGGAGGCCGTGGCCACGCCGTCGTCCTCCAGCAACCGAATTCCACCAACGGCTACACCGCCATCATCGAACTCCGCGACCAGACCGAGGACGGGCGAGCTTTCAACGGCTCCGATTGGCTGGAGTTCCGGCTCAGTTGGTGAGGCGTGTGGTGGGAAAGAATCCCGCGTTTCTTCGCCTCAGTCCATGGATCCGAAAACCCTCGACCAAGCCCGGGCGATGGTCACCTGGGGTGACGAGCCGGATGAGGTAAGGCGATTCCTGTTATCAAACGACGTCTCGTCCCGCGAAGTGGAAGAATGTCTCGCCCTGCTGAAAGCGGAGCGACACCGGGAAATCCGATGGAGCGGTTTCCGCATGATCCTGATCGGCATCGCCTGTCTGGCGGTTTCCGTCGTGGGATTTTATTATCTCTGGCCGGTGATCCAAACACGACGGCGCTCAAGCTGGTTGTTGACGGTGTTGATCGCCTTCGGCGGCTTCGGCATCTGGAAATTCGTCGACGGACTGATCTACCTGATCCGTCCGCAACTCGAGTCAAAGGCGATCTCGGAGATCGCCGATTGAGGAATCATGCCAGAATCGACGACTCAATGGCCAGGGTCAGTCACTTCGCTGCCATGGCGGCATTCTCCCGAATTTCCTCCGAGGTGAGGGCGCGGCGGTAGAGGCGGACGTCATCGAGCAAGCCGATGAAATGCGCCTTGCTCCCCACCTCGTAATTGCCGAGCACGAGAGGGGAGCCGTTCGCCCCCACCTTGCCTGCACGTTCGAAGGCTCCACATTCACTTCCATCCATGTAAAGGCGCATCATCTCCCCGTCGTAGGTGGCTGCGAGATGAACCCATCGTCCCAAAGGCAGCGGTTCTGAAGCCGTCATCTGATGGCTCCACGGAGTCAGCGGGATCTGGAAGGAGGGCTTGCCGTCCTGGAGGCCGAGCCTGAATCCGGTGGAAGGGCTGTCGCCAAAAATCCGGTTCATCATCCACCGGTCGTCCTGTCCGGGGGATTCCGTTTTCACACGGCACTCGATGGTGAGTGCAGGTAGATCCGAAAGCCGGCCCTTGTCCGGAACGGTTACGCCACTGCCCACGCAAAGCAGTGCGTTGCCTTCCCAGCCGGGCATTCGGTGCGATTCTCCCATGGCCCCGCCGAGCCGGTGTCCGGAAACATCGTGGGCGACCTCGCTGCCGGTTTCTTCGTCAAAGGTCCACCAGCCGACCAATCCCTCGGGTGCTCCCGGCTTCACCACCTTTCGCTCCATCAACCGTTCAAGTCGTGCCACGTTCGCGAGGTGAGTGCGCATGGCGGTATCGTAAGGCCCCACGCCCGCATCCTCCGGAAGGAGATCCTCGTGCGTCGGCGATGCCGTGGAAAAGACGTTCCTCACGGCATCCAGGTAGCCGAAACCATGCTCCCGATAAGGTGCGATGTAATGCCCCTCCCCCCACTCATTCCAGTTGTCGAGCAGCAGCATGCGGCTCCCCAGTTCGTGCTTCGGCAAAGTGGCGGTGAATTCCCGGGCCTGACGCAGGAGACGCTCGAAATCCGGGGGCGGAATCTTCCAGATGCTGCCGGCGTCCGTCCAGCCGCTCCATGCCTGTGAAACGGTGACCACCTGCGGGAGGATGTTCAACTCCTGCGTTCTGCGGATTGCGTCCATCTGGAGCTTGATCGCCTCATCCGGAGCCGGACTGTCCGGAAGGTACCAGCAGTAGGCAAAGGTGTAGTCGAGCCCCAGGCTCTTCATCATCGCGAGGTGTTCCGGGTCCGTTCCGCGGTATTCTCCGAGCAGATGGAGCCCGTCAAAGCCCGCCTCCCGGCAGGCATGGCGCATCTTTTCAAATGCCTTCGCCACGTTTTCCACGCTGCCGAGGTCCTTCACGAGAAACTCAGGTCGGTAGATGAACAGCACGGGCTTGTTGTCCACCTTCAGGTAGCCGGGGTGCTGAAAGTAGTTCTCCATCCAGAAGGGCAGCAGGTTCTCCATCAGATCCGCCTCGCCGGACACGCCCGCCTTTCCGCGCTCCTGGTTCTCCCACATGAGGGTGAACTTCATCTTGTCGGCGAACTTCGCTTTGAACAGCCCGTCATGGATCGCGCTGCCGAACTTCGTGCGAACCGCGCCTCCCTGGCCATCCCGGTACCAGCAGTATACGAAGAAGGAAATCCCGTGCTCCACCGCCCATTTGATCTCCCAGTCAGCCACTTCCGGATTGTCCTGGGAATAGAAGCCCAGGGCGGGGGTTCGCTCCGGATGCTTCAGGACGTTGGACCAGAACTGCGGCTTATCCGACTCCCACAACGGGCAATAATGAGCGCCCACGAGAACCTCGGTTGGCGCGGGCACCGGCTCCGGAATGTAGGAAAGCGCGCGTTTTGCCACCGCCGGGAGGAAGCGCATCGACACAGTTTGTCGGGCGACAGGAGCCCCTTCCACGGAAAGCTCCAGACCAATCTCAGCCACCGTCGGAGCCGCCGCCTCGATCTCCCAGCTCACCGAGATTTCATCGTCGGCGCTTCCGAGGCGGATTTCGGACTCCGTGTTCGATCCTAACAATCGCACCCCTTCCGGTAGCGACAATTTCGCCGAGACCACGACATCCTCGTCGCCCAGATTGATGACGCCAGCCGTGAGTGAAACGGGGCGCAGGGCGCGGGCCACCGGCTCATCCGGTACCAGCCGGCGGATCTCGACGCCGCGCGATTTCATGGCAGGTTCGACCGCCCCGCCGCCTTGCGCCGGGTTGCCCTGTCCCATTCCCGTTTCCCACGCGGCAGTCAAGCAAACGGCCAACACCAGATTTAGGGCGAGGGATTGCATCTTTGTCAGAGTTCTTGCCATCGTTCCGTGTGGGGGCGGGGGTCAATCCTGGAAGTGTGAATATCGGGTCTTTGGCGCACCGCTGGGTTCTTTATTCCTAATTCCCGAGACTGTCCCACACACGACAGGACATTTCCATCTCTTGCGTCCCTATCTGCAGGTACCGGACGACGACCTGTTCCTTGGGCAAGGGCCGACGGGGCGGGGGACCGTTTGCTCAAAGGTATAACGAATGGACTTTCGGCATCCGCTCGTAAAAATCTTGACTAACCTGGTACCATCCGGCGACCCTCGGAGTCTGGAAAGTGACCCTGTTGCCGCTTCCCTTCCTGACGCCTCCTTCGAAAGTTTGATCGCGGCGTCACCTGGGAAAGAATCCTGTCCGTCAACCATGCTACGCGAATGCCCATGAAACCGTGTTGCCCGTCCCTTGTTCCCCGCTTCCTTCTTGGACTTTGGATTCTGACTGGCGGCCTTCTCCGGGCAGCTCCGCAAGACCCGGCGACGGAAGCACGATCGCTCCGATACGAAGGACTCACGCCCGGCGACTGGACCGGCGTCCGCAAGGCTCACCGGGACTGGCAGCATCGTTTCCTCGACGGTGGCGACGGAACCTATTCCGCCGCCAATCCCGGCCAGAAATGGCGGGGTCTTTTCGACGGAACGGGTTTCCTGACACAGCCTCATGGCAAATCATGGGAATGGGGGTTGGAGTTGAAAGCCTACGGTGTCGGCGCATCACTCCGGGAAGCGGAGGGAAAACCTGTGATCTCGGTCGAGGGAACACGCCTCGCTTACCGCTGGAATGACGATTTGGAAGAGTGGTTCCGAAACGACGCACGCGGGCTTGAGCAGGGTTGGACTCTGCGGGAGCGCCCCTCCGGTCCGGTGAATGAAATGCTCCGCCTCACCCTTGCTGTGCGGGGTGGACTTAGACCGGTGATTGACCGTGACGAACGCGGAGTCAGTTTTGCGGAGGAAGACGGGATCACCGCTCTCACCTACGGCGGCTTGACCGCGTGGGATGCACAGGGCAGGAATCTCCCCGTGCGCTTTACCTTTGCAGGGGAGCTGCTGGCGATCGAGGTCGATGAACGCGAGGCAGTTTACCCGATCGTGATCGACCCGGTGGCCCGGCAGGCATTCCTGACAGCGAGCAATCCCGGCGAAAACGATGAATTCGGCTTCTCGGTGGCCATCTCCGGCGATACGATCGTGGTCGGCGCTCCCTCTGAAGACAGCAATACCAACACCGTCAACAGTGTCCCGAACGAGGGTGCCTCCGCGGCGGGTGCTGCCTATGTCTTTGTGCGGGCGGACGGGGCCTGGAGCCAGCAAGCCTACCTGAAGGCCGCCAATTCCGGAATGGATGATGGTTTCGGCTGGTCGGTGTCGATCGACGGGGACAGCATCGTCGTCGGCGCGCCCTACGAGGCAAGCGACTCCACCGGGGTAAACAATCCGCCCAACAACAATCTCCCCGATTCGGGTGCAGCCTATGTCTACACTCGCACCAGCGGTGTCTGGACCGCACAGGCCTACCTGAAACCCTCGAGTGTCGGGGCGGATCACTTCGGAATCTCCGTTGGCATTTCCGGAGACACGATCGTTGTCGGAGCCGAATATGAAGATAGCAGTACCACCGGCATCAACACTTCGCCGGACGAGTTGGCCATCGACGCCGGCGCCGCCTACGTCTTTTTCCGCAGCGGCGTCACGTGGACTCAACAGGCCTATCTCAAAGCGGCTAACACCGGCGCGGACGACCGTTTCGGCGAAGCCGTCGCGATCTCTGGAGACACCGTCGTGATCGGAGCCTCGATCGAGGATAGCGGCAGTGCCGGAGTAAACGGCATTCCCGACGAGTTGGCCACCGATTCCGGAGCCGTCTACGTCTTCACCCGGAGCGGAGTCACCTGGAGCCAGGAAGCCTATCTCAAAGCGAGCAACCCCGGTAACACGGACCGGTTCGGTTTCTCGGTCGCGATATCGGAAAACAATCTTGTGGTAGGTTCGATCTACGAAGACAGCAGTACGACGGGGGTATACAGCACTCCCAACGAAGCGGCCACGGATGCCGGCGCCGCCTACGTTTTCACCCGGAGCGGTTCCACCTGGAGTCAGCAGGCTTACCTGAAGGCCGGCAACACCGGGGCGGACGATACGTTTGGCAACTCTGTCGCCGTATCCGGCGACACGGTTGCGGTGGGGGCAAACGGTGAGGACAGCAGCAGCACCGGTGTGAACAGCGTGCCGAACGAGGGCAGTTCATTGTCCGGCGCGGTCTACGTTTTCAGTCGCGTGGGCAACACGTGGGGTCAACGCTCTTATCTCAAGGCCAACAACACGGCAGCGTTCAACGAGTTCGGTGGCGCGGTGGCAATCGATGACGGCACCGTGGTGGTTGGATCTGCTCTCGAAAGCACTGGCGGTGACAGCGCGGGGGCATCCGATGTGTTTACGATCACGCCGACCGCGCCTCTCCTCAATCTCACGGGAAAAGCCACCATTCGAACTTCGAAATCCAAGTTCACGGTCAAAGGCACCGCATCAGATGCAGACGGCGATCTTGTCCGCGTCGAGGCCCGCGACACCCGCCCCAACGGGACAAAAAAATACCGGCCGGCGCAGGGCACTGCCAACTGGAGATACAAGGCACCCCTCAAATCCGGCAGGAACAAAATTCAAATTCGTTCTGTCGATGCCTCCGGCATCCTTTCAGGAAATCGGAAGGTTACGATCATTCGCCAGTGATCGCGGTCGCGCAGGGCGGCAATCCTGGAAACAGGAATCACCACCCCGGACTAAAGTCGAATGCCGGGGAGGCCTTTCCGGATAGGAGTGAGTATTTCGTCCTATATCATTCCGGAGCGGGATAGGGTTGGTTGGCTGATGCTGAAAAGAGCCTTAACCATCCGTGTCCTCACCTTCATCACCCTCCTCGGAGCTGTCGCCCCGTCCATGCCGCTGTCCGCCAGGACGGTCCACGATCCGGGCGCGCCGGAAAAGCTGAGTGTTGCGTTCCGGATTGAGGAATGGCGCGTAGGGAGCTCCCTCGGGTCGGTCCGCGGTTGAATGCACGGCGAGGTGGCGGGGATCCTGGAATCTAGAATCAAGGTTTTTGGAGGTTCAACGGTCCCCGTCAGCGAACCGGCGCCTTCGGCGCGAAGAGCCCACAAAAAGGAGGCAACCGCCGAATGGCGGGACCGTTACTGCAAAGACCTTCCTCAACCCGCCCCTCTCAAACCACAATCTCCCTCACCACCTGCCCACCCTCCGGCCCGGTCAGCCGGTGCGCCCTTCCTTCATACCGATAGGTCAGCTCGTTCGGCTCGAGGCCCATGAGGTGCAGGATGGTCGCATGCAAATCGCGGAAGTGGACCTTGCCTTCGACGGCGCGGGCGCCGGTCTCGTCGGTCTTGCCGTGGACGTGGCCGCCCTTCACGCCACCACCGGCGAGCCAGAAGGTGAAGCCGTTTGCGTTGTGGCCGGTCTCGTTCTTGCCGTCGTCGGGCGTCAGGCCGGGACGTCCGAATTCACCGCCCCAGACGACGAGGGTGTCCTCGAGGAGACCGCGTTGGTCGAGATCCTCGAGCAGGGCGGCGATGGGCGCGTCGGTCGCGTCGCAGTTGGCCTTGAGATCGCGGCGATGATTCTGGTGCTGGTCCCAGCTGCCGTGGTTCACCTCGACGAAACGGACTCCCGCCTCGATGAAACGACGCGCGAGGAGACACTGACGCCCGAAGTCGGAAGGTTTGCAGGTGCCCTCGGAGACGCTGTGCCCGACGCGGTAGCGCCCCAGCACCTCGGCGGGCTCGGTGCTCGTGTCGAGCAATCCGGGAGCCTCGGTCTGCATGCGGAAGCCGAGCTCCATCGAAGCGATGACCGAATCGAGGGCTTCGTCCTCGGCGCGGAGCGACGCATGTTCGCGGTTCATCGCCTGGATCAGGTCGAGCTGGCGGCGCTTCAGGGAATCGGGCAGGTGATCGCCGGCGATGTTCGGGATCGTGGCTTTGGTCATGTCCTCGCCGTTGACTCCGAGCGGTGTGCCGGAGTAGACGGTCGGGAGGAAGGCGCTCGAATAGACCTGCGGTTTCGCGGTGTTGAGGCTGACGAAGCCGGGCAGATTCTGATTCTCCGTGCCGAGTCCGTAGCTGATCCACGCGCCGAGGCTGGGGCGCTTACGGAGCCGGTCGCCGGTGTGGAGCTGGTGGAAGCTCTGCGCGTGGTTGCCGGTGTCGGCGTGCATGCCGTTGAGCACGCAGAGCTTGTCGGCGTGTTTCGCGGTTTCGGGCATCAGCTCGGAGATCCAGAGTCCGCTCTCGCCGTGTTGGGAGAAATTGAAGACGGAGCCGGGGTGCTTCTTGTTCCCGGTCTGCGGTTTGTAATCGAAGGTGTCGAGTTGGGCGGGGCCGCCGCTCATGCACAGGAAGATGACCCGTTTCGCGCGGGCCGGGAAGCGGGCGAGCTTGGCGGAAAGATCGGAAGAAGCCGCGAAGGTCCGTTCCTGACAAAGCGCCGAAAACGCCAGGTAACCGAAGCCGCAGGAGGCGGAGCGGAGGAGCGAGCGGCGGGAGAGGTTCGGGTTAGTCGACATAACGGAACTCGTTCGTGGCCAAGAGCGCCTGGCAGGCGGTGGCCCAGGCCCATTCACGCCGTAGTTTCGCATCCGGCTGGCGATCAGACAATTGCGCGTCCGCGTCCCGGATGAGGCTGATGGCGCGGGCGATCTCGCCATCGAGGGCGTCGCGTCCGAAGATGCGCCGGATCGCGTCGGTGGCGATGGCTTCTTCGCTGCGGCCGGGCGCGATGAGCTTGCGGGCGAAGAGACGTGACTGCTCGACGACGAAGGGGCTGTTCAGGAAAAAGAGTGACTGCGCGGGCGCGGCGCTCGTCTCCCGTTTGCCGGCGACGGCGAGCGCATCGGGAAGGTCGAAGGGCGCGAGTTCGGGCGGCGGCGAATTGCGGAGGTAGCAGAGGTAGACACTGCGGTATCGGCTCGGCTCGTGCAAATTCCCCGCGAGCTGCACCATGATGTCGCGATGGCGGATGACGGACCCGTCCGGCGGGGTCAGCTCGAGCTCGCCCGTGGCGGTGAGAAGGCGGTCGCGGATCGCCTCGGCGTCGAGGCGGCGGCGCAGGTGGCGGGTGACGAGGCGATTGTCAGGATCAGCTTCGAGCAGGTCCGGCTCAGCGGCGCTGTCGAGCCGGTAGGCGCGGGTGAGGACGAGCTCGCGGACGAGCGCCTTCATCGACCATTGGTGCTCCTTCACAAAACGCGTCGCGAGAAAATCGAGCAGCTCGGGATGGGAAGGCTTGTCCCCGTAGATCCCGAAATCATCCGGTGTGCCGACGAGTCCTTGTCCGAAGAGGTGTTGCCAGGCGCGGTTCACGAAGACGCGGGCGGGGAGAGGGTGATCGGGCCTCGTGATCCACTGCGCCAGTTCGAGACGTCCGCTCTCGCTCTTCTTTTCCACGACCTTCTCACCGGGCATGACGCAGGCGCTGAGGAACCCGCGCGGGACGCGGTCGCCGAGCTTGGTCGATTCGCCTTTCAGGTTGAGGCGGGCGTCCTCCGGTGCGGGACGGTCACGCGCGCCCATCGCGAGCGGGGTGCCTTCGGGCCACTTCGATTTCGGAATCGCCCGGGGTTTGCCGGTGTCGGACTGGATCGGCACGACCGTCTCGACGAATCCCGCCGGAGGCGACCACTTCGGCGCGGTCTTCAGCACATGCAGGTCGGTTGGCGGAGCGGTGAGCCCCTCGTGCGCGGCCATGCCCCACATCGTCTCGGTGCTTTTGAAAATGCCGGCGAGGGCGTAGTAGTCGCGCGTCGGAATGGGGTCGTGTTTGTGGTCGTGGCAGCGGGCGCAGGCGACGCTGATCCCCAGGATCCCCGACCCGACCACGGCGATCTGGTCGTCGACGACGTCCATGTCGAAGTTTTCATTCATCGCCTTGGCGGGCTTCGCGCCGATCGCGAGGAAACCGGTCGCGACGAGCTGACGGTCGCGCTGGACGTCGTTCTCCGCGGGCATCTGGTCGCCGGCGAGCTGCTCCCTGACAAAGACATCAAAAGGCCGGTCCTCGTTGAAGGCGGCGATGACGTAATCGCGATAGCGCCACGCATGGGGGAAGGTCGCGTTGCGGCTGAGCCCGTCGTTGCCGTTCGACTCGCCATAGCGGGCCACATCGAGCCAATGGCGTCCCCAGCGTTCGCCGAAGTGGGGCGAGGCGAGCAACTCATCGACGAGGGCGGCGACGGCCTCCTCTCCTCGCGCCTGGTGATCGGCGATGAAGGATTGAACCCTGTCGTACGACGGAGCCAACCCGGTCAGGTCGAAGCTGAGACGACGGACGAGCACCTCCGCCGGGGCATCGCCGGTGGGTTTGAGTCCGGCCTTTTCAATTTCGGCGAGGAGAAAACGATCGACCTCCGACTTCGGCCAGGCCGCTTCCTTCACCGCGGGCACCGGCGGATTCCGGACGGGTTGGAAAGACCAGTGCGTCGTTTTGGTCTCGACCGGTGGCGCGACCGGCACGGGCGGACCGCTCCGAGGATCGGGCGCGCCCATCGTGATCCATTTCTCGAAATCGGCGATGACCGCGGGCGGCAGCGGCTCCTCCGGCGGCATCTCGAGATTGTCCTCCCACTTCAGCGCGTGGATGAGGAGCGACTCTCCAGGCTTGCCCGCGACGAGCGCAGATCCGGATTCGCCGCCCTTCAGCGTCATCTCCTTCGTGTCGAGGCGCAGCTTGCCGCCGAGCTTTTTCGAATCCTCAGAATGACACTCGTAGCAATGCTTCACGAGGGCGGGGCGGATCTTCGATTCGAAGAAAGCGATGGCCGCCTTGTCGTCGGCGGCATGCCCCGCAGGAGAGAATCCTGCGACACAGGACGCGATGAGCATGAGGCACTTCGAAAGGGACATGGCGGTTCCACGGCGAATGAGGAACCCTACCAGACCGAACCTTCCCCTGACAAGGGACGCGGGGCACGTATTCGGGCCAGTGCCCCATCCGCTGCACTACTCTTCCACCACGAAATAATCATCGTCCGCGATGTCGGGAATGCCGACGACGAGGACGCGCATGCGGCCCTTCGCGCCATGGACGACGCCGGGCGGGATGTGGACGAGGGAGCCTTTGGTCACGGCTTGTTCCACCCCATCAAGCACGACGCAACCTTCTCCCTCGAGCACGTAGTAGAGCTCGGTGGAGCGTTTGTGATAATGCAGCTTCGCCCCGTCGATGTCGACGGCATGCGCCCACGCCGCTGGAGCGAGCGCGGCATCCTCGTGACTGATGAGACGGTCGCGCCAGCCGCAGGCACTGCGCTCGCGCGCGGTGTGGCCTTCGTGACGGACGAGGAGCGGGCCGGATTCGGGAGTCTGCATGGGGACTCCAGAAAAGCAGATTCACGCCCCGCAAGTCAACTGCAGGCCGTCCCAGGCGAGACGAACGTTCTCCGGCAGGGTCGGCCCGAGGGTTCGATAGTCCACCCGGCAGGAGAAATGGGTGAGCCAGGTTTCCCCCGCGCCGAGCTCCTGGGAAAGGGCGACGGCTTCGCTGGTCGAGAGATGGGTCCAATGCGGCTCGGGCTGGAGTCCGTCGAGAATGAGCAGGTCGATCCCGGCGAGGAGACGTTTGCTTTCCTCGTGCAATTCCTTCGCGTCAGGGATGTAGGCGAAGGGCCGCCGACCTCCGCTCGAAAACAGAAAGCCGATCGTCTCGACCTTGCCGTGGGTGACGGGCAGGGGCGTCACCTCGAGATCCCCGACCTGGAAAGGGCCGCGGATCACGTGGGAAGCGGCCTTCAGGTAACCCCGGTAGCGGTTTTCCCCGTCGAAGACGTAGGTGAAGGCTGCGTGGAGCCGCTCGAGGCATTCCCCGGTCGCGTGGATCGCGATTTCCTCGTCCTCGTGCACGGTGAACCGACGCAGGTCGTCGAAACCCATGATGTGGTCGCTGTGGGCATGGGTGAAAAGGACGGCATCAAGCTCGCGGATTCCGGCTCGGAGGCATTGCTGACGGAAATCGGGGCCGGTATCGACGATCAGCGAGACCTCCGGCGTGCGGACGTGGAGGGAAGAGCGAAGCCGCTGGTTTTTCGGATCATCCGACGCGCAGACGGCGCAATCACAGCCGATCACGGGCACCCCGATCGAGGTGCCGGTGCCGAGGAAGGTGATTTCCACGCGGGTCTCCATTGCATGCCGGGGCGGACTGTTCCATAATGCCGACGCTTCCCCCGCGCAATGCTCTCGGTTTTAAAAATCAAGAACCTCGCCCTCGTCGACGACCTCACCTGGGAACTCGGATCCGGCCTCATCGGCGTGACCGGACAGACCGGCGCGGGCAAGTCGATGATCGTCGGCGCGTTGAAACTGATCCTTGGCGAGCGGGCCAATCACGATCTCATCCGCACGGGGGAATCCCTCTGCTCGGTCGAGGCGGTCTTCGAACTCGATTCGAATCTTGACTTAGTCAACGCCCTCCTCGAAAGCGGTGGTCTCGAACCCTGCGAGGGCAATTCGCTCGTGGTGAAACGCGTCTTCGGCACGGGCAACAAGCAGTTCGTCAATTGCTCGCCCTGCACCCTTTCACTGTTGAAATCGCTCGGCGGTTTGCTCGTCGACCTGCATGGTCCGCACGAGCACCAATCGCTCCTTTCGCAGGATCGCCAGCTCGCCATGCTCGATGCCTACGCCCACGCCACGACCGAGCGCCGCACCTACCGCACGGCCTACGAGGCCTTGAGTGCGGCGAAGCACGAGCTCGACGAATTCCGCAACCAGCGCCTCGTCAGCGATCAGGAGATCGAACTGCTCCGTTTCCAGGTCGAGGAAATCGCCGCAGCCTCGCTCGATCCCACCGAGATCTCCGAGCTTGAGCTGCGCTACCGGCAATCGCAGAACGGCTCGCGCCTTGTCGAGAACGCGAACCAGGCCGTCGATCTCCTCAGCGCGGCATCGGCGAATCTCGGCAACGCCCAGCGTTGCCTGCGCGAACTGGAGCGCTTCGATCCCTCGGTCTCCGAACGCCTCGCCGGCTTCGAATCGGCCCGCGTTGAGATCGAGGAACTCGAGGGCAGCCTGCGCGAATATTCCGAGGAACTCGAGATTGATCCCTCCGAGGCCGCCCGCATCGAACGCCGCATCGACGAGATCGAATTGCTGAAGCGCAAATACGGCCAGAGCGTCGAGGAGGTCCTCGCCTACGAAGCCCGGGCCCGCCGCCGCCTCGCTTCGGTTGATGGTCGCGAGGCCGAGTTGCTCCGCCTCTCCGCCGCCGTTGAAAGCGCTGCCACCGCTGTGGCCAAGGCCGGCAAGACCCTATCCGCGAAACGCGCCAAGGCAGCCCCCGCTCTCGCCAAGGAAATCGCCTCACATCTGAAGGATCTCGGTTTCCACCGCTCCAGCTTCGAGATCGCGGTGGAGCCGCTTGCCGAACCCGGACCACGCGGACTCGAAGGCATCGATTTCCTTTTCGGACCGAATCCCGGAGAGCCGATGAAGCCCCTGCGCGTCATCGCCTCGAGCGGGGAAATGTCGCGCGTCATGCTCGCGGTGAAGAGCGCCCTTGCCGATCAGGACCGCATTCCGCTGATGGTTTTCGACGAGATCGACGCCAACGTCGGCGGCGAGATCGCCGGTGCGGTCGGCCGCAAGATGGCCTTCCTCGGCGACCGCCACCAGGTCGTCGCAATCACCCACATGCCGCAGGTGGCAGCCCTCGCCCACCGCCATTACCTCGTGACGAAGGAAGTCGAGAACGACACGACGAACTCACGACTCGAATCCGTCACCGGCAAGGCCCGCGTCAACGAACTCGCCCGCATGCTCGGCGGCGTCGGTCCCGAGACCCTCGCGCTCGCGGAGAAGATGCTGGGCGGAGTGAAGGGGTAAACCTGCGGCCACCGTCAGTTTTCGTATATGGTGATCCGGCCCCGGGACTCTCCATCACGGTCGAAGGCGGCGCCCTCCTCCATTTTCAGGATCGCATCGACTTGTTTCTCCAATGTCTGGGGAACGGCGTTCTCGTAGATCACCTTGCCATTGGCATTCTTGATCCGCAGCACATAGCCCGCGTAGGAGGACCCCCAATAGGCCGGCGGGCGGTCATCGAAGCGGTAGTGCAACCGTTTCCCCTGCCATTCGAAAGTCTTCCCGGGAGCCGCAGAGACCTCGAAGGCCGATTTCTGCATGATCCCATAGCGCCCCCGGGTTTCGGCATCTTCCCCGATCACGACGAGTTCCGCTTTCGCCCCCTGAAGGTCGAAATGAATTTCTTCATTAAGCAGCTTCACTGAAAACTGGAAGGACCCGATGCGATTATCGAAGGAATCGGCCTTGTCACTCCGATCCGATTTGCCGGTATTCACCTCCACCTTCATCTTCGGGACGTGATCCTCGAGATCCTTTTTCTTCCACTCGGCGATGAAATCCTGATCGGCTTGGGAAAACCGTGAGATTGAAACGGTGAACTCGCGGCCGTTCATCGAGAGCACGACATTGTCTCCCTCCACGGCCGCGACCTCGGCGGTGATCGTTTTCCCATCGGTCGACTTGAACTCCCGCGGAGCGGCAAGCATGACAAGCGGGGATAACAGAACAAGGATCAGAGTCGAAATGGTTTGCCCGGACCTCGACGGTGAGCCCCCTGAAACCTTCGAACAAATCGGGAAGGTTGCATACATGATCCGAATTTGCCCATTCCCGGGTGAACTGGTCAAGAATTTTCGGTGAAATTCGAGTGACAGTTCCGAAACCAGCCGTCCCCTTACGCCTTCCGCACCGCCTGGAGGACGATGTTGACCTGGGCGCGCCCGCGGAATTCGTTGCGATCGATCATGAAAGCGATGTCCCAAGGCGGCTTGGGTAGGTCGATCTCGGCCCCGTTGAAGTAGATCGCCTCGTGGATCACGCCGTCCTGTTCGAAGCGGAACTTGAGATGTTTTTCCTTGATCAAACGCGGCTCCCCGGCGAAGCGCACTCCGGTCGACATGAAAAGCGGCTGCGGATTGTTCGTGCCGAAGGGCCGCAACAGCTCGTAGCTGTCGAGCAGGTCGAGGGAGATCTCGGAAAAGCGGATCTCGGTGTCGATGTGGAGCTTCGGCACGAGCGTATCGGCATCGGCCTGGGCCTCGACACTGCGGATGAGCGCCTCGCGAAAAGCCTCGAGATTCTCCTCGCGCACGCTTACGCCAGCGGCCATTTCATGTCCTCCGCCCGCGGCGATGAGCTCGCGGCACGAGTCGAGCGCGGCGACGAGGGAGATACCCGGGATGCTCCGACCACTCCCTTTTCCCAGACCATTTTCATCGATCCCGATGACGAAGGTGGGGCGGTGATACAGCTTCGAAATGCGGGAGGCGACGATGCCCACGACACCCGGATGCCACCCGCGCGAGCCGACGACGATGGCGTGGCTCCTGAGATTCGCGGGAAGGTCGTGGATGATCCTTTCGGCGTCCTCGCGCGTGGCGAGTTCCAGCTCCTGGCGCTCGCGGTTCTGCCGGTCGAGCGACTCGGCGAGGAGGCGGGCCTCACCCGGATCCTGACAAAGCAATAAATTCAGGGAAGCCAGGGCCGTATCGAGACGGCCCGAGGCGTTGAGGCGCGGCCCGAGCTTGAAGCCGACGTCATGGGTGCGGATCGGGCTTGTCACGCCCGCGACCGTCTTCAGGGCAACGAGTCCGGGATGGATGGTGCGCTCGAGCTGGGCGAGGCCGCGGCGGGCGAAAAGACGGTTCTCATCCTCGAGCGGCACGATGTCCGCAATGGTGCCGAGGGCGACGATGTCGAGGTGGTCTTTCAGATCAAAACCCGGCACGGGTCTCGCGCGAAGGAGGGCATGGGCGATCTTGAAGACAACCCCGGCCGTGCAGAGGTAGTGGAAATCGTCGCCGAGCTTCGGGTTCACGAGGGCGACACATTCCGCCACGCCTTCTGGAGAGGGTTCGTGGTGGTCGAGAATGATGAGGTCGATGCTTTTCTCCTTCAGCAGCTTCGCTTCCTCGCGCGAGTTCGTTCCGCAGTCCGCGGCGATGAGGAGATCGGGGAGACGTCCGCCGAGACAGTTTTCAATGCCCTTCACACTGAGCCCGTAGCCCTCCTCGAGACGGGTCGGAAGAAAGGGCCTCGGCTCGAGCCCGTAGGCGCGTAGCACCGAGCAGAGCAAGGTCAGCGAACTGACCCCGTCGACATCATAATCACCGTAGATCACGACGGACTCGTGGCCATCGATCGCGGCGAGGATGCGTTTCACCGCCGCGTCGACCCCGGGCAAGGTGAAGGGATCGCTCAGATCCTTCAACCGCGGGTAGAGAAAGCGCTCGATCTGCTCGAGTTCGGTATGCCCGCGCTGCAGCGCCAGCGAGACCACGACGGGGGCAAGCCCGAAGGTGCCCGCATATTCACGGACGAGATCGGGATCGGGAGGCGGCGTGACCACCCATCTGGGTTTTGATGGCATCGGCGCACCTTAGAGAGATCGGCCCCGGTGTAAAGACTGCCGTCCTTTCCGAGCCAAACTTCTCCCGATCCTTCCTCAGGGCACCGCAAGGAGACTTTGCAGCGTCGGCAGCATCGCCTCCGCCCAGATCGCGTAACCGCGTTACTTCCGGGTTTCTGGCACAGGCTTCGAAAAGGTTGGGTTACCTCCCGGAAGAATTGTCAGCACGTGATGCCGTCCGCTCAGCGCGAAGCCATGCGGGGACGTCGCGAATCGCGGCTGCCGCCACCCCCGCCGGATCCACCGCGGGAAGGGCGATTGCCGCCTCCACCGCCGCCGCCATTGCCACGGGGACGATTGCCGCCGCCACCACCTCCACCACCGCCCTGGCTGCGTCCACGACCCTGGTTGCCGCGCGAGGTGTTGCGGGCGTCCTCGAGTCCGTCGACTTCGGCCATTTCGAAACCTTCGATCTTCTGCACCGGAATGGGGCGCTTCAGGACCTTCTCGATGTCCTTGAGCAAGCCGCGTTCATCGGCGCTGACGAGCGAACAGGCGCAACCTTCCTCGCCGGCCCGACCGGTGCGGCCGATGCGGTGGACGTAGTCTTCCGGCACGTTGGGGAGCTCGTAGTTCACGACGTGGGGGAGCAGGCGGATGTCGATCCCGCGCGAGGCCACGTCGGTGGCGACGAGGACGCGGATCGTGTTGGCCTTGAAATCGGCGAGGGCCTTGGTGCGGGCGGCCTGGCTCTTGTTCCCGTGGATCGCAGCGGCGGGGATGCCGTCGATGCCGAGTTGCTCGGCGAGACGGTTCGCGCCGTGCTTCGTGCGGGTGAAGACGAGGACCTGGCTCCAGTTGCCCTTTTTGATGAGCTGCGAAAGGAGGCGGCGTTTGTCGGCCTTGGCGACGGGGTGGATCACCTGCGTCACGGTCTCGGCGGCGGTGCTGTGACGCACCACTTCGACGAGGGTGGGATCGCGCAGAATGCCGTCGGCGAGGGCCTTGATCTCGGAGGAGTAGGTTGCCGAGAACATGAGGTTCTGACGACGCGCCGGGAGGAGTTTGAGGATCTTTCGGATGTCGTGGATGAAACCCATGTCGAGCATGCGGTCGGCCTCATCGAGGACGAAGATCTCGACCTGGGAAAGGTCGATCGTACCCTGGCTGACGTGGTCGAGGAGACGGCCCGGCGTGGCCACGAGGATGTCGACGCCGCGGCGGAGACGGTCGATCTGCGGGTGGATCCCGACGCCGCCGAAAATGACGGCGGAGGTGAGTTGGAGTCCCTTGCCATAGGTCGCGACGCTTTCACCGACCTGGGCGGCGAGTTCGCGGGTCGGGGTGAGGACGAGGCCGCGCGGCGAGCGGGGACGCGACTTGCCGGTCGCGAGACGCTGCAGCATCGGCAGGGTGAAGGCCGCGGTTTTGCCCGTGCCGGTCTGGGAACCTCCGAGGAGGTCGCGGCCCGTGAGGATCGCGGGGATGGACTGGACTTGGATCGGCGTGGGCGTTTCGTAGCCTTTGGCGGCGACGGCTTGGGCGAGGGCGGCGTTGAGGCCGAGTTCGGAGAAGGTCATGATGTTGGTTGGTTTGCTAGGGTTGGGGGAGCGGCCGGAAATGGCCGGACGGCAGGCACGATCCTTCCGAAAGCGCGACAAGGGCGCGAAGGGAGTGGAAACGGGCGAGGCCGCGAGCGAGAATCCTCTCGCCACATCACGGGATGACACATTGAAGAGACGTCATTCCCTTCCCCCGATCCAGATGGGCCCCCTTTCGTGAAAAGAAACCCGGCGCGCGGCAACATGGCCGCGAACTGACATCGCTACAGGACACCCGATCCGGGGGAATGTCAACGAGCGAGAAAAACGGGCTCAGGCGGCGCCGAGACCGAAGGCGTCGTGGACGACGTTGGCGGCGCGGTCGATGTCGCCCTCGGCGACGGTGACGGTCACCTTGATCTCGGAGGTGGAGATCATCTCGATGTTGATGCCCGCGTCGGAGAGTGCCTTGAACATTTCCGCGGCGACGCCGCTGTGCGAGCGCATCCCGATGCCGACGACACTCAGCTTGGCGATGCCGTCGGTCGCCTCGAGGGAGACGCCTTCGCCGAGTTCGGAGAGGACGGGCTGCAAGGCCGCTTCGGCCTTGGCCACGTCATCCTTGTGCACGGTGAAGGAAATGTCGGTGATGCCCGTCTTCGAGACATTCTGCACGATCATGTCGACAAGGAGGTTGGCCTTGCCGACCGCGCCGAAGATTCGGCTCGCGGTGCCGGGCACGTCCTTGACGCCGCTGATGGTGACCTTCGCCTGGGCGCGCTCGAGGCTGACGCCGCGGATGACAATCGATTCCATGCTCATGGTTTCTTCTTTGACGAGGGTTCCGGGATGGTTGTTGAGGCTGCTGCGCACTTCGAAGACGACGCCGAATTTTTTCGCGAACTCGACCGAGCGCGATTGCATCACCTTCGAGCCCGAGCTCGCCATTTCGAGGAGCTCGTCGTAGCTGATCTCCTCGATCTTTTTGGCACCGGGGACGACGCGGGGATCGCAGGTGTAGACCCCATCGACGTCAGTGAAGATCTGACAGATGTCCGCGTCGATCGCGGCGGCCATGGCGATGGCGGTGAGGTCCGAACCACCCCGGCCGAGCGTGGTGATGTTGCCATCACGCGTCTGGCCCTGGAAGCCGGCGAGAATGACGATGTTGCCTTCGTTGAGGAACTCGTGGACGCCGTCGGGCGTGATGTTGGAAATGCGGGCCTTGGTGTGGACGCCATCGGTCTGGATCCCGGCCTGCGCTCCGGTGAGGGAGACGGCTTTGGCGCCCATCGAGTTCAGCGCCATCGCGGTGAGGGCGATCGTGGTCTGTTCGCCCGTGGCGAGGAGCACGTCCATCTCGCGCTCGGTGGGAAAACCTTCCCCGGTGACCTCGTCGGCGAGTTTGATGAGATTGTTCGTCACCCCGGCCATCGCCGAGACGACCGCCACGACCTGATGCCCTTCGGCCTGCGTCTCGAGGATGCGGCGCGCGACATTGCGGATCCGTTCGGGGGTGCCGACGGAGGTGCCGCCATATTTCTGGACGATGAGGCTCACGGCTTCAGAGGGTGGGTCCGCCAAAAAAGCGGGGCGAGACTTATGCCTCAGGATGCGGATTTGTCCAATGTCGTTTCACCCCTGACCCAAGCCAGGTATTCGGCGGATCCTCCCTCGGGCGACAGGATCAAAAACTCGGGAAGCTCGTAGGGATGCAACTCCCGCAACGAAGCCTCCAACGCCGGAAGACGGCCGCGCGTCGTCTTCACGATGGCTAGGACCTCGGAGGAGGACTCCGTCTTCCCTTCCCAACGGTAGATCGACTCAGCCCCGGGTAGGAGGTTGAGACAAGCGGCGAGTTGCGACTCGACCCAAACTGTGCCAATTTGTCTCGCTTTTTCGGCATCCGGAAAAGTCGTCAAGCAGATCACCACCTCCTCATCGGTGCCGTTTTGTCTCTCGATCATCAGGCAACTTCGCACGCTTTCCTCATTCCACCACTCCGACACTCCATTACTCCAGTCCTCTCCCCGCCGCCTCCGGCCGCATCCCTATGAACCCAGGCATGATTGATCGACTCCTCGACCGGCTCGACCGCCTCGAGCCCGAGGAGATCCAGCGTCTCGTCCTGAAGATCGTACAGGAGAAGGGGTTCCTCGAGAAGGTCTTCGAGGTCTTGCGTGAGGGAGTCGTCGTGACTGGCGCAAAGGGGTCGATCCATTACATCAACCAGGCCGCCTGCGACTTTTTCGGCCTCGATCCGAAAGAGGCGATCCGCGGCGAGATCGAAACGCTCTTCCCCGGACTCGACTGGGAAGAGATCACCGCGAGCCGGGGCGTCGTGAACCGCGACCTC
>Ga0209573_1002612_pt1 | contig 22323 bp, 19 predicted proteins | sample TNRBio252014_DNA_FD_185870 | JGI IMG/M metagenome (GOLD analysis project Ga0209573, IMG submission 185870) | Wastewater treatment Type I Accumulibacter community from EBPR Bioreactor in Madison, WI, USA - TNR Reactor_6/25/2014_ DNA (SPAdes)... | ecosystem: Engineered > Bioreactor > EBPR >...
GATCTGATGAGGGGCGATCTCGTCGAAGTTGAGGGGATGCGGATCACCCTCCTTCATCCCCAGCGAGGTGGCGTTGACGACGATGTCATGCTCCGACACCGGGGTCGGCGCCGTGCTCACGGCAAGGCCGGGGTGGAGCCGGGCCAGCCGGGCGGCGAGATCGTCCGATTTCGCCCGCGTCCGGTTGGCGATGGTCAGGCGTGCAACACCCGCCTCGGCAAAGGCAAAGGCGATGGCATTGGCCGCGCCGCCAGCCCCGGCGAGGTAGACGCTCTTGCCGCGCGGCTCGATGCCGTGCTTGCGCATGCCCGCGACATAGCCCAGGCCGTCGAGCATGGTGGCGTGCAGCGTGCCGTCCGGGTCGCGGCGCACGCAGTTGACCGCGCCGATCGCCTGCGCATGCGGGGCGACGGTATCGCACAGGGCGGCCATCGCCGTCTTGTGCGGCACGGTGATGATGCAGCCGCCGAAGTTCTTCCAGCGGCGGAAGCTGGCGACGGTGGCGGCGAGATCCTCCGGCGCGACGTGGCAGGGAATGACCACCCCGGCAAAGCCGAGAGCCTCCAGCCTCGGGTTGACCACCTGCGGTGTCTTCACCTGGGTGATCGGGTCGCCGAGAATCGCGAAAACCCTGGTGTGTCCGGTGATCTCCTGCATGGCGCTCCCCTCAGATGCCGAGATAGGCGGTCTTGATATGCGGATCGGCCAGCAGGCCCGCGCCGGTGTTGGTCAGCACGATCCGGCCGTTCTCGATGACATAGGCGCGTTTGGCGATCTTCAGCGCGTGGAAGGCCTTCTGCTCGACCAGCAGCACGGTGGTGCCCATCTCGCAGATGCGGTCGACGATGCCGAACATCTGCTGCACGATCAGCGGGGCAAGACCGAGCGAGGGCTCGTCGAGCATCAGCAGCCTGGGCCGGGCCATCAGCCCGCGGGCGATCGCCACCATCTGCTGTTCGCCGCCCGAGAGCGAGCCGGCGAGCTGGTCGAGCCGCTCGCGAACGCGGGGGAACAGATCCAGCACCTCGTCAAACCGCTTGTCCGCCCCCGCGCGCGCCTTGGGGTGGAAACAGCCCATCAGCACGTTGTCGCGCACGCTCATCACCGGGAACAGCTGGCGCGCCTCGGGCACCATGATCAGCCCGCGCCCGACGATCTCGGCCGGGGTCTGGCCGCTGATCGTCGCGCCGTCGAAGCTGATCGAGCCGCCGGTCGGCCGGATCAGCCCCGAAATGGCGCGCAGCAGCGTCGTCTTGCCGGCACCGTTGGAGCCGATGATGGTGACCACCTCGCCCTGGCCCACCTCGATCGAGACATCCTGAAGGATGCTGGTGCGGCCATAGCCGGCGGAGAGGTTAGTGACCCTGAGCATCGACGAAGTCCTCTCCGAGATAGGCCTCGATCACCTTGCGGTCCGCCACCACGGCTTTGGGATCGCCCTCGGCGATCACCTTGCCCGAATCGATCACCACGATCCGGTCCGAGAGGCTCATGATCGCCTGCATGTTGTGCTCGATCGCCACCACGGTGACGCCGGTGTCGCGGATGGCGCGGATGATCTCCACCATCTTGCGCGTGTCGGCCTGGCTCTGGCCGGCCATCACCTCGTCGAGCAGCAGGATGTCCGGTTCGGTGGCCAGCGTGCGGGCCACTTCGAGGCGCTTGAGATCGCCGATCGGCAGGTTGCGCGCCTCCACGTCCTTGAGCGGCAGAAGGCCGACGACATCGGCGACCCGCAGCGCCGAGGCACGCGCATCCTCGACGCCGTGGTGATGCATGAAGGCGCCGATCATGATGTTCTCGATCACGCTCAGCTTGCCGAAGGGCTGGACGATCTGGAAGGTGCGGCCGACGCCGCCGATGCGGGCAAAGGCGTCGGGGCCGGACAGTTCGACCATTGCGCCGCTCCTGTCGCGCAGGCTGACGCGGCCCGAGGTCGGCTTGAGAAAGCCCGAGATCTGGTTGAACACCGTGGTCTTGCCGGCGCCGTTGGGGCCGATGATGCCGAGGATTTCGCCGCGTTTCAGGGTGATCGAGACGTTGTCGGTGGCCACCAGCCCGCCAAAGCGCATCACCAGATCCCGGGCCTCCAGCACCGGTTCGCCGGGCGTGCCGGAAATCCGGCGCAGCGCCGGGGCCTCGCGTTCCGCCCGCTTCGGCGTGCCGGGCAGGCGGTCCACCAGCCGCGCGATCCACGGGCCGAAGGTGCCGACCAGCCCGCCCGGCAGCGTCAGCGTGATCAGGATCAGCACGCTGCCGTAGACAAAGCCATGCAGCCCGTTGGCCGAGGCGCCGAGCCAGCCGCGCGCCAGTTCGGCCAGCGGCACCACGAGGATGGTGCCCAGCAGCGGCCCCGCCACCGTGCCGAGCCCGCCGATCAGCGCGAACATCGCCACCTCGATCGCGGTCGACAAGGAGAACATCGAGGCCGGTTCGAGGAAGGTCAGGTACATCGCGTGGAACGAGCCGACCAGGCTGGTCAGCGCCGCCGAGATCATCACCGCCTGAAGCTTGACGCGGCTGTTGCTGACCCCGGCGGCGGAGGCGGCGTCCTCGCGTTCGCGCACCGCGGTCAGATAGTAGCCGAGGCGCGAATGGCGGATGCCGTAGGCCACCGCCAGTGCCAGCACCAGCAGTCCGAAGGCGATGATCAGGTAGTTGAACTTCTCCTGGAAGATCATCCAGGGCCAGCCGATCTTCAGCGGCACGATCAGCCCGGCCGACCCGCCGGTGAAGCCGTGGAAATGGATGGCGAGCAGCCGGATCACCTCAAGGAAGGCGATGGTGGCGAGCGAGAAGAACGGCCCGCGCAGGCGGAAGCAGGGATAGCCGATGCCCACCGCCACCACCACCGAGACGGCCGCGCCGACCCACATGCCCAGCCAGGGCGTGAGGCCGTAATGCTGGATCAGGAGCGCCGTGGTGTAGCCGCCGAGCCCGTAGAACATGGTGTGGCCGAGCGAGAGCTGGCCGGCATAGCCGCCGACGATGTTCCAGGCGGTGGACAGCGCGCCAAACACGCAGATCGTGACGAAGATGTGGATGATGAACGGGGAATCGATCACTCCGGGCACGATCAGCAGCAGCGACAGCGCCGCCAGCGTCATGTAGACGCGCGGCTCGCTCAGGCGGAACAGAAAGCCGATCGGCGAGGCGACGAGCGCGGCCCGGGTGGTGTCGGTCATGGCTTACTCCGTCCCGCGGCCGAAGCCGAACAGGCCCGTCGGCTTGAAGATCAGGATCAGGATGAAGATCGCGAAATAGACGACCTCCTTCAGGTCCGGCGCGATGTAGTAGCCCGACAGGCTGTCGACGATGCCGATGATCATCGCCCCGAAGAAGGCGCCGTACATCGAGCGCATGCCGCCCAGCACCACCACGACGAAGGCGGTGAGCACGAAATACGAGCCGATGGTCGGGGTGACCGGATAGAGCGGCATGATCAGCGCGCTGGCCAGCCCGACGCAGGCGGCGCCGAGGCCGAAGGAGATGACGTAGATGCGCTCCACCGGCACGCCCATCAGCAGCGCTGCGGTGCGGTTCTGCGCCGTGGCGCGGATGGCGCGGCCGAGCGGCGTGGTGTGCATGAAGACATGCAGCCCGGCCACCAGCGCGATCGCCGCGCCGAGGATGACCAGATGGCCGACCAGCACGGTGAACGAGCCGATCGGCAGCGACTGGCGCACCGCCGGGGCCTGCACCGAATAGAGGTCGGCGCCGAACACCAGCAGCGCCAGGTTGACCAGTGCGGTCGACAGCCCGACGGTGGCGAAAATCTGGATGTGCTCGTCGGCGCCGAGCAGCTTCTGGATGATGAACCGCTGCACCAGCGCGCCGACGCAGAACAGCAGGATCACCACCGGCACCGCCGAGACGTAAGGGTGCAGGCCGGCATAGCGCGAGAGCAGGTAGACCGCGTACATGCCGAGCATCAGGAACTCGCCATGGGCGAAGTTCACCACCCGGACGATGCCGAAGATCAGCGTCAGCCCGACCGCGATGATCGCATACATCGAGCCGAGCATGATGCCGTTGAGGATGAGCTGGACAGGAACGTCCATCGGGTCCGTCTCCGTTCCCCTGGCGCCGGGTGAGGGTGTGGCGGGGGGCGGAGGCGCGCGGCCTCCGCCCGTGATGCAGGCGTCAGTTGCCGACGCCGACCTTCATCGCGGACACCGCGGCTTCCTTGGGGAAGACGGTGACGAGTTCGCCCTTCTGCCACTGCATGATGTAGGGCGAACCGCGCTCGTTCTGGCCCTTGTCGTTCAGCTTGACGCCCCAGCCGGTGGGGGTCTTGCCCGGCGCGATGTCGATCTTGAGCATCGCCTCGCGCACGCCGGCCGAGCTGAGATCCTTGGCGCCGGCCAGCGCGTCGAAGATCACCCGGGCGCCCATGTAGTTGGCGAGGCTGTGGCCCGAGCGCGGCGGCATGCCGTACTTGGCCTGATACTTCTTGACGAAGTCCTCGATGCCCGGCGCGCCGGCCGGGTTGGTCTTGTACTGGGTGAAGTCGACGTTGAGCGCGCCCTCGAAGTTCTCGGCGCCGATCGCCTTCATCGTGTCGGTCAGCGAATAGCCGCCGCCCGCCCCCATCACCGCCTTCAGCTTCAGCCCCTGCTCCTTCATCTGGCGGAAGAACAGCACGGTGTCGTTCTGGTAGGAGGTCTGGAGCACCACGTCGATGCCCGACGACTTGAGGCGCAGGATCACCGGCGTCAGGTCGACCGACTTGGCCGAATAGGGCAGGGTCTCGACGAGGTTGAGGCCCTTTTCCTTCATCCGCGCCACCTGGAAGCCGGTGACCGTCTGGCCATAGAGCGAATCCTCGTGGATGATCGCCACCTTGAGCGACTTGGCCTCGGTCTTCAGCGCCGGGGCGATCGCGTCGATGATCGCGTCGACCATCTTGTTGGCGAAGTCCTTGGCGGTGGGGTTGGTGCGGTAGACGTTCTTGAAGCCGCGCTCGGTGATCGGGTCGGAAATCGCGCCCATCTCGAAATAGGGAACGCCGGCCAGTTCGGCCACCTGCGTCGCCGCCAGCGAGATCGAGGAGGCGTAGGAGCCGAACACCACCGGCACCTTCTCCACCGAGGTCAGGCGCCGGGCCTCGCCCACCGCCTGGTTGGGATCGACCGCGTCGCCCTTGACGATCTCGATCTTCTGGCCCTTGAGCCCGCCGGCGGCATTGCGCTCGTCGATCGCCACTTCGAGGCCGCGGAAGCTTTCGTCCCCCAGCAGCGCCAGGCCGCCGGAGAACGGATAGAGCGCGCCGACCTTGACGGACTGCGCGGAGACCGCCGAAGCGGCCAGCGTCATGCCAACGGCCAGCGCCGCACCCAAAACCTTCTTCATCGTTTCCTCCGTGTGGCGCTCGTCGCGGCGCGCTTGTCGATCGGGCGGGCCGCAAGGCGGACGCCCGTCAGTGTCCGGCATTACAGGTTACCAAGTTGCCTGACAAGTCGAAACTTGCTAGACCTGCCCCGAACGCCGCAGAACAGACGGCAGGCCGCCGGCGATTCGCCGGTGGCATCAGGCACGACAGGGGAGAGGCTCGTGAGCATTCCTGCAACCATGCGGCAAATCCGGTTTCGCGGCGGCGGCGGCCCCGAGGTGATCGCGGTCGAGGACGGCGCGCCGGTGCCGGTGCCCGGCGCCGGCCAGGTGCTGGTCGAGGTGGCGGCGGCGGGCGTCAACCGGCCGGACTGCCTGCAACGCGCCGGCAACTATCCGCCCCCGCCGGGCGCCACCGATGTCCCCGGTCTTGAGGTGTCGGGCACCATCGTCGCGGTCGGCCCCGGTGTCGATCCGGGCGTCATCGGCTCGGATGTCTGTGCCCTGGTCATCAGCGGCGGCTATGCCGAATATGCCGTGGCCGATCTGGCGCTCTGCCTGCCGATTCCCGGCCCGCTGTCGCTGCTTGAGGCGGGCGGCGTGCCCGAGACCTATTTCACCGTCTACGACAACGTCTTCACCCGCGGCGGGCTGAAGGCCGGCGAGACCATCCTGATTCACGGCGGATCGAGCGGCATCGGCTCCACCGCCATCCAGCTCGCCCGCCATTTCGGCGCCACGGTCTATGCCACCGCCGGCTCGGACGACAAGTGCGCCTTCTGCGTCTCGCTCGGCGCGCACGAGGCGATCAACTACCGCAGCCACGATTTCGTTGCCGAGATCAGGCGGCTGACCGGCGGCAAGGGCGTCAATGAAATCCTCGACATGGTGGGCGGCCCCTACATCGCCAGGAACCTGGCCTCTCTCGCCGTCGAGGGCCGGCTGGTGCAGATCGCCTTCCTGCAAACCAGCAAGGTCGAGATCGACGTGATGCCGGTCATGATCAAGCGCCTGACCTTCACCGGCTCCACGCTGCGGCCGCGCTCGGTCGAGCTGAAGGCGGCGATTGCGCAGCGGCTGAAGGACATCGTCTGGCCGCTGCTCGAAACCGGGGTGGTCAGGCCGGTGATCCACAAGGTCTTCCCGCTCAACGAGGCGCGCGCCGCGCACGAGCTGATGGAATCGAGCGCGCATGTCGGCAAGATCATGCTTCAGGTGCGCCCGTGAGCGCATCGCATGCCGGCTCGGTGGTGCTGGTCACCGGCGCCGGGCGCGGCATCGGACAGGCGATTGCCGATGCCCATGCCGCAGCCGGGGCGCGGGTGATCTATCTCGATCATGACGCCGGGCTGGCCACGGCGGCGGCGGAAGCGGCGCGGGCGCGCGGGGCAGATGCGCTGGCGGTGCAGGCCGATGTTTCGGACGCGGCCGCGGTTGCGGCTGCGGTCGAGGCGGCGGCCGCTGCCTTCGGGCCGGTCACGGCCCTGGTCAACAACGCCGGCATTTCGCCCAAGTCGGGCGCCGACGGCCGGCGTGCCCCGGTCTGGCAGATGCCGCCGGAGGAGTGGGCCCGCGTCCTTGGCGTCAATCTCACCGGCGCCTTCAACTGCATCCGGGCGGTGACGCCGGGCATGATCGCGGCGGGGCGGGGCGCCATTGTCAGCATGGCCTCGGTGGCCGGGCGCACCTATTGCGACATCGTCGGGGTTCACTATGCCGCGACCAAGGCCGGGCTGATCGGCCTGACCAAGCATCTCGCCGGCGAACTTGGCCCGCACGCCATCACCGTCAACGCCATCGCTCCGGGGCGCATCGATACGCCGCTGATGCGCGGCACCGCGCCGGAGGCCAACGAGGCAGTGCGGCAGGTCACCCCCCTGCGCCGGCTGGGCGCGCCTGAGGACGTGGCCGGAACCTGCCTGTTCCTCACCTCGCCCGCCGCCGCCTTCGTCACCGGTCAGGTGATCGATGTCTCCGGCGGCTGGCTGATGACCTGAGGCGGCGATGATCGACTTTTCCGGAAAAACCCTGCTGCTCACCGGCGCGAACGGCACGATCAGCCGCGAGATCGCCGCGCTTTACCTGTCGCTCGGCGGCTGCTGCGTGCTGACCGACCTTGACCCCGCGCCGCTGGCTGCCTTTGCCGGCGGGCTCGACCCCGTCGGCGATCGCACGCTGGTGCTCGCCCACGATGTCACCGATCCCGCCGCCGCGGGACGGGTGATGGATGCGGCAGCGCAGCGCTTTGGCGGCCTCGACCATCTGGTCACCAGCGCCGGGCTCTATCGCGACGCCACCATCGCCGGCATGAGCGACGCCGAGTGGAAGACCTCGACCGCCATCAACCTCGACGGCGTCTTCTACACCTGCCGCGCCGCCATCCCGCATCTGAGATCGGGCGGCGCCATCGTCAACATCGCCTCGATGGCCGGCCACAAGGGCAGCCATACCCACGGCCATTATGCCGCCGCCAAGGGCGGGGTCTTGACCCTCAGCCGCACGCTGGCGCTGGAACTGGCGCCCGCCATCCGCGTCAACGCCGTCTCGCCCGGGCTGATCGACGGGCCGATGGTGCAGCCGCTGATGCGGGTGAAGGGGCCGGCGCTGATCGGCCAGACGCCGCTGAAACGCCTCGGAACCGGGGCGGAGGTGGCACGTGCCGTGCTGTTCCTGCTGTCGGACTGGGCCAGTTTCATCACCGGCGAATCGTTGCATGTGAATGGTGGCCTCTACATCAGCGGCTGAGCCGCCGCGACCATTGGAGGGAGGGCAGAGCATGAGCGCAGATACGCCGGGCCGCAAACCCGCAGCCCCGGCCGCGACACTGGCGCGCGCGCCCTCGCTGGCCGATACGCTGGCCGCCCGCCTGCGTGAGGAGATCGCCGCCGGCCACCTGGCCACGGGTGAGAAGCTGCCGAGCGAGATGCAGATGTCGGAGCGCTACGGGGTCAGCCGCCCGACGGTGCGCGAGGCGATCGGCCGGCTCAAGCACGACGGTCTGGTGGTGACGCGTCAGGGTGCCGGTGTCTTCGTCGGCGATCCCGGCGCTTCGTCGGTGTTCCGGCTCAATGTCGCCGATTTTTCGGATCGCAACGAGATCGGCCATATCGTCGAGCTGCTGATGGCGGTGGAAGCCTCCGCCACCGAACACGCCGCCGTGCGCCGCAGCGCCGCCGAACTGGCCCGCATCAGGCAGCGGCTTGATGCCATGCAGCAGGCCATCGACCGGGGCGAGCCGGGGGTGGATGAGGACGTGGCCTTTCACCGCGAGATCATCGAGGCGACCGGCAACCCGTTCTTCCGCGACCTGTCGGATTTTCTCGACCGCAAGGTGCGCAACTTCATCCGCACCGCGCGCATGAACTCGGCCCGCCATGCCGGCCTCACCCAGGCGGTGCAGAGCGAGCATCTGGCGATCTACGAGGCGATCCGCGACGGCGATGCCCGCCGCGCCCGCGCCGCGGCCGAAACCCATATCGAGAACGCCGGCCGGCGGCTGGAAGTCTACCTGTTGCGCCAGCGCTGAGCCGCCTGCCGCAAGGCAGGGGGCGCGGCGTCACACGCCCGGCGCCCTCAGGTGGCAGGCCACCGCATGACCCTCGCCGACCCCGACGAGGGCGGGCGCCTGCTCGGAACACAGCGGCAGCTGGCGGATCGGGCAGCGGGTGTGGAACGGACAGCCCGTCGGCGGCCGGATCGGGTTGGGCACGTCGCCTTCGAGCGCGATGCGCTTGCGCTTCACCTTCGGGTCGGGGATCGGCACCGCCGAGAGCAGCGCCTCGGTGTAGGGGTGCAGCGGCGTGAGATAGAGCGCCCGCGCCGGGGCGATCTCGACGATGCGGCCGAGATACATCACCGCCACCCGGTCCGAGATGTGCTCGACCACCGACAGGTCATGGGCGATGAACAGATAGGTCAGGCCGAATTCCTGCTGAAGGTCTTCGAGCAGGTTGATCACCTGCGCCTGAATGGAGACGTCGAGAGCCGAGACCGGCTCGTCGCAGACCAGCAGCTGCGGCTCCACCGCCAGCGCCCGGGCGATGACGATGCGCTGGCGCTGCCCGCCGGAGAACTCGTGCGGATAGCGCCGCATGTGGTCGGCGTTCAGCCCCACCTTGCTCAGAAGGGCGGCGATGCGCGCCTCCATCTCGGCCTGTGTGCGGGCCAGATCGTGGATGATCAGCGCCTCGGCGATGTTGGCACGCACGGTCATGCGCGGGTTGAGCGAGGCGAAGGGGTCCTGGAACACCAGCTGCATCTTGCGGCGCAGGGCGCGCAGCCCGTCGCCCGAGAGCGCCATCACGTCCTGCCCCGCGAACTGGATGCTGCCGCTGGTCGGCTCGATCAGCCGCAGCACGCAGCGCCCGGTGGTCGACTTGCCGCAGCCCGATTCGCCGACCAGCCCGAGCGTTTCGCCGGGCGCGATGTCGAAGCTGACCCCCTCCACCGCATGCACCATGTCGCGCGTGCGCGACAGCAGCCCGCCCTTGAGCGCGAACCGCTTGGTCAGGTTGCGGACGGACAGCAGCGGCTGGGTCACGACGTGCTCCCGTAGAGATGGCAGGCGACCGTGTGGCCGGGGGCGACCGCGGCCAGCGGCGGCACGGTGGTGCGGCAGACCGGCAGCGCCGCCGGGCAGCGCTCGGCAAAGCGGCAGCCGGGCGGCGGGTTGATCAGCCTGGGCACCGAGCCGCCGATGGTTTCGAGCCGGCTGCGCTGGGTCGCGGCCAGGTCGAGCCGCGGAATCGAGCGGATCAGCCCCCGGGTGTAGGGGTGCATCGGCCGTTCGAACAGCGCCTCGACGCCCGCCTCCTCGACCACGCGCCCGGCATACATCACCACGACGCGCTGGGCGGTCTCGGCCACCACGCCCATGGCGTGGGTGATCAGCATGATCGCCATGCCGAAGCGCTCCTTCATCTCGGCCAGCAGTTCGAGGATCTGGGCCTGGATGGTCACGTCGAGCGCCGTGGTCGGCTCGTCGGCGATCAGCAGTCTGGGGTTGCACGACAGCGCCATGGCGATCATCACGCGCTGGCGCATGCCGCCCGAGAACTGGTGCGGATAGTCGTGCACGCGCCGCTCGGCGTTGGGGATGTGCACCAGCCGGAGCAGGTCCACCGTCCGCTCCAGCGCGGCGCGGCGGGTCAGCCCCTCGTGCCGGCGCAGCACCTCGGCGATCTGTTCGCCGACCGTGAACACCGGGTTGAGCGAGGTCATCGGTTCCTGGAAGATGATGGCGATCTCGCGCGTGCGGATGGCGTCGAGCCCGGCCCGGTCGAGCGGCACGAGGTCGCGCCCCTGAAACAGGATCTGCCCGGCGGCGATCCGGCCCGGCGGCATGGCGATCAGCTTGAGCACCGACATGGCGGTGACCGTCTTGCCGCAGCCCGATTCGCCGACCACGCAGACCGTCTCGCCGGCGCCGATGCGCAGGTCCACCCCGTCGACGGCCTGCACGATGCCCTCGTCGGTGGCGAACTCGGTGCGCAGCCCGCGGATGTCGAGCAGCGGCGCGCTCACAGCACACGCCGCGCGTCGAGCGCGTCCCTCAGCCCGTCGCCGATGAAGTTGATCGTCACCACGGTCAGGAAGATCGCCGCGCCGGGAAACAGCGCCCAGTGCGGCGCGAAATCGAGGTGGTCCTTGGCGTCGAACAACAGCCGCCCCCAGGTTGGAATGTCGGGCGGAAAGCCCAGGCCGAGAAAGGACAGGGTCGATTCGGCGATGATCGCGGCGGCGACGTCGATGGTGCCGGCGATGATCACCGGTCCGAGCGCGTTGGGCAGGATGTGGCGCACCACCTGCCGCATCGGCGAGGCGCCGAGCGCCCGCGCCGCCTCGACGAACTCCTTTTCGCGCAGCGACAGGAACTGCGCCCGCACCAGCCGCGCCACCGGCATCCAGCGCAGCCCGCCGATCACCAGCACGATCAGCACGAACACCCCGCCCTCGGCCCCGAACCAGCCCTTCAGCGTGTCGCGGAACAGGTAGATCACCAGCAGCAGCAGCGGCAGCTGCGGCAGCGACAGGAACAGGTCGGTGAGCCACATCAGCGCCGTGCCGGCCCAGCCGCGCGACATGCCGGCGGCCGCGCCCACCAGCGTGCCGATGCCCACCGCCACCGCCATCGCCGCGAAGCCAACCGCCAGCGAGATGCGGCCGCCGTAGAGGATGCGGGCCAGAAGGTCCTGGCCGAGGTCGTCGGTGCCCATCGGATGGGCCAGCGAGGGCCGCGCCAGCGTCGCCGAGAAGTCGATCTCGTTGATCGGCACGCGCCATACGAACGGCCCGATCAGGATGGCCAGAACCATCGCTGCGAGCACGCCGGCGCTGAGCACCGCCATGCGGTGGCGCGAGAAGCGCCGCCAGGCCTCGCGCGCCGGCGAATAGGGCCGGGGCGCGCGCCCCGCCGCCTCAGCGGTAGGAGATGCGGGGATCGAGCCAGCCATACAGGATGTCCGCGAGGATGTTGGAAAGGACGACGAGGCAGGCGAAGACGAAGGTCACCGCCATGATCACCGGGGTGTCGTTGGCGAGGATCGAGGCGATCAGCAGCGAGCCGATGCCGGGAATGCGGAAGATCTGCTCGGTGACGATGGCGCCGCCGAAGATGGCCGGCATTTGCAGCGCCACCAGCGTCACCACCGGGATCAGGGCGTTGCGCAGCACGTGCTTGCCGATCACCACCCGCTCGCCCAGACCCTTGGCCCGCGCCGTGGTGACATAATCGAGCCGGATCACGTCCAGCACCGCCGAGCGGACGTAGCGCGTCATCGACGCCGCCTGGAACAGGCCGAGCACCGCGATCGGCATGATCGCCTGGCGCAGGTGCTCCCAGTACCAGCGCCAGCCGCTGGCCGCGATGTCCGAGCGATAGACGAAGGGCAGCCAGTCGAGCGTGATCGAGAAGATCAGGATGAACAGGATGCCGGTGAAGAAGGTGGGCAGGGAAAAGCCGATGAAGGCGAAACTGTTGGCGATCTTGTCGAACAGAGAATAGGGCCGCGTCGCCGCATAGACGCCGACCGGGACGGCGACCAGCAGCGCCAGCACCTGCGACAGGCCGACCACGAACAGCGTCGCCGGCAGGCGTTGCAGGATGAGCTGGTCGACATTGACGCGCGAGACGAAGGAAAAGCCCCAGTCGCCCTGCATCATCGCCATCAGCCAGCGCAGGTAGCGCACCGGCACCGGGTCATCGAGCCCGAACTTGGTGCGCAGCATCGCCCGCACCTCGGCCGGCACGTTGGGATTGGTCGCCAGTTCGCCGAACGGATCGCCCGGCGCCAGCGCCAGCACGACGAACAGCACCACCGAGATCCCGATCAGGCTCGGGATGGCGATCAGCAGGCGGCGGAGGATATATGCACCCATGGGACCGGACAATCAGGCTGGCAGGCCCGGCGCCGCGCGGCGCCGGGCGGGAAGGGCGGAGGGCCGGGCGCCGGAGCGTCAGCTGTCGCCCCGGCGGTCGGTTCGCCTCAGCCCTCGCGATACCAGTCGTGGATGCCCGAGGTGTTGCTGTCCCAGCCGCTGACGAAGGGCTTGAGCGTGTTCTGCCGCACCGCGACGCGCGGCCGGTGCACCACGGGGATGATCACCGCGTTGTTGCAGACCAGATCGTTCATCTGGATGAACAGCGCCGCCCGCTTGACCGGATCGAGTTCCTTCTTGGCCTGCGCGTGCAGGTCGTCGTAGTCCTTGCTGGTCCAGCGCGTCGAGTTGCGGCCCTGCCACTTGTTGTCCTTGGTCGCCACCTCGGCCGACAGGTACTGGTTCATGAACTCGCTCGGATCGACCTGGGTCGAGGTCGTCGTGTACATCTGCAGGTCGGCGTAGAACTTGCCGTAGGTGTCGGGGTTGGCGACATCCGATGAGAAGAACACCGAGGCGACCACCGATTTCAGTTCGAGGTCGATGCCGGCCTTCTGGCAGGCCTGCTTGATGATCGCCTGCGTCTTCTGGCGCGGGGCGTTGATCGAGGTCTGGAAGACGAACTTCAGCTTCTTGCCGCCCTTTTCGCGGATGCCGTCGGCGCCCGGCTTCCAGCCGGCGTCGTCGAGCAGCTTCTTGGCCTTCTCGATGTCGAACTCCCAGCGGGTGGTCTTCGAGGCATAGAGGTCGGGCGCGTTGAGGAAATTGCCGGTGGCACGGCCGGCGCGGCCATAGATGTGCTGCTCCACCGACTTGCGGTCGACCAGCAGCGTCATCGCCTTGCGCACCGCCGGATCGGACAGGGTCGGGTGGCTCGATTTCATGCTCGCCCGCTCGCCGTCGATCTCGGTCCACGGATCGCGCGTCGCCATCTGGATGAACTCGACATCGGCGCCCGGCGCGATCGAACTGGTGCCCTTGCCGCCCTTTTCGAGCCGTGCCAGCACCTCTTCCTCCACCTGGATGTTCCAGGCAAAATCGTATTCCCCGGTTTGCAGCACGGCCCGCGCCGCCGACACCGCATCGCCGCCGCCCTTCATCTCGACCGTGTCGAAATACGGCCGGTTGGGCATGTGGTAGTCGGGGTTCAGTTCGCCCTTGACCAGATCGCCCGGCTTGAAGTCGACGAAGCGGTAGGGGCCGGTGCCGACCGGCTTGAGGTTGTTCGGCGCCTCGCGCGATTTGGCCCCGGCGTAGTCGGCGAACAGGTGCCTGGGGATGATCATGCCGCGCACGCCGCAGAAGGCCTCGGCCCAGTACGGGGTCGGCTGCTTGAATTTCACCTTCACCGTGAGCTCGTCGATCTTCTCGACCTCGACGTCGCGATAGCTGCCGATGGTGACCGAGGCGGTCGCCGGATCGCGCGCATACTGCCAGTTGAAGATCAGATCGTCGGCGGTCACCGGCTTGCCGTCGTGCCATTTGACGTTCGGCTTGAGCTTCCAGGTGACGCTGGTGCCGTCGGCGGCCAGTCCGCCGTTGGCGCGGGTCGGCAGTTCGGCCGCCAGCACCGGATAGAGCACCCCGTCCGGGTCCCAGCTGGCCAGCGGCTCGTAGAACAGGCGCGAGCCGTCCTGATCCTTGGTGCCGGTGGCGAAATGCGGGTTGAGCAGCGTCGGCCCCTGCCACCACAGCAGCCTGAGCGCGCCGCCGCCGCCGCGCTTGCTGCCCTTGTATTCATGCCGGGTCTGCGCCACGGCCACCCCGGCGCCCATCAGCATCTCGTTGACCAGCGGCGCGGTCAGGCCCAGCGCCAGCATCCGCGTCATGAAGCTTCGTCGGCTGAGCTCCCCGTCCTTGACGCGGGCAATCATGCTCCTCAGTTCGCTCTCACGCATCGCTGTTCTCCCGATCAGCATCGCCGCAGGTCGCGGCCCCTAGTCTCCCGGGCGGCAGTGGACCAGCCCGGAGGCGCGCCGTCAACGGGCGAAGCCGCGACATTCTGGCGAAATGACCCGAGATGGCCGGACGCGCCTTGTCGGTTTGCGCAAATGGTGCTGCAATCGCGCCCGTGAATCCGCCCTGTTCTGGAGCCTGCCCGTGCCCGATCTGTCGTTGAACCAGCGCATCGCCCGCGCGTTCGGCACCCCCGCCGTGGTCGTCGATCTCGATGTCGTCGAGCGCAACATCGCCCGCGTGCAGGCCCTGTGCGACGCCCGGGGCGTCGCCAACCGGCCGCACATCAAGACCCACAAGAGCCCGTTGTTCGCCCGCATGCAGGTCAATGCCGGGGCAAAGGGCCTGACCTGCCAGAAGCTGGGCGAGGCCGAGGTGATGGCCGCCGCCGGCTTCGACGATCTCTTCGTCACCTACAACCTGCTCGGCCCGGACAAGATCGGCCGGCTCGGGGCCCTGCGCCGCAGCATCGACATCAGCGTGGCGGCGGACAATCCGGTCGTCGTCGCCGGCCTGCCGGAGGCGGCACAGATCGCCGGCCGCCCGCTCGATGTGCTGGTGGAATGCGACACCGGCCGCAAGCGCGCCGGGGTGGAGACGCCGGGCGAGGCGATCGCCCTCGCCCGCGCCATCGCCGCCAGCCCCGGCCTGCGCTTTGCCGGGCTGATGGTCTATCCGCCCGAGGATGGGGCCGCCCTGACCAACCGCTTCATCGATGAGGTGAAACAGGGCCTCGCCGTGCATGGCCTGAGTGTTGAGCGTGTCTCGAACGGCGGCACGCCCAACCTGCTCACCCTCGGCGCCATCCCCGCCGCGACCGAGCACCGGGCCGGCACCTCGATCTTCAACGACCGCATGATGATGGCGGCGGGCTGGGCCAGCCTTGCCGATTGCGCCCTGAGCGTGGTCACCACCGTGGTCAGCCGCGCCGGACCCGAGCGCGGCATCCTCGACGCCGGCTCGAAGATCTTCACCTCCGATACCGGCTGGGGCCTGACCGGCCACGGCTACATCCTCGAACATCCCGAAGCCGAACTTGCCCGCTTCGCCGAGGAGCACGGCTTCCTCGATCTCAGCCGCTGCAACAACCGCCCCGGCGTCGGGGCGGTGGTGCGCGTCATCCCCAACCATGTCTGCGTCGTCGTCAACGTGGTGGGCGAGATCATCCTGGTGCGCGGCGACGAGATCATCGGCCCGCACCACATCGAGGCGCGCGGCCTCAGCCGCTGACGGCTCTCAGCCCTCCCTCGCCCAGCCGGCAAGGATGGCCGCCAGTTCGGCCCGCTCGGCCCCCGACAGTTCCGGCAGGCCGGGCAGGCGCACCGGCCCCACCGGGCGGCCGCACAGGCCCATCGCCTCCTTCACCACGGTGACGTTGGCGCCGTTGCCGTATTTGCTGCGCATCGTCTCGAAGCCGGCGATCGCCGTCACCTGACGCCGCGCCTCGGCATAGTCGCCGGCCTCCAGCGCCCGCCAGATCGCCAGCGACCGGGCCGGCGCGACATTGACCAGACCCGAGGTGAAGCCGCGCGCGCCCAGCGCATGGAACGGCGCCGCCCAGCCCTCGGCCAGACCGCAGATCCACACGGCCGGCTGCCCGGCGCTGGCCCGGATGCATTCGGCCAGCAGCATCAGGTTGGGCGAGGCGAACTTCACCCCCGCCACATTGGCATGGGTGGCCACCCGAACCAGATCGGCGACCCCGATCGCGTCCGAGCGGATGTAGGCGACGACCGGGATCGGCAGCGCCTCGGCGATGGCAAGGATGTAGTCGGCCTGCGCCCGCGGCGCGGCAAAGGGGTCGAGCGGATGATGCACCATCGCCGCGTCGCAGCCCGCCGCGGCCGCCGCCCGCCCCAGCCCGATGGCCTCGCGCAGGGACCGGCCGATGCCGGCGGTGACCAGCGCCGTGCCCGCCGCCGCCTGCGCCGCCACCGCATGGCTGCGCTCGATCTCGGCCAGGGTCATCGGATAGAACTCGCCGGTGTTGCCGGCCGAAACGATGTTGTGGATGCCCGCCGCCGCGATCGAGGCGACCACCCCGGCCATCGCCGCCCAGTCCGGCGCCCCCGAGGCGTCGTAGGGCGTGACGTGAACGCCGGAGATGCCGCAAAGGGCGGAGCTGACGGTGGCAAGGCTCATGATCCGGGTCCTTCTGATCAACTGATGCATCAGTTTGACATACTCATGTTTTTGATCAAGGATGCAAGCGCAATCCACCCCCCGCTGCCGGTCCCGCCATGCCCGTCGCCTCGCTTGCCCGCCGCGCCGCCGTCCCGCCGCCGCCCGCCTCGGTGCGGCTCGGCGCGGGCGAGGTCTATGCGACGCTGCGCGAGGAGATCCTGTCGCTGGCCCTGCATCCCGGCAGCGTCATCAACCGGGCCGAGTTGCAGCAGCGCTTCGGCCTCAGCTCCACCCCGGTGCGCGACGCGCTGATGCGCCTCGCCGCCGAGGGGCTGGTCGATGTCATTCCCCAGAGCGTCACCCGCGTCAGCTTCATCAACATCGACAAGGCGCGCGAGGCCCAGTTCATGCGCCGGGCGCTGGAGATCGAGGCCGCCATGCTCAACGCCCAGAGCCCGGACAAGGCGGTGGTGCCGGTGCTGCGCGCCCTGATCGCGGCCCAGCGCGCGGCGGCCGAGCGCGGCGACTATCCGGCCTTCGATCTGGCGGACACCGGCTTTCACCGCCGCCTGTTCGAGGCGGCCGGCGTGTCCGACCTCTACGACCTGATGCGCCTGCGCAACGGCCACATCGACCGCATCCGCCGGCTCAACCTGCCGGTTGAGGGCAAGATGCAGTCGGTGATCGCCGACCACGAGCAGATCGTCGCGGCGATCGCCGCCGGCGACGCCGCCACCGCCCAGTTCCACATGCGTGACCATCTGTCGCGCTCGCTGGCCTACACCCCGGCGCTGCGCGAACAGCACCCCGCCTTTTTCCTGCCCGGCACCTGAGGAGCAGCCGCTGGCGCGCAAGCCGGCCGACCCGGACTTTTCAATAACCAAACAGGAGGACCGCCCATGTCGGACAAAACCACGACGACCCGGCGACAGACGCTCAAGGCAGGGCTTGCGCTCGCCACCCTGCCGTTCGCCGGCCTGATCCGCCAGGCCGAGGCGCAGAACCGCCCGCTGACCAAGGTGCTGGATTTCACCACCGCCGCCGATGTGGCCAAGGCCGAGGCGGAGGGAGAATTCACCTTCTATTCGCATGACAGCGAACCGGCCATCGCCGGCATTCTCGAAGCCTTCAACAAGGATTTCCCCAAGATCAAGGGCAAGTATGTCCGCGCCCAGAACGGCTCGCTGTTCAGCCGCGTCACCGCCGAGCGCTCGGCGGGCCGCTTTGTCGCCGACGTCATCCAGTTCTCCGAACTCTCCACCGCCATGGATTTCCAGAAGCGCGGCGGCTACACGGCCTATGTCTCGCCGCAGTCGGAATTCTACGCCCCCGAGCACCTGAGCAACCCGGTCGGCAACTTCTTCTGGATCGGCGTCACCTTCGTCGGCATCGCCTACAACACCGACAAGGTGAAGGCCGAGGATGCGCCCAGGGACTGGCCGGACATCCTCAAGCCGGCCTGGCAGAACGGCATCAGCGTCAAGCAGTCGAATTCCGGCACCCAGTTCGTGCAATGGTTCGAACTGCGCAAGATCTACGGCGAGAAGTTCTGGCAGGATTTCGCCAAGCTGCGCCCGCGCGGCTTCGACAGCCGCGTGCAGCTCTACGACCGCCTCGCCAAGGGCGACGACAAGGTCTGTGCGCTGGCCGAGTATGCCGGCTATCTGCTGCACAAGGAGAAGGGCGCGCCGATCGCCTTCGTCTCCCCGCCCACCGGCCTGCCGGCCGGCCCCCTGCTCTGCGGCGTTGCCGACAAGGCGCCCAACGGCGAGGCGGCCCGCCTGTTCCTCGACTGGCAGATGTCGCTGCGCGGCCAGAAGCACCAGCAGACCCATCCGATGCTCTACTACGGCTCGGTGCGCAAGGACGCCCCGCCGATGCCCGGTGGCGCCCGTCTCTCCGACTACAAGCTGCTCGCGCCCAAGGATCTGGATGCCTACACCGCGGCGCGCGACACCTTCACCAAGGAATGGAACGGCATGCTCGGCCTCTGAGGCCGGGCTCCGCCGGTGCCGGAGGATGAGCGCATGAGCGCGACCGCCCCTGCCCACCCGGCCATCGCCGGCCCGCGCCTGATCACCGGGCAGGGGCTGGCGATGGCGCTGGTCATCGCCGTGCTGGCGGTGTTCGTGCTCTATCCGATCTACTACCTGTTGCAGGCCGCCTTCGATGTCGGCGGGGCGGACATCCGCCCCCCGACCGCCTACGGCCTCGACAACTTCGCCGCCCTGCCGAAATACCAGACGGTGATGCTCAACACCGTCATGGTGGCGCTGGCGGCCACCGTGATGGCGCTGGTCTTCGGCTTCGTCACCGCCTGGATCCTGACGCGCACCAATGTGCCCTTCGCCGGCGCGCTGGAGCAGCTGATGGCCGTACCCTACTATGTCACGCCGCTGCTGGGGGCGCTGGCCTGGAGCCTGCTGGGCGCGCCGGAGAGCGGGTTCATCAACCAGCTCTGGCGTCACTTCGGCGGCAGCGAGGCGCTGATCGACATCACCTCGCCGATGGGCATTGCCTGGGTGATGGCGCTGTTCGAGGGATCGGTCGCCTTCGTCATGATCAGCGCCGTGATGACCTCGATGGACCCCTCGCTGGAGGAGGCCGCGCAGATGACCGGGGCGGGGCGCTGGCGCACGATGCTGACCATCACCCTGCCGCTGGTGGCGCCGGGCGTGCTGGGCGCGACGATCTTCGTCTTCGCCGAGATGCTCGGCTCGTTCTCGGCCGCGCTGGTGCTGGGCACGCCCTCGCGCTTTTATGTCATCACCACCGCCATCTATCATTTCGTCAGCCAGTATCCGCCGCGCCTGCCGCTGGCGGCGGCCATGGGCGTATCGCTGTTTGCGGTGATGTTCGTGATGCTCTGGCTCTACCGGCGCATCGTCATGCGCAAGAGCTACGTCACCATCTCGGGCAAGGCCTTCCGGCCGCGTGTCATGGATGTCGGCTGGCTGCGCTGGCTGCTGTTCGGCGTCTGCGTGCTCTATCTGGTGCTCTCGGTGCTGCTGCCGATCCTGACGCTGCTCTTCGCCTCGGTGCAGAAGCTGGCGGTGGCTTTTCCCAAGGCGGCGAACTTCACCCTCGACAACTTCCGTCAGGCGCTGGCCCTCAACGCCATCAAGACGGCGATGACCAACAGCCTGCTGCTCGGCATGATCACCGCCACGCTCGGGGTCGTGTTCACCGGGCTGCTCGCCTGGATGATCCAGCGCAGCCGCCTGCCCGGGCGCGGCGTGCTCGAATACATCGCCATGTTCCCCCAGGCGGTGCCGCGTCTCGTCTTCGCCTTCGGCATGATGTGGGCCTGGCTGGTCTTCCCCATCCCGATCTACGGCACCTTCTGGGTGCTGCTGATCGCCTATCTCACGGTCTTCCTGCCGCTCGGTCTGCGCACCATTTCGGGCGTGATCATGCAGCTCGACCGCAGCCTCGACGAGTGCGGCCAGGTCAGCGGCGCCTCCTGGGGCCACCGGCTGCGCACCATCACCATTCCGCTGCTGAAGCCGGGGCTGCTGGCGGCATGGCTGCTGATCTTCGTGGCCAGCGTGCGCGAACTGGGCGCCTCCATCCTGCTGATGGGGCCCGATTCCAAGGTGCTGACCCCGGCCATCGTCGAGGCGTGGTTCTCGTCGAGTTCCGAGCTGACCGCCGCCATGGCCCTGATCCAGACCGCGGTGATCGGCGTCGTGCTGGCGCTCTTCACCTCCCTGACCCGGCGCGCCAGCCGTTACGGAGCCTGACCATGGCCAATCCCCCCGCCGCGCCCGTCATCGAGGTCGAGAACCTGTCCATCCGCTATGGCGCGGTCACGGCGGTCGAAGGCGTCGGCTTTCGCGCCGGCAAGGGCGAGCAGCTCACCCTGCTCGGCCCCTCGGGCTGCGGCAAGACCTCGACCATGCGCGCCGTCGCCGGGCTGGAAAAGCCCTCCGCCGGCAGCATCCGCATCGACGGCACGGTGATGTTCGACGCAGACGCCGGCATCAACGTCCCGGCCGAGCGGCGTGGCCTGTCGATGGTGTTCCAGTCCTATGCCATCTGGCCGCACATGACCGTCTTCGACAATGTCGCCTATGGCCTGCGCGTGCGCGGCGAGAGCGGCGCGACGCTGAAGGAGAAGGTGCACCACGCCCTCGATCTGGTGAAGATGACCCAGTTTGCCGGGCGCAACGCCTCGGCCCTGTCGGGCGGCCAGCAGCAGCGCGTCGCCCTCGCCCGCGCCTGCGCCTTCCCCTCCAGCGTCATCCTGTTCGACGAGCCGCTGTCCAACCTTGATGCCAAGCTCCGGGCCGAGATGCGCATCGAACTGCGCGACCTGCAGCGCCGCCTCGGCGTCACCGCGCTCTATGTCACGCACGACCTTGAGGAAGCGCTGGCGATGTCCGACCGCATCGTCGTCATGTCGCATGGCCACATCGAGCAGAACGGCACGCCGGCTGACATCTACAATCACCCGCGCACCGCCTTTGTCGCCGATTTCGTCGGCTCCTCCAATCTGGTTTCGGGCACCGTCCTGCCGGGTTCGGGCGGCGATGCCATCGTCGTCCGCACCGCCGCCGGCACCCTCCTGCACGGCATCGCCCTCGGCCGTCCGGTCGGGGCCGAGGCGACGCTGTCGCTGCGCACGGTGCATCTCGCGCTGTCGCCGGCGCGGCCGGCGGGCGAGATCAACGTCTGGCCGGTCACGGTGCGTCAGTCGGTATTCCTGGGCGATCTCAGCCAGGTGCATGTCGGCTGGGGCGGGCAGGAACTGGTGATCCGCGAGACCGGCGCCTGCCGTTTCGCCCCCGGCGACGCCGCCTTTCTCAGCATTGCCCCCGAGCATTGCGTGCTGCTCGAAGGGTGATCCCCCGACAATGAAGACAGGATCCGTCATGCCCGCTGCGGCCCATGCCTTGCCCCGCCGTTTCGCCGCATCCCGCCTCGAAGCCTTTGCCACCGCCCTGTTCGCGGCCGCCGGCACAGAGGCCGACAAGGCCGCACGCATGGCGCGTCTGCTGGTTCTCACCGACATGATGGGCCGGCCCACCCATGGCCTGGCCCAGTGCGGGCCCTATCTCGACCAGATCGTCAAGGGCCTGATGACCGCCTCCGGCCAGCCCGAGGTGGTGCGCGACACCGGCAGCACCATCGTCTGGGACGGGCGCTACCTGCCCGGCCTCTGGCTGATGGACGAGGCGATCGGCCTGGCGCTGGAGCGCGTCGGAGAGCATGGGGTCGTCACCTTCGCCTGCCGCCGCAGCCACCATATCGGCTGCCTCGCCGCGCTGGCGATGAAGGCGGCGTCGGCGGGCTGCTTTGCCATGATCGCCTCCTCCGGTCCGCACACCAGCATCGTCGCCCCCTTCGGCGGCACGCAGGGGCTGTTCAGTCCCAATCCCTTCGCCTTCGCCTTCCCCGCCGGGGCGGCGCCGGTGCTGGTCGACACCTGCGCCTCGATCACCAGCCTGTCGCTGGTGCGCGAGACGGCGGCGGCCGGCAGGAGGCTGGCGCACGACTGGCTGCTCGATGCGCAGGGCCGCCCCTCGTCCGATC
>Ga0209573_1002614_pt1 | contig 22316 bp, 21 predicted proteins | sample TNRBio252014_DNA_FD_185870 | JGI IMG/M metagenome (GOLD analysis project Ga0209573, IMG submission 185870) | Wastewater treatment Type I Accumulibacter community from EBPR Bioreactor in Madison, WI, USA - TNR Reactor_6/25/2014_ DNA (SPAdes)... | ecosystem: Engineered > Bioreactor > EBPR >...
AGTGACCGCCAGAGCAAGCGCTGGCTTCTCGCACCCATTTCAGGGTGCGATCTTGAAGAATGGTCAGTCGCCGTTTCCTCAACCGGTGGTTTCACCACCGGCTCATCTCTTTCGAGCCTCCGGCTCGGTTCAATAGTTAAACAAATCCTTCACCACCCACGGACGTTCGATCTCCTTGCCCTGCTGCTTCATGAGCAGGGTCAGGGCGTCGGCCATGCGCTGTTTCATGTGCTTGGTCAGGCGGCGGCCTTTGCGGGCGCGTTGCACGGCCTTGTGGGTCATCGGCTCGGTGCTGGCGGCCACCAGGGCATGATTTCCCAGCTCATGCTCGGTCATGATCCCGTCCAGAGGCTGCACGCCCATGTTGCGCTCGATTTCGTCTTGTCCCATGATCACCCTTTCCTTCCGCAAACCGTCATCCGCAATCTGAATTCGAGCCATGTGCGCTACGCTCCATCTCGTGAGTTGTTCAAAGGCGAACAAGTGGTGAGGTAATGTTTCCATATGGCTTATCCAGGTCCATCAGTTCCTTCCATGATGCGCCGGGTGATGGCTCCGGCCCTGGAGGCATTGGTGGACCTGATTTACCCGCGTTTGTGCTGCGGGTGCCATGTGCCGCTGGGGCAGGGGGCTCCGCGCAGTGGTGAGAGGGCGTGGTTTTGCCAGGGTTGCGCGGAGGAGCTGCCTCGGGTAGAGCCGCCTTACTGCCGGGTGTGCGGGGAGATGTATGACGGGGCGTTCACGCATGAGTTCCGCTGCATGAACTGCAGCGGGCGCAAACTGGAGTTCGAGTTTGCCGTGGCGGCCTGCCGGGCGGAGGGCGCGGTGCGGGAGCTGGTGCATCAGTTCAAGTATGATCGCCGCCTGCAACTGCGCGGCGCTTTGGCCGCGCTAATGCTGCGGACGCTGGAGGAACCGCGTCTGGCCGGGGAAAATCTCGCCGAGTGGCTGCTGGTGCCGGTGCCGCTGCATCGCAGCCGGGAGCTGGACCGGGAGTTCAACCAAAGCTGGGAGCTGTGCCAGCGGTTGGCGCAGTGGACGGGCATCCCGGCGGCGAACGCGCTGGCCCGCATCCGCGAGACGGACACGCAGGCGAGCCTGGACCGCGATGAGCGGCTGCGAAATCTGCGCGGGGCGTTTGCATTGCGCAAACCACGGCCCTGGCAGGCCCAAATCTCGCTCCAAGGCCGCCGCATCCTGCTGGTGGACGATGTTTTCACCACCGGCGCGACGACGAGCGAATGCGCCCGGGTGCTGCGGCGTGAGGGCGGGGCAGAAAAAGTGGTGGTCATCACCGCAGCACGCGGCTAGGATCGGCCCCGCGTCCGGCTCTGGCCGGGCCTGACAGTGCGAACGCCGGGCGGATTCGATCCGCCGCGACAACTCCTGCGACATGCCACTCGGGGAGAGGCTCCATCAGGTCCGCCTTCGCAGGACGCCCACACCGACTGACCTACCATGGGATTTTTCAAAAAACGCACCGTTGACGCACTGGGTGAAAAGAAACGCGACATGCCGGAAGGCCTCTGGACGAAGTGCCCCTCATGCAATGAGAGCCTTTTCGAGGACGCGCTGAGCAAGAACCTCCGCGTCTGCACGAGCTGCGGCTACCATTTCACCATCGCCTCCGGCGAGCGCATCGCCAGCATGGTCGATGAGGGCAGCTTCGTCGAGATGGACCAGGGTCTCGATTCCGTGAACGCCCTCGGCTTCAAAGGCTACCTGGACAAGGTGAAGGCCTACCAGCAGAAAACGGGGCTGACCGAGGCCGTTGTCACCGGGCGTGCCACCATTGAAGGTGTGCCGGTGCTGGTCGCGATCATGGATTTCCGCTTCCTCGGCGCCAGCATGGGCAGTGTGGTGGGTGAAAAAATCACCCGCGCCATCGAGGCCGCCACCGCCGAGCGCAAGCCGGTCCTCGTGTTCTCCGCCTCCGGCGGCGCCCGCATGCACGAGGGCATCCTGAGCCTGATGCAGATGGCCAAGACGAGCGGAGCGCTGGCCCGGCACGCAGAAGCTCGCCTGCCTTACATCTCCATCCTCACGCATCCGACCACCGGCGGCGTCACCGCCAGCTTCGCCACGCTGGGGGACATCATCATCGCCGAGCCGAAGTGCATGATCGGCTTCGCCGGCCCGCGTGTGGTGAAGGAAACCACCCATGCCGACCTCCCTCCCGGCTTCCAAACGGCCGAGTTCATGATGCAGCACGGTCTGGTGGACATGATCGTGGACCGCAAGGACATGCGCGCCACCCTGGCGAAGTTGCTGCGTTACATGACGGCGGCCAAGGCGGCCTGAAAGGCACAAAGAGGGTTTCGCCGACTTTGTTACGCCCACACAGTCCACAGCCAAGGATTACAGCAATCCGTTGTGCTACGGGGCCATTGGTTGGTGTGGAAGCAGTGAAAATGGCGCGCTGTCTGCCCAAGAATGTGAACAACCGCCCCGGTTGTGAATATAGTCCCGGCAATTTTCCGCGAATAATTATGGCAATCGGACTGGCAATCCATTATTTAAGGCCCATTAAATACCGCGATTTGCCAGCCTGTGTCGCTGGTTGCTGTTTCCGCCCGCCATGTCCGCCGCGAAGAAAGGTTCCAAAAAGGCTGCCAAGCGCTCTCCCAAGAAGCGTCGGGAACCGAACACGCATGTCATCGACTACGAGCCGGAGTCCCCGGTGATCCGTGAGCATGAGGCGGAGGAGCGCCGTCGCCGTGGATTCCGCACTGCGATGTGGATGATCGCCGCGATGATCATCTTTGGTCTCGGCTGGGTGACATGGCACGAGGCGCTGGAAAAGAACTCCCAGTTTCTGCTCAAGGCGGTGGAGGTGAACACCGAGGGCACCCTCACGCGCGAGCAGATCGTCGCCGCCACCGGACTGACCACGGCCACGAACCTGCTCACGATGAACCTGCGCGAGGTGCGGGCCAAGATCGAACGCCTGCCGCAGGTGAAGTCCGCCGTGATCCACCGCGACTACCACGGCAAGCTGAAGCTGGATGTCGTGCAACGCCTGCCGGTGGCCTGGATCGAGTGCGCGAAGTGGAAGCTGATGGAGCCACTGAGTGGCAAGGGCTGCCTGATGGACGCCGAAGGCGCACCGGTGCCGTGCGAGGTGATCACGAAGCAATGCCTCGCCATGCCGCGCATTCAGTTTTCGGAACTCAGCGAGGCCGTTCCCGGCAAGGTGGTGCCGGATTTGCAGGTCCACGCGGCGCTGCGCCTGATGCGGGAACTGCAAAAGCGCGACGAGGATGGCCGCGCCAAGCTGGAGCGCATCGAGATCCCGAACGCGTGGTCGCTCGTGGCTCATTTTGCCGGCGAGGTCAAAATCACCTTCGGTGTGGACGATCTAGACCCGCAGCTTGCCCGCTTTGACCGTTTCATCCACGAGGCGCAGGCGCGGAACTGGCGCGTGGCCACCTTGAACCTCCTCGCGCGGGTGAACACGCCCGCCACCTTTCACGAGCCGCCGGATGTCACCGGGCTGAACCTGGCGGACACCGCCGCCACCACCCCAAGCGCGCGCTGATTCTCTCCATGGCCAAAAGCACCATCTACGCAGGACTCGAAATCGGAACGCACAAAATCTGTGTCGTCGTCGGCGAGGCGAAGCGTGACGGGGCCATCAAAATCCTCGGCGTGGGCCAGGCACCCTCGCGTGGCGTGCGCAAGGGCGAGATCGTCGATTTTGAAAAGGTGCAGACCTGCGTGAACGACGCGCTCGTGCGCGCCGAGGACCGCAGCGACGTGATGATCCGCAATGTCTTCCTCGGCGTCACCGGCGCGCACATTGAGAGCCTGAACAATCGTGGCCGCCACCGTCTGCCGGACGATCAAACCGAGATCACCGAGGATGATGTCGAGGAGGCGAAGGAGATCGCCCGCAGCGTTTCCATCCCGCAATCGAACGTCTTCCTGCACAGCGTCACGCGGCAGTACATCGTGGATGGTGTCGAGGCCGTGCGACAGCCAATCGGCCGCGAGGGCCGCGTGCTGGAGGCGGACTATCACATCATTCACGGCATCCGTGGTCGCGTGCAGAACGCCATCCGCTGCGTGCGCGAGATTCCGCTGGAGGTGGAGGACGTGGTGTTCAATCCCGTCGCCGCGGCACAGGTCGTGCTGACGCGTGAGGCGAAAATGCAAGGCGCGCTCATGATCGACTTCGGCGCAGGCACCTGCGACTACGTTTTATACGAGGACGGCATGATCACCGCCTCCGGCTGCGTGCCGCTGGGCGGAGATCACATCACGAACGATGTCTCGATGGCGCTGCAAATCCCGAATGGCCGCGCTGAGCGCCTGAAGGTCGAGGAAGGCAGTGTTTTGTATGAAGAGGTGCCTGAGGGCGAGATGCTCAGCATCGAGGACGACACCGGTCTGGTCCTCGGCGAGGTCGAGCGCGCTTTCCTGAACGAGGTGATGAACCTGCGCACGAAGGAAATCCTCATCCAGGTGCGCGTGCGCGTGGAGGAGCATCTCGGCCACCTCGGCGCGGGCATTTATCTCACCGGGGGTGTGAGCCTCATGAAAGGCGTTGACGCCGTGGCGCGTGAGGTGTTTGGCATCAAGGTCACACGCGCAGGTTCCGCTCCCGTGAGCGGCATCACCGCCACCTTCGAGAACCCGCAGTATTCCGCGCCCATCGGCCTCATTCGCTACGCGCAGATCCTCGACAGCGAAAAACCTTTCCTCTCGCCCTTGAAGCGCCTCGGCAGGCGCATGCAGGAGCTTCTTTCTTCCGTCACTCTTTAAAGACCAGCCAGCTCATCCTCAACCACCCACGATTATGGTAGAATATGACCGTTCCCAATCCAGCGAAGGCGCCAGTCAAACCGGGCCTCGCATCTGCATCGTCGGTATCGGCGGCGCCGGCTCCAACGTCGTCGATCGCATCACGCTCGACCGCATCGTCGAGGCCACGCTCATCTGCGCCCACACCGATGTGCGCGTGCTCGGCCACTCCATGGCCCCGGTGAAGATTCAGCTCGGCGCGGAGCTGATGAAAGGCATCGGCGCCGGTGGTGATCCTGATCTCGGGCGCGAGGCCGCCCTGTTCTCCCGTGAGCAGATCCGCCAGGCCGTCGAAAACCACGACATCATCTTCATCAGCGCCGGTCTCGGCGGCGGCACCGGCAGCGGCGCGGCTCCCGTCATCGCCGAAATTGCGAAAGGCACAGGAGCGCTCGTTTTGGTCGTCGCCACCATGCCCTTCAGCTTTGAAGGCCGTCGCCGTCTCGCCCAGGCGGAGGAAGCGCTCGAACTGCTACAAAAACGCGCCGACGCGCTCGTGCTGTTTGAAAACAACCGCATGGGAGAGCTCATCCTGCCGAAGGACGGCATTCAGAAAGCCTTCAATCAGGCGGATCAGCTCATCGCCCAGAGCCTGCGCGCTGTTTCCACCATCACCACCACGCCCGGGCTGGTGAAACTCGGCCTCGACGATCTCACGTCCGCGCTTGCCGCCACCAATGGCCGCTGCCTGTTTGGCTTTGGCGAGGCGCGTGGTCAAAACCGTGGCACCGAGGCGCTCAAAAAGGCGCTCAAGAGTCCGCTCATCGACCAAGGCCGCCTGCTGCATCAGACACGGACGTTGCTCGTCCACGTCGCCGGTGGCGAGTCGCTGACGCTGGTCGAGGTCGAGGGCGTCATGAAGCAACTTGGCCGTCATGTGCCCGACCAGACGCACATCCTGTTTGGTCTCGGTGTCGATGCGAAGCTTGGGGATGCGATTGCCATCACGCTCATCAGCTCCCTCGGTCTGAGCCAGCTCAATGCGCACGCTACCGCCGCGCCGCCGTCTGAAATGCTCCAGCCGCGTGCCGAGGCCGCCCCCGCGCCCAGACGTGAAGCCCCGGTGAAAAAAGCCGTCGCACCGCCGCCTGTGATCGCAGAGCCGGTTGCTGATCTGCTTTTCAAATCCGAGGAGATCACCGCCCCCGCTGCTCCACCCGCCGTGGAAGCGGTTGAAAGCGTGAGGGAACCGGAAACGGAGCCTGTCTTCGAGGACGAAGAGCCGGAATTTGTGGATGACGCGGAGTTCGAGGCCGAGCAGCCCGCCCCGCCCGACATCGCACCCACGCCTGAGACCGCCCGCATCCCCGTGCGCACGCCGGTGGCGAGAGAACTCGCCGAAGCCGCCCGTGCCAAGGAATCCACCCTGGCAACCGTCGTCGCGCGCAGTGTGACGCTGCAAACCGAGTCTGCTCCGCCGCAGGATGACCTGATCACCTTCGACAACACGCCGCCACCGCCAACCACGACGATTCACGCCACCACCATCGTCTCCCGCAAGCCTGCCAGCGACCCGCAGCAGACTTTCAGCCTCGGCGAGGAAGACCGTGGCCGCTTCAAGGACACCGAACCCTCCATCGTGCAGGGCGAGGATCTCGACGTGCCAACGTGGATGCGCTTGAAGAAAAAGCTGCGGAGGTAATCCACTCTCCGCAGCCTGTTTTCAGATGATCGTGGTGCTCACTCCTTGAGCTTCGTGATCAGGTATTCCGTCGTGGATTTGGCCTTCACGTCGGTCACACCTGGGTAAAACAACTCGCAGGCGACGCCGTTGGCCTTGCAATGCTCCTGCAGCTTCACGCCGAAGTTCGCCGTGTGCGTGGGGTCTTTCTGCTCCTGCCCAATCGCAGGAGGGGCGCCGAAAGAGCAATACACCGGCGGATCATCCGACGACACGAGCGCGTAAGGCGAGTACTCGGCGATCCACGGCAGGATTTTCTCCCGCGCGGCGATGAAGGCATCGAAGTTCGGGTATTCCTCCTTCTTCAAGAAGGCATGGCCGCCGTACTTGCTGTTCGGCGTCCACTCACGCATCTGTTTGGGGTCGAGCGTGGTCTGCGGGCCATTCACGGCAGCGGTCCACAAGCGTGTCGATTCACGCGCAATGGGATCGCTGCTCTTTGGATCGGCCATGTCGGGATGGAAGGCCAGCCACAGGCTTGAACACGCGCCCGCCGAACCACCGCTGGCCCCGATGCGTGTCTTGTCGATGTTCCACTCCGCCGCCTTGCTGCGCACGGTCTGCAACGCAAGCGCCGCGTCATGCAGCGGCGCCTTCACCGGCGGCACCACCTCCTGCGCCTGCGAGATGTAGCGGTAGTTGATCGAAACGACTGAGATGCCCTCCTTCAAAAACGGCTCCACGGCGATCCCCGCTTTGTCCCCGCCCATCCAGCCGCCGCCATGGATGTAAAACAGCAGCGGCGTGGGCTTGTCCGACTTCGCCTGCCAGAAATCGAGCACGTTCCGCTCATGCGGCCCATACTTGAAATCAGCCACCGTCTTCGGCGGGTTCTGTGGATAAACTTTCTTGGCCGGAGCCTTCTTGGCGGGCGCTTCAGCCTTCTTCGCCGGTGTGTCGGCGGCGAAGGCAATGCTGGTGAGCAGGAGGAGGGAAAGGGTGAGTTTCATGGTGGACCGATCAAACGTCGGCACGAACGGCCATCTCACAGGCTGATTCCAAACATCACTCCTCGCTTTCTCCAAGTGGCGGTTGGTGTTCATGCCGCACTTGAAGCACCGTCACCACCTGCTCAGCCTGGCTTCAGCCGCAGCAGTCAGCGAGTAGCTCATGCACGTTCCGTCGTCTGGTCGTCTTCAAGGTAAAGGCTGTCAAAAAACTCACGCGCAGGCGTGCCGCGTTCTCCCTGGGCATAAGACTCTACAGCCGTCTTCAGCCGCTGGTCCATTTGGTGCTCATGAACTTCCCGGGCCATTTTTTCGTAAGCAGCCAGGAAATCGGTATTGAGGACCCTGTTCATAGGCCGAGGCTCTATTTCTTCAACGTCTCGATCAGAAACTCTGCAATTGTCAGGTGCTTCACGTTCGGAGCGTTGGGATAGACGAGCTCGCACTCGGTGCCGATGGCCTTGCAGTGCTCCTGAAGTTTGACGCCGTAGTTGGAGGTGTGGGTGGGATCTTTCTGCGGCTGGCCGATGGCGGGGACTGCGGAGTAGAAGAGATAAACGGGCGGATCGTCTTTGCTGACGAGCTCGTAGGGCGAATACATCTTGATCCACTTCAGCACGGACTCGCGCTTCTCCAGGAACTCGGCGAAGCGGGTGTCACGGGTCTTTTTGTCGTTGGGGTCCATGAAGCCGAAGGCGTGGCCACCGTAGCGGCTGTTCGGAGTCCATTCGATGAGCTGTTTGGGGTCGAGCGAGGTCTGCGCACCGGCCACCGCCGCGCACCAGAGACGCGTGGACTCGCGGGCGATGAGATCGCTGCTCTTCGGATCGGCCATGTCGTCGTGAAAGGCGAGGTAGAGGCTGCTGCAAGCGCCTGCGGAGCCGCCGCTGGCACCGATGCGCTGCTTGTCGATGTTCCACTCGCCCGCCTTGCTGCGCACGAACTGCAAGGCGCGTGCGGCATCCTCCAGCGGCCACTGCACCGGTGGCACCACGCCCGCAAGCTGCGCCTGCCAGGAGTAGCGATAACTGATCGAGACGACGGAGATGCCGGCGGCGAGGCAGGCTTCGAGGTCGCCCGCATTGATGCCCGCTTTGTCACCTGCCACCCAGCCGCCGCCGTGAATGAAGAACAGCAGCGGCGTGGGCTTCGCAGAATCGGCTTTGTAAAAATCGAGCACCTGCCGCTCATGCGTGCCGTAGGCCACATTCGTGACGGTGGGCGCACGTTTGGGCACTGGAGCCGGTTTGGCGGCGGGCACGGGTGTTTGCGCGTGAAGAGACGCGGCGAGCAGGAACGGGAGAAGCGCAAGTTTCATGGCTGGAGCGCCATTCAACGTTCGCGAGACGCGGGTTTGTTCCAAAGAGTGATCTTGATCATGCTGTGAGCGGATATACGCGCACATCCACGCCAAGAGAGCCGATGATATGATCCGGCGGCCGCTGGGGATCGCTGAAACCGGCCTGTAGCAGCGGCTTCACGTCCCAGGCATCCAACTTCGCCTCCGCGAGCGGATACGGAGCGTGATGCACCTGGCCGCAGCGGATGCCACGCGGGCTTTGCGAGAAGAGCAGGTAGCGCTCGGCGAGGAAGAATTCGAGCGTGCCGGGTTCGGCGGTGCATGTTTCGTCAGATAGTTGATAGCGAAAGCGCGACTGATCTGGTTCGCCACGACGATGGCAGGTGTAGTCGATCCAGCCGCCTGCAATCGGTGACTGCATGCGGGCATGCTGATAGGGCAGATGGAAAAACGTGCGCGCGGTCCACACTGCGAGCGGTTGATCGCAGTCCAGCGAGTAAAACCACACGCCTGGGCGGCCTTGTTCGTCATGCACATAGGTACGCACGTTGAGTTCAAGAAAGTCGCTGATACCCGGCACGGGCGGGCAGAAGCGTGGACGGATGCCGCGCATGTAAAACGGCACGATGGCGAGCCAGGCATCGCCTTGAAACGTGTCCACGAATAATCCCGGCGGCAGCGTGCGCTGAATTTCCGCCGCATCCCAGCGCCAGTGCAGGAAGGCCAGCTTCTCCCAACGCTGAAGCATCACATGCGGACGCGAAGGTCGCTCGCGGACGGCCAGACGAGATTCGAGCGTGGGTTTGGCAGGCATGTGAGAATGATACGTCTGAATTCGCGCCCGTGCGCCTTCTGGATTCGTTCATCAGGCATGCACTTTCGATCACCGACCCTTGGACTCTTGCTGCTTTCGCTGCTCAGCCTCGCCTCCTGTACCCCTATGAAACCTGCTCTGCTGCAAACCGTGCCATATGTCGATCTGAACCGCTATGCGGGCGACTGGTTCGTCTTTGCCCACATTCCGTACTCCCTGGAAAAGGGCAAGGTGGGCACGCTGGACCGCTACGCGCTGCGATCTGACGGCAAGATGGATAACATCTTCCTGTTCCGACGCGGCAGCCTCGACGCACCGCTAGAGCAGTGGAAGGGCGTGGCCTGGGTTCACAACAAGAGCACCAACGCCGAATGGCGTGTGCAGTTCATCTGGCCGCTGCGGGTGCCGTATCTCATCATCGACCTCGACCCGGACTATCAGTGGAGCGTGATCGGCTATCCCAACCGCAAACTGGCCTGGGTGCTCAGCCGCAAGCCCGTACTCGATGAGGCAACGTATCGCGGCATCCTGGAGCGGATGGAGAAGCAAGGCTACGACACACGCCTGCTCGCAAAGGTGCCGCAGCGGACCGAGGCTAGGTAATGACCGCCTGTCGGAAAAAAGTTCCGTTCTTGGCGGCTTGGTGTCACAGTGGCCCGTCATGCCGACTGTCCTCCGCTGGTTCATCGCCAATCTGATCGTTCTCGCCCCGCTGTTCCTGGTCGCGGACAGGGTTTACACCTGGTATCCCAACGACAATGACTGGCCCTGGTGGACGGTCGTGCTTTTGATCGGGACGCTCGTGGGTGCGGGCTACGCAGCGCTGCGCTTCTGGTTTGCGACAGACCCGGACCTGCGTGAAGCGTGGAAAAGCACGGAGGAACTCATCGCCGAACTGGAGGCAAAAAACCTCGTCCGTCGTGAGGTTTTTCATGCTCGTCGCGCCTTCCAAGTGGAGGAAACTGAGGACGAAGGCTCCAACTACTTCCTCGAACTCGCTGACGGACGCGTGCTCTTCATCTCCGGCCAGATGCTGTATGAATACGAGCCGGACGAATCTGGCGAACCTCGTCGCTTTCCTTGCACGGAGTTTGAACTCGTCCTCAAGAGCGACACGGGCGACATGCTTGATCTGCTTTGCCGCGGCCAGCCGCTAGAGCCGGAGGTGCTGGCACCTGCTTTCACCATCGAGAATTTCAAAAGCGGCTGGACGCCCGAGAACCTGGAGATTATCGACAAGCCATACGAAACGCTGAAGCAGGAGCGTCTGAAGTGCGCTTGAGAGGCTGGCTTCATCCCGGCATCACGAACAACGCCCGGTCAGACGGATCTCGGGCAACTGCACGGCGGCTTGCCTCACGCTCAATCCGCCAGCGAAGCCACCAACGCCGCATAAAATTCGCGGCATGCAGCTGACGGGCGTGTTTGTGCAGCAGTTCCTCGCGAATTTCATCCCACCGTTGCTCCTGAAATGATTCGCGGCCATCCGCGATGAAGCGCAGATGGCCGCGAGAAGCGTTCATGGGATGAAATCGGCTTAGGCGAAGAGCTTCGTCACCGGCTTGGCTTTCACCAGCTCACGCGGCTGGTTGAGGTGATTGTAAACGATGGTCTCGGGGTCGATGCCGACGCTGTGGTAGATGGTGGCGAGAAGTTCCATCGGATGCACGGCGTCCTCGGTCGGCGCGGAGCCGGTGGCGTCGGATTTGCCGTGGACGTAACCGCGCTTGATGCCCGCGCCGCCGATGACGGCGGTGTAGCAGTAAGGCCAGTGGTCGCGACCGTCGGCGCTATTATTGTTGCCGGAGGTGGAGATGCCTTTTTCAGGACTGCGACCGAATTCACCGAGCGCGACGACGAGCGTCTCATCAAGCAAACCGGAGGCGTCGAGGTCGTCAAACAGCGCGCTGAGCCCCTGGTCAAGCATGGGGCCGCTCTGGTTCTTCATGCGCTGCGTGAGTCCGGCGTGGTGGTCCCACGAGTGATTGTCGGAGTTGGCGACTTTGGGCCAGATGACTTCAACGACGCGGGTGCCGGCTTCGAGCAGGCGACGAGCGAGCAGGCAGCTCTGGCCGAAGGTGTTGCGACCGTAGCGATCGCGGAGTTTTTCAGGCTCGCGGTCGAGTGCGAAAGCATCGCGGGCTCGGCCGCTGCTGATGAGGTTCAAAGCCTGGCTGTAGTAGCTGTCGAGGCTGAGATCCTTCGTGGCGGCCTCGATGGTCGGCATCTGGTCGTTGATGGCATCGCGCAACTTCGCACGGCGTTCGAGACGCACACTGAAGAGGTCGGGGCGCAGTTGCAGGTCTTCGATCTTGATACGATCCATCTTGCCCATGTCGAGGTCGTCGCCATCGGGGAAGAGCGTGTAAGGATCGTAGGCCTTGCCGAGGAAACCAGCACCGCCGCCTTTGCCGACGACGTTGGATTCCTGGAGCGGACGCGGGAGCTGCACGAAGGGGAGCATCGGCTCGGTCGGTGGCTTCAGGCGGATGATGTTGGAGCCGAAGTTCGGGAAGTCCTTGGCATTCGGCGGTTCGAGCTGGCCGGAGGGGCTGACCTTGTCCGTCGTGTAGCCGGTCATGATCTGGTAGATCGCGGCGGTGTGGTTGAAGAGCCCGTTCGGCGTGTAGCTCATCGAATTGATCATGGTGAACTTGTCGTTCACCTTCGCCAGGCCGGGAAGGATCTCGGTGAAGTGCTTGCCGGGCACCTTCGTCGGGATCGTTTTGAAAGCGCTGCGCACCTTATCGGGTACGTTTTCCTTCGGGTCCCAGAGATCGAGGTGCGAGGGGCCGCCTTGGAGATAGATCATGAGCACATGCTTGGCCTTGCCCCAGCCGGCGCGGCCTGCATTCGGAGAACTCGCCGCCATGGCCTGGCCACGCAGCACATTGTTGAGCGTGAGACCCATGATTCCCGCGCCACCGACGCGGAGAATGTCGCGGCGGGTGCTGCCGAGATGGTTGTCACAGAGGTCTTTACCGGGGACTCCAGGAATGCGGAACATGGTGTGCGTTGGGTGTGTGTTGAAAGGGCAATATCAGGCGCATGTACGACAAGGAAGGGCTTATCTTGCCATTTCGGGGCTAGTTTGCCGACCCGGAGCGGGAAAGTCCATCCCCTGTGGCGGAATGCGTCAGCATTCCGAGCATGGCGACTCTCTCGCACCGGCGGAACTCTCACGAGTTTCGCTACTTCACCTCCTCCGCCGAAACGGATGCCAGAGCTGGCCGAGGTAGTGCTTGGAAATCGGTTCGTGGATGCCGAAGGACTCGGGTTCGTGATCAGGACAGCGATAGGTGCCAAAGAGGATGTCCATCAGCGGCGAGATGTTCGCGTAGTTGCCCGCATCACGGGCTTTGTCGTGATGCCAGTGATGCAACTCCGGCGCGCCGATGATCATGCGCAGCGGGCCGATGGGCAAACGCACGTTCGAGTGAATGAAGATGGCCCACAGACCACGGAAGGCCAGGAAACCGGCCAGCGTCTCCAGCGGAAAGCCGAGGATGAACGCGGGCAGGTTGATGAGGCCGACGGTGTAAATCGTGTCGAGCGGATGCTCGCGATGCGCCGCCAGCCAGTCGAGGTGCTCCGCGCTGTGATGGATCGAGTGAAAGCGCCACAGGAACGGCACTGCATGCTGCAAGCGATGCGCCCAGTAGATGATGAAATCGCTCAGCACGATCATTTCAATGGCCTGCAGCCACCACGACTGCGCCGCGACGCTCGCACGGAAGTTCGCAGGCGCGATGCCATCGAGCCAGCCGCGAAAATGATTCAGCGCCCAGAACACCAGGCCGCTCCAGAGCAGGTACTGGCCGAGCAGGAAAAACAAATCGGTCCAAAAGGCCGGGCGCATGAACTCCTGCCCCTCACGCGCGGGGAACAGCTTTTCCAACGGCCGAAACAGCACCACGAGAAACAGGATGCTCAGGCCGGTGGAGAGGATGGCGGTGGAAATGGTCATCGGCGGCTAGGTGGAAATTAATGCGAAGCTGATTCTCCCGCCCAGACGGGAGGGATCTCGATATAAATTCCTCCAGATTTGGAACCCGGCATTATTATTAAGCGGCGAGATTCCCAGGCCCTTTCATAGGAGTCCAGTGAGAGCTTTTCAGGAGTCAGCATTTTCTCACTGATGACTGCAGTGTCTCCGCGAGGAGCCATGATTTTGCGGATGTTTTCCGGCAGCTCAAACAGATCAATCGACGGCTTCAGGAAGGAAGGCGGCGGTGGCGTGTCGCCGCTGACACCGGGGGTTGGTTCCAGGCTTTTGACATTTTCAATATCCAGAGACATGAAGTCCGCAAGCGTGGGAGCGAACTCCGCCCCCCTCCGGGTCTCCAGTTTTCTCACTTGGAAAATCGGCTGGTTGATCGCCTTCGAGCCGATGATACGAAAGTCGGGACCGCTCTGATCGGGAAAAGATTTAACCTCGGCAACGTCCGGCTCGAACATCACCTTGATGGCATTGATGCCAAGCGGATCAGCTGGTGGCGTGTTTGGTGTGACGTGCGAATAGACGACATAACCCGCGAGCAAGGTGAGCGAGAACAGCAGCGCGGCAACACGAGCGAGTTTTGATCGCAAGTTCATGGCTTTTGGGACGGCGCCGCCAGGTTCATGCGGAAGATGCCGAGTTTCGAGCTGGGCATGAGGTCAGGAGCAGGCTTGCTGGTTTGCAGTTTCAAGGCATCGGCGCTGACCGTGGTCACGCCCGTGAAGGATTTGCTGCCCGGCATCATCAGCGTGCCGCTTTTGGAACCGGGCACGACGGTTTGCGATGCTTTCTGACGTTCGGCAGGGGCGATGAGATGGCTGATGCTCTTGGAACCGGGCATGATGAACGGATTGGCCTGCTTGTGTGTGAACCAGACGCAGCCGATGAGCAGTCCGATGGAGGACAGGACGGCAGCGACGCGAAAAAGCGATCTCATAGGCAGCATGATACCGAACCGTGTGTGGCGGTGTCGAGGGCAAAGTGGTCCGCACAGTCCCCTGTGCGGCGCGTGGTAGTCGGGTGATAACCTTCGTGTTTATGCGCGGCAGTCCAGAGTGCTGTTCGGATGATGCGATGCTGTGGGTGATTGCGGAGCACCGCACAGAGGACTGTGCGGACCACTTTAGTCCACAAACATGAACTCGTTGCTGATCATGAGCACCTGCGCGAGCTGGCTGAGGGGCTGCTGGGGCTTTGGGCGGCCGAAGGGCCAGCGGTTGGCGTCGCAGAAGTCATTCCTTGGCATTCGTGAGCAGTTCACCGTTGTCACGCGGGTGATTTGTGGCTGCCAGTCGAAGCTGTCGCTGTCGGTGCTGGCTTCGTTGTGGACGATGAAGCTCACGATGTCGCCGCGCCTCACGTCGGTGGTGATCTGGGTGGGCACTTTCTTGTTCTGCGGCGTGCAGAAGTACTCGGAGACGACGCCGGTGCGGCTGTTGTGAATCCAGGCGCGGACGCCATCACCACGGTCGCTGCTGCGGCTCAACACGGCGTCGATGCTGACTTTCATGTCCGTGGGCACATGCCAGCGGGCGGTGACAGCGAGGTCTTTGGGCGCGGCATGACCGCCGTAGTTGGCCCAGAAGGCGTGGCCCCACTTCGGGTCAGCGCTGGGGATTTTCTCACTCGGACTCCAGAGCTTCTGTCCGCCGCCGCCGCGCTCGGTGAGGTGTGCGAAGGGTTGGAACTCGGCGAAGGCGGGTTTGCCATCGGGCGTGCGGGAGAGCGTCATCGTGCCATAGCTCCAGCGGAAGGCTTTTTCGCCGTTCAGCGCGTCGGCATCTGCTGCGAAGCGCTGGGCAAGCTCGACTTCATCCGGCTTCGGATCGCGGGCGAGGATGCGCTGATACATCGCGCGGATGGCCTCGGAATCGAGCGTGCTGCCTTTCAGCGGCGTGGCTTTGGCGATGGCATCGGCACGGGCGCGCATGAAAGGGCTGTTCATCAAAAAGAGCGCCTGCTGCGGCACGGTGGTGTTGAAGCGCTGCGGGCTGTGGCTGTCAGGATTGGCGAAGTCGAACATCGCAGGCACGCTGGCCTGGTCATAGCGGTCCACTTTGAGATAAAGCGTGCGGCGGGTGTCAGCGTCCTTCGCGTTCAATTCCACAGCGCGTCCGCCTTGCTTCGCGGCATCCAGTTCGCCCGTGGCGGCGAGAATGGCATCGCGCATCGTCTCGTAATCGAGGCGCTGGCGGTTGAAGCGACTGAGGAGGTCGTTCTCCGCGTCCTTCGTGAGTTTTTCCGGCGTGGCGCGGCTGCTTTGCTGCCAGGTGCGCGAGGTGAGGATGAGCGTGTGCAGCTTTTTCAGGCTCCAGCCGTTTTGCATGAGGTAATCGGCCAGATAATCGAGCAAATCGGCCTGCACGGGCTTCGGGGTTTGCACACCGAAGTCGCTGGGTTGCGAGACCAGTGGCTTGCCGAAGTGCTGCATCCACACGCGGTTCGCGATGACGCGGGCGGTGAGTGGATTGTCCTTGCTGGCGATGTGCTGGGCCAGTTCGAGCCTGCCGCTGCCGTCCGTGAACTTCTTGCCGCCAAACATCGTGAGCCAGGCACGCGGCGCGGCATCGCCCTGCCGCGCAGGATTGCCGCGGATGTAAATGCGCACGTCATTGGGCTTCGGTTTGTCGAGCAGTACCATCGCGCGAGGCGGTGCCCCAGCGTGAGTGCTGTCGAGCTTCGAGCGTTCGTTTTCCAGGCGCACCACGGTCTCGCGGTCCTTGCGCGTGAAGAAGGCGTCCGCGCCTTCGACGGGCACGGACATGGGCGAGAGCTTGTCCTGCATGAGCTGGCGCAGCGGCTCCACTTTGCTGTCGAGAATGATCTGCGCGTAGGCGCTGGCGACGTCCTTCATCGACTTCGGCGGCGCTTTGGCAAAGGTGGCGGCGATCTCCGGCGAGCAGCCGCTTTCCGGTTTGGCGAGTTCTTGCGCAATCGCAGGTGCCTTGGCGGCAAATTCGCCCGCAGGGAGGTCGGCGAAGCGTTTCCACGCGACCATCGCGGCATGCGGCTTTGCATTGAGCGCATGGCGCTTCAAAAAGTCGCGCCACTGGTCCGCCACGCGGTCGCGAAGCTTCATCTGGCCGGCTTTGCCCCTGAACACAGTGCTGTCCGCGATGCCCACGGTTTCCTGCGCAAAGACGAGGTACTCGGTGAGGCGCTCCGGCTGGCGGAACTCGTCATAAACGGTGCGTTTGAAGTCGAGCGCCTTCTTTTCGATCTCCGCGATCTTTGCCTCGTAATCTTTGGCTTCCTGCTCGTTCGCGGCCTTGCCGATGATGGGCATCGCAGGTTCGTCCGGCTCGTCGGTGCTGTTGAGGATGCTGTACATCGCATAGTAGTCGCGGCTCGGGATCGGATCGAATTTGTGATCGTGGCAGCGGGCGCAAGCCACGGTGAGGCCCATCAGCCCGCGACCCACGACATCAATGCGGTCGTCGGCGATGAGCACGCGGTCGTTGATGAAGCGCTCGCCGACGTTGTAGAAGCCCAGAGCCGCGAGATGCGGCGAATTCGGCGTGGCGGCCGTGAGACGGTCCGCCGCGAGCTGGTAGCTCACAAACTGGTCATACGGCATGTCCTCGTTGAGCGACTTCACGATCCAGTCGCGGTAAGTGTAAGCGTAGGGGTAGAAATTGCTGCGTCCGGCGACTTGATAGCCATTCGTGTCCGCGTAACGCACCACATCAAGCCACGCGCGCGCCCAGCGCTCGCCGTAGGCCGGTGAGGAGAGCAGGGAAGAAATGAGTGGTTTGAGGGCGGCGGGGCTGGCAGTGCTGAGTGCGGAGTGCTCAGTGCTCAGTTCAGAATAGGTGGGCGGAAGACCCGTGAGCGTGAGGTGAAGGCGACGGATGAGAGTTGGGGCGTCTGCGGGAGCAGCAAAATCGAGGCCGGCGGCTTTAAGCTTGGCGTGGACCAACGCATCAATCGGGTTCGCACCTGGATACTGAGCACTCAGCACTGAGAACTGAGCACTTGATCCCTTCACCGGCTGGAAGGCCCAGTGCTGCATCGGATCGGCTTTTGGTGCCGCATGATCGGCCACTTCCGGCTCCGCAGGCCAGGGCAGGCCCAGGCTGATCCATTTCTCCAGCGCGGCGATCTGCGGCGCAGGCAGTTTGTCACCCTTCTTCGGCATCGCCTCGACACCAGCGACGTGATTGATGGCCTTGATCAGCTTGCTCGCGCTCGGATTGCCGGGTTCGACGACTTTGCCGTAATCACTGCCGCGCATGACGGCGGCACGGGAGTCGAGGCGCAGGCCGTTTTGATGCTTGTGCGCGCCGTGGCACTCGTAGCAGCGCTCGGCGAGCACCGGACGGATGCTTTTTTCAAAGAACTCGATCTGGTCCGGCGAAAACGTGTCCGCCGCCGTGGCGAACGAGCAGGCGACGGCAAGGCCGCCCAAAGCGAGAGAGGGAAACTGGAAACGCGGGGTCATCTGGGGGTTTTGGAGCCCGGCACTTTAACGCCGAACTCCAAAAAACCAAACGCGCATCCTGTGTGTCGCCTTGCAGGTGGGATTGGGCTGCTTTGTCGCTTGGAACGTGTGATCCCGGAGGGATCAAAGAAATTAGCCGGAGGTCGAGCGAGGAACGAGCGACCACCCCCGGATCATGACGAAATAGGTCCTCGCTCAAGGCCGCATGCCGGAGGCATGCAAGAAGCCTCCGTTTAACCAACGTGGCCGAAGATCCTTCGTGCGCTTCTTTCATCCCTTCGGGATGACACCTCACTCACACCCGATGTCATAAACGAGCAGCTTCTTAGCCAGCGGCATCAAGGTCTGTTTCACGGCATTCACATGCACGGGATGCTTTTCATAGGCGTCCATGTCCGCCTTGCTGTTGAACCGCATCACCAAACCGACATCGAAGCTGTCATCGACGATGGGTCGCTCGCTTGGCACGGCGGGACCTACACTGAGGTGCTGGATCTGCGAAATCTCGGCCTGGAACTTCTTCGCGGTGGCGATGACCGTCGCGCGGTCGGCGGCGTTGCCGGGGCGCTTCAGCCAGACGAGGACGACGTGCTCGATCTTGCCCTTGGCGGTCGTTTTGCAGCCAAAGGGGCACGAGGTGCAGGAACTCAGGATGAGGGCGGTAGCGGCGGAGAGAATGAGAATGGCGTTCTTCATGGCGTTGGTTAGTCTGACACGACATGAAAAAACCGTCGAGACTGTTTCTGCTCCTTTTCGCCTTCGCCACCTGCTCCGCGCAGGAGGCGTTTGACCGCCTGACCTTCCACGCAACACCGAAACCTCTCTCGAAGGACGCAAAGACGAGTGACTGGCCGCGCGTGCTCGGCCCCACGGACGATGCCATCTCGCCGGAGACGCATCTGCTCAAAAAATGGGCCGCAGGGGAGCCGAAGGCTGTGTGGGAAGTGGCGATGGGCGAGGGCTACAACTCACCCGCCATCAGCGGCGACTACTGCGTGATTTTTCACGCGCTGGAAGGCAAGGAAATCATCGAGTGCCTGCATCGCGAGAATGGAAAACGCTTCTGGTCGCATGATTACCCGATCTCGTATCAGGATCGCTACGGTTTCGGCAACGGGCCGCGTGGCAGTCCCGTGATCGCCAATGGCGTGGTGGTGACGTATGGTGTGACGTGCGAGTTGCGGGCGCTGGACTTGAAAACAGGCAAGCTGCTGTGGAAGCGTGATCTGCGGACTGAGATGCATGTGCCGCAGGATTTCTTCGGCGCGGGCGGCACGGCGCTGATTCTCGATGGCCGCGTCATTGTGAACGTGGGCGGCAAAAAGGCGGCGATTGAGGACTCCGAAGGCCTTCGTGATCGCAAGGAGCGTCTCGCCGAGGCGGGTGTGAGCGTGGCGGCCTTTGATTTGAAGAGCGGCGAGGTCGTGTGGAAAGTGGAGGATGCATGGGGCGGGAGTTACGCCTCCCCCATTCCCGCAAAGCTGCACGGGCAGCTCAAAGTGCTCGTCTATGCCGGCGGCGAGAGCGATCCGGCCACCGGCGGCCTCATGTGCATCGATCCGGTGAGCGGGAAGCTGCATTCCAAGTTCGCGTGGCGTGACGACGAATACATCCAGGCCATCGGCACTTCACCGGTGGTCATTCCCGAGAAGAACCGCGCCTTCATCACCACCGCGTATCCGAAGGGCCGACCGCTCGGCGGCGTGATGGTAGAGTATGATGCCGACTTTCAGCCAAAGGAGGTCTGGCAGTCCGCGAAGATCGCCGTCCACTGGATGAACCCGGTGTATCACGAAGGCCATCTCTACGCCATCGACGGCGAGACAGAGCCGAAGTCCCGCCTCGTCTGCGTGAACGCCGACACCGGCGCGGAGGTGTGGGAGCAAAAGATCGAGTGGGAAGACGCCGAGTTCAGCAAACAAACCGGCCGCGCCAATCCCACCCGCCTCAGCATCCTCCGCGCGAGCCTTCTCAAGGCAGACGGAGCCTTCCTCTGCCTCGGCGAGATCGGCTCCCTCCACTGGCTCGACCTCAGCCCCGCCGGAGCCAAAGTGATCGCCCAAGCGCAGCCGTTTTACGCGCTCAACACCTGGAGCCTGCCCGCGCTGAGCCACGGCCTGCTCTACGTGCGGCAGCAGCAGAAGGATCTGATGCAGAAGACAGGTGAGCGGGTCATCTGTCTGGATCTGCGAGGCGAGTGATTTGCTGTTTCCTAAACCTCATTTGACCCGCGCTGTCAGGGGGGGAGTCGCAGTTTGGCCTGTGTTTGAATCGTCAAAGACCGCCTTGAGTTTGTTTGCTTTGGGGTGTTTAATTCAAGGCATCCTCGATCTGTGACGCCTAAATTAATCAATCTCCGACACCTCAACCTGCCCCAAGGGATGCCTTTGAGCACCGAAGACTTGGGGCGGGCGGGCATCTCGTCGGCACTGGCGCATGAGTATGTGACCACGGGTTGGCTCGTGCGAATGGGGCGCGGCGTGTTCATGTTCACGGGTGATCAACTGCTGCGCGATCCCAGCATCCAGTTTTTGGCACGCAGCCTGCCAAACCTTCATGTGGCCGGAAAGACGGCGCTGGCGTGGCAGGGCTTTGCTCAAAACCTCGCCCCGCGTGAGGTGATCTGCCTGCACGGGCTGAAAAAGGTGACGCTGCCGGACTGGTTCCAAGAACGGTTTCCATCCCGCTACCATGCGGGTCGGCTTTTTGATGAAGATCTGCCCGAGAAGCAAGGACTCGCCACGCTGCCCGAATCACCCGATGGCCCCCTCGTTTCGGCACCGGAGCGGGCACTGCTCGAAATGCTCAGCGAGGTGGGCGTGCATCAGGAGGCTGGTGAGGCTCGCGGCATCATGGAAGCGCTTCGCAGTCCGCGCATGAAGCTGCTGGGTGAGCTTTTGCGCCACTGCCAGAAGGTGAAGGCTGCGCGGCTCTGTGTCGTGTGGGCGGAGGAACTCGGCCTGCCGTGGGCTGGCGCGGCGCGTGAGGCCGCCGCAGGCAGGCTGGGCCAGGGGCGCTGGATACGCCGCCTCAAGGACGGCAGCCTTCTCATCGTTAAAACGTGATGAACCCCGACTACGTCCAAACCGTCCGCCTGCTGCTGGCCGTGGTGCCGGAGGTCTTCCAGAGTGAGCACTTCGCCCTGAAAGGCGGCACGGCCATCAATCTGTTTCTGCGCGACATGCCGAGATTGTCTGTCGATCTCGATCTGGTCGTCCGCGATCACACGCTCACGCGGGAGGAGGCCTTTGCGATGATTTCAGGCCAGATGGAGCGGATGCAGGCGGCGCTCGTGAAAACCGGCTGCGTTTGCGAGATCGGAGCCACCCGTGATGGCAATGAAGTGAAGCTCTTTTTGCAGCGTGGCCGCCAGCGGGTGAAGGTGGAAGTGAACCACGTCTTTCGCGGCACCGTGATGCCGGTGGAGACACGACCGCTGGCCCCGAGGGCGCAGGCACTTTTCCAGACCGGTCTCGAAGTCCCCGTGCTCCACACGGCGGAACTTTACGGCAGCAAACTCGTCGCCGCCATGGACCGGCAGCACCCACGTGATCTTTTCGACGTGCTCAGCCTCTACCAAGAAGGCGGCCTGACCTCGGAAATGATCGAATGCTTCGTTTGCTACCTCGCCGGGCACAACCGGCCCGTGCATGAGGTGCTCTCCGGCAACCGGCTGAACATCGAACCGGCATTTGTGAACGAGTTTGCTGGCATGGCCGACGGCACCGTGGCCCTGCCCGAGCTGCTGGAGGTGCGTGAGAAGCTCTTCACCGAGATTCCCAACCGCTTGAGCCACGAGCAACGCCAGTTCCTGCGCGGACTCGTGCATGCCGAGCCGGACTGGAGCCTGATGAAGCCGCCGCATCTGTCCGCCATGCCAGCCATCGCCTGGAAACTCGCCAACCTCCGCCAACTCAAGAAGTCCAACCCGAAGAAGTTCCAAGCACAGGCCGAGGCGCTGGAGCGTGTTTTTGGGGCGTAGAGGAATGGTGAAACGCTTTGCGAGAGAAAGATGACTTCCAACTTCACGAGAGCTGCCGACGTGGAGTGCAGTGTCCGCCGACCTATCCTTGCGGAAAGTGCTCCCAACGGTGCCTTTATCGGGTCGGCGGCGATTTCGGATTCTGTTTGGTCTGGCTCGCTCGAGCTGTCAAAGTTCGGCTTTGATCTGCTAACTGAACCCGTGCATTCATTGCACCGTTAAACCCGAACGCCGCGATTGAAGAGGGTCGTTTTGCGCGGCGGAGTCGGTGCGATGGGTGTTTGTGAACACAACCCCTACTCCGCCCACCGCACAAAACGATGCCGTTGATTTTGCACCTCTTGCCGG
>Ga0209573_1002615_pt1 | contig 22308 bp, 12 predicted proteins | sample TNRBio252014_DNA_FD_185870 | JGI IMG/M metagenome (GOLD analysis project Ga0209573, IMG submission 185870) | Wastewater treatment Type I Accumulibacter community from EBPR Bioreactor in Madison, WI, USA - TNR Reactor_6/25/2014_ DNA (SPAdes)... | ecosystem: Engineered > Bioreactor > EBPR >...
AGAACCATGACGCGAAGATACGGAAACGCCCGCGCGAAGTTCAGCGTCGCAGCAGCACGACCGCCGTCATCTCCCCCGCCCTGAACCTCTCCTCGACGGCGTAGTCGCGCGCGAGGCGTGCGGCGATCTCCCGGCCGTAGTCGCGTCCGAACGCGACCGCTCCGAACTCGGGAGTCGGACGCGAGACGAAGACGACGCGGAGCGGCCGCTCCCCGTCCAGGCCCGCGGCGAGGTCGCGGTCGACGCGGGCGTCGACGCAGCCCGGAAGGACGTGCTCGAAGCGGAGCGGGCTGCGGACTCCGAGGAGGAACCCGAGCGCGCCCGCCTCTGGAAGCACGGCGAGGTCGCGGTCTCTGACCCCGGCCTTCGAGAGGTGTGCCTCGAGCCTCGAGAAGAGCTCTCCCTCGTCGCCGGGCGGCAGCCACCGACCTGCCGGCCCGGAGACCTCCGTCCTCGGCGCGCGATAGAAGAGGACGAGTCGCGGAAGGAAGAGGATCGGCGCGAGGAGGAGCGGGGCGACGGCCAGCAGGGCCGCACGCGGACGAAGCGCCTCTCCGGCGACCCGCGGAATCCTCACGCCGAGGAGCCAGGCGACGGCGGGCAGCGTCGAGACCGCCGCGAGAGGGGCGTACGGGAAGACGGGGACGGTCCAGAGCGCGGTCCGCCAGGCGAAGGCGAGCCCGACGAGGGCGGCAGCGAGCGGGAGGCGGGCGGACGGGTTGCCGCGACGCAGGTCGACGAGCGCGACGACCCCGGCCACGGCGAGAAGGAGCGGCAGGCCCCGGACACCCGCCGTCACGACCGGCTCCCGGAGGAGGACGCCGTTCGCCAGGAGGCCCGTCGAGAAGAGAGCCCCTCCTGCTACCGCGAGCCGCACCCGGCGCGAAAGGAGCCCCGAGGCGAGGAGCGCCCAGCCGCACAGGAGCGAGGCTCCCGCCAGCAGTCCGCCGACACCGCGCGGGAGGAGCGCCGGGTGGAGCCCGGAGACGCGAAGGTAGAGCTCGCGGAACTCCGGGGGCATCGCGAAGTGGCGCAGGGGGCCGTAAGAGACGAGGTCGGCGGCGGGGATGCCCGCCATCGCGACGGCGTAGACGGCCGCGGCGAGGACGCCCGCCGTCGCGAGGAGACGGATACCCGCACGCCACGTCCCCGCAGCGATCACGGCGCCGAGGAGCGCTGGAGCGGCCTCGGGTTTGGCGAGAAGAGCGAGGGCTCCCGCGAGGCCCGCCAGCGCGATTCGCCCCGAGGCGGCGAGGAGGAACGCGACCCAGGCACAACCGATGGAAAGCAGCGCGGCCATGGCGTACGGCGCCACGAAGGCGCCGTTCTCGGGAGCGAACGCGAGGACCCCGACCGCGACGGCGGCGGCCCCGGCGCTCGCGGGAGGCGTGAGGAACCGTCGCCCAGCGAGTAGGACCGCTCCGAGCGTTCCTGCGGCCGCCAGGAGTCCGAATCCGACGTAGGTCGCCACGCTCGAGCCGAAGACCCGGAAGGCGCCCGCCACGGCGTACGGCGCGAGTGGCCCGTAGTAGTACCCCACGTCTTTCCAGAGCCGTTCACCCGAAGCGAGGCGCATCGGTACGGTCCACTCGCGGCTCAGGTCCCCCTGGAAGGAGGCCCAGCGGAGCCACGAGAGGCTCGCGAGCAGGACGAAAAGAGACGCCGCCAGGACCAGATCGCCCCGGCGCGCTGCGGATGAGGCATGCACGGTCCATTCTCCCCCGACCGTTCCTGATGCAAACGCATCAGTCGAGATGCCGTCACAGCCCCTTTCCGGTGCCTTTGCCCGATACCACGAATCGCCCGCGCGAGAGATGATGCGCAGGCTGTGGCGGGCTCCACGCCTGCCCGCAAACCCACAGGAGGAAGTCTTCATGACGACGAGACCTATGGTCACCCTGGACGGCAACGAGGCGGTCGCCTCGGTGGCCCACAGGGTCAGCGAGGTGATCGCGATCTACCCGATCACCCCGTCATCCACGATGGGCGAGTTCTCCGACGAGTGGTCCGCCCAGGGCAGGAAGAACGTCTGGGGGACCGTCCCCCTGGTATCGGAGCTGCAGTCCGAGGGAGGCGCGTCGGGCGCCGTCCACGGGGCCCTGCAGGCCGGGGCGCTGACGACGACGTTCACGGCGTCTCAGGGGCTCCTCCTGATGATCCCGAACATGTACAAGATCGCGGGCGAGCTGACGCCCTTCGTCATGCACGTCTCGGCCCGCTGCGTGGCGACGCACGCTCTCTCGATCTTCGGCGACCACTCCGACGTCATGGCCTGCCGCCAGACCGGATTCGCCATGCTCGCCTCGAGCAACCCGCAGGAAGCTCACGACCTCGCCGCCGTCGCCCACCGCGCGACGCTGATGTCGAAGATTCCCTTCATTCACTTCTTCGACGGCTTCCGCACGTCGAGCGAGGTCTCCAAGATCGAGCTCCTCCAGGACGAGGACCTCCTCGAGATGGTGAGCGAGGACCTCGTCTCGGCCCAGCGGAAGCGGGCTCTCACGCCCGACCTGCCGGTGCTGCGCGGCACGGCCCAGAACCCCGACTGCTTCTTCCAGGCCCGCGAGGCGTGCAACTCCTACTACGACGCCTGCGCCGGCAAGGTGCAGGAGGCGATGGACGCCTTCGCGAAGCTGACCGGCCGCGCCTACAAGCTCTTCGACTACGTGGGCCACCCGGAAGCCGAGAAGGTCATCATCATCATGGGTTCGGGCGCCGACGTGACGCACGAGACGGTCGAGTACCTGCTCGACAAGGGCGAGAAGGTCGGCGTTCTCAAGGTTCGCCTCTACAGGCCCTTCGACGCCTCCGCCTTCATCGGAGCTCTCCCGAAGAGCGTGAAGGCGATCGCCGTCCTCGACCGGACGAAGGAGCCCGGCTCCGTCGGCGAGCCGCTCTTCCAGGACGTCGTCACGGTCCTTCGCAACGCGCGCGAGGACGGGACGTCCCCCTTCGCCGCCGAGCCGAAGGTCGTCGGCGGGCGCTACGGACTGGCCTCGAAGGAATTCACCCCGGCGATGGTCAAGGGGGTCTTCGACGAGCTCTCGAACGCGAAGCCGAAGAGAGGCTTCACGGTCGGCATCGTCGACGACGTGACCCACCTCTCGCTCAAGTGGGACCCGGAGTTCGACACCGAGCCCGCCAGCGTGACGCGCGGTGTCTTCTTCGGCCTCGGCGCCGACGGCACCGTCGGCGCGAACAAGAACTCGATCAAGATCATCGGCGAGGAGACCGACAACTACGCGCAGGGCTACTTCGTCTACGACTCGAAGAAGTCGGGCGGGATCACCATCTCGCACCTGCGCTTCGGGCCGAAGCCGATCCGCTCCTCCTACCTCGTCAAGACCGCGAGCTTCGTCGCCTGCCACCAGTTCGGCTTCCTCGAGAAGTACGACGTCCTCGAGTACGCCGCGCCGGGCGCCGTCTTCCTCCTGAATTCGCTCTACGGCCCCGAGGAGGTCTGGGACAAGCTCCCCGCCGAGGTCCAGGAGCAGCTCATCGCCAAGAAGATCCGCTTCTACGTCATCGACGGCTACGAGGTCGGCGACAAGACCGGCATGGGCCGCCGGATCAACACGATCATGCAGACCTGCTTCTTCGCGATCTCGGGCGTCCTCCCCCGCGAGGAGGCGATCTACCAGATCAAGAAGTCGATCGAGAAGACTTACGGCAAGAAGGGCGCCGAGCTCGTGAGGATGAACTTCGAGGCGGTCGACCAGACGCTGGCGAACCTCCACGAGGTGAAGGTCCCGGCAGCGGTGACGTCGACGCTGAGGATGCCTCCGATCGTCCCGGTCGAGGCTCCCGACTTCGTCCAGAAGATCACCGCCCTGATGCTCGCCAACAAGGGCGACCTCCTCCCCGTCTCGGCTTTCCCGGTCGACGGCACCTTCGCCACGGCGACGGCGCAGTGGGAGAAGAGGAACATCGCCATCGAGATCCCGGTCTGGGACGAGAAGCTCTGCATCCAGTGCAACAAGTGCGCGATGGTCTGCCCGCACGCGGCGATCCGCGCCAAGGTCTACGAGCCCGAGCTCCTCGCGACGGCCCCGGCGACCTACAAGTCGATCGACTACCGCGCCCCCGAGTTCAAGGGGATGAAGTACACGATCCAGGTCGCCCCGGAAGACTGCACGGGCTGCAACCTCTGCGCGGTCGTCTGCCCCGCCAAGGACAAGGGGAACCCGCGGCACAAGGCCCTCGACATGACGCCGCAGGTACCGCTGCGCGAGGCCGAGCGCGACAACTTCAAGTTCTTCCTCGACCTCCCCGAGCCCGACCGGACGAAGCTGAAGATCGACGTGAAGGGCTCCCAGTTCATGCAGCCCCTGTTCGAGTTCTCCGGCGCCTGCCTCGGCTGCGGCGAGACCCCCTACATCAAGCTGGCGACGCAGCTCTTCGGCGACCGGATGCTGATCGCCAACGCGACCGGCTGCTCGTCGATCTACGGCGGCAACCTCCCGACGACCCCCTACACCGTGAACCGCGACGGCCGCGGCCCGGCCTGGGCGAACTCCCTCTTCGAGGACAACGCCGAGTTCGGGTTCGGCATGCGGCTCGCCCTCGACAAGCAGGCCGAGCACGCCGCCGAGCTCGTCAAAGAGCTGGGCGGCCACCTCGGCGACGAGCTCGTCTCCGGCCTCCTGACGGCCGACCAGGGGACCGAGCAGGGCATCGCCCACCAGCGCGAGCGAGTCGCCGCCCTGAAGGCGAAGCTCGCCGGCGAGAAGGGCCTCCCGGCCCGGCGCCTGCTCGACATCGCCGACTACCTCGTCAAGAAGAGCCTCTGGATCATCGGCGGCGACGGCTGGGCGTACGACATCGGCTACGGCGGCCTCGACCACGTCCTGGCGCAGGGCCGGAACGTGAACGTCCTCGTCCTCGACACCGAGGTCTATTCCAACACCGGCGGACAGGCCAGCAAGTCGACGCCGATCGGCGCCGTGGCCAAGTTCGCCATGGCGGGCAAGTCGTCCGGCAAGAAGGACCTCGCCCTGATGGCCATCGCCTACGGCAACGTCTACGTCGCCCGGATCGCCTTCGGGGCCAAGGACGCGCAGACGGTCAAGGCATTCCAGGAAGCCGAGAGCTACGACGGGCCGTCCATCCTCATCGCCTACAGCCACTGCATCGCCCACGGCTACGACATGTCGCTCGGTCTCGAGCAGCAGAAGCTCGCGGTCGACTCGGCCTACTGGCCGATCTTCCGGTACGACCCGCGCCGCGTGGCCGAGGGGCAGCCCGGCCTCGTCCTCGACGCCTCCGCGCCGAAGGTCGACGTCGGAAAGTTCATGGCCAACGAGACGCGCTTCCGGATGCTCGACAAGACGAACCCAGAGCGGGCCAAGGCGCTCCTCGAGCTCGCGCGGGAGCAGGTCGCCTCGCGGTGGGCGATCTACGAGAACCTCGCCCGCGGGGCGGACCCGATCGCCGCGGTCGCCGCGGTCCCGACCACCCCGAAGGCCAACTGAGGACGAGGAGCGAAGACCTATGGACCTCTCCACCACCTACCTCGGGCTCAAGCTCCCCCACCCGATCATGCCGGGCGCTTCGCCGATGGTCGACAAGATCGACCTCGTCAAGCGGATGGAGGACGCCGGGGCGGCCGCCATCGTCATGCACTCCCTCTTCGAAGAGCAGCTCATGAGGGAGGAGCTGGCCACCTACCACCACATCGACGTCCACGCCGACTCGTTCGCCGAGGCTATGACCTACCTGCCCCGACCCGACGAGTTCAACCTCGGGCCGGACCAGTACCTCGAGCAGCTCGTCCGGATCAAGCAGTCGGTCGAGCTGCCGGTCATCGCGTCCCTCAACGGCTTTACTTCAGGTGGCTGGATCCGCTACGCCAAGCTGATGCAGGACGCGGGGGCCAACGCGCTCGAGCTGAACGTCTACTACCTCGCCACCAATCCCTCGGAGACGGGCGAGGAGGTCGAGCAGAGGACGATCGACATCCTGAAAGCGGTCAAGCAGGCCGTCTCGATTCCGGTCGCCATCAAGCTCTCCCCCTTCTTCTCCTCGATGTCGAACATGGCCAGGCGCCTCGACGACGCCGGCGCCGACGGCATGGTCCTCTTCAACCGCTTCTACCAGCCCGACATCGACGTCGAGAGCCTCGAGGTCGAGCCAACCCTCCGGCTCTCCGACTCGAGCGAGCTGAACCTCAGGCTTCGCTGGCTCGCCGTCGTCTCGGGCCACGTCCGCGCCTCCCTCGCCGTCTCGGGCGGCGTCCACACCCACATCGACGCCGTCAAGGCGGTCATGACGGGCGCCCATGCCGTCCAGGTCGTCTCCGGCATCCTCCAGCAGGGACCCGACGTCATCCGCCGGATCCGCGAAGGGCTGACGCAGTGGCTCGAAGAGCACGAGTACGACTCGCTCGAGCAGATGCGCGGCTCGATGAACCTCCTCCGCTGCCCCGACGCCTCGATGTTCGAGCGCGCCAACTACATCCGGATCCTCCAGGGCTACAAGGTCTGAAGCTCCGGTTCCCCGGTCGTGCAAACCTCGGGGGCGGCCTTCGGGCCGCCCCCGTTCTCTTGGGTACTCCCCGCACGAACTCCAGCCCGGAGAGCGAGAGACCGAGAGCCGCTCCAATCCAGCTCACTGCGCCGCACGAGCCCACCCGGGCTTAGCATCTGCAGTCAATGGCACGTCCGCGGTACAGGGTCCGATGCGGGGTATACGCAGTGGCGGGCGCTCCGACGCTCTCGCTCCTCTCTCTGGCGGGCGCCCTGGCGTTGACGACGTTCGTAGCCGGGTGTGGGAGCACCGCGGGAGCCATCCAGGCGACGCCGTCTTCACCTCTCCGCGAGGACGGCACGATCGAGTCGCTGGAGCTCGTTCTCCGCACGGAGCGGTCGGAGTACTTCAGGTTGACCTACTGGAGCGACGGCCTGCGGGTCAAGGGCTATCTGGGGCGACCCGGAAACGGCTCTTCCCTGCCAGCGGTGATCTTCAACAGAGGCGGGAACCGGGAGTTCAGCGCCCTGGTGGGGCCCGAGATCGTCCCGCTGGTGGAAGCCGGGTACGTGGCTGTCGCGTCGCAGTACCGCGGCAACTCGGGAGGGGAGGGGCGCGAGGAGTTCGGCGGCGCCGACGTCGCCGACGTTCTCAACCTGGTGCCGCTCCTGGGGCGCATCCCGCAGGTCGACCCCGAGCGGATCGGCATGGTGGGCGTTTCGCGGGGAGGGATGATGACCTTTCTCGCGCTGAAGCAGGAGACTTTGAGGGGCCGTCACGACATCAAGGCCGCGGTCGTAGTCGGTGGTGTCGCCGACCTGCTCGCCCTGGTGGACGCGCGTCCCGAGATGATCTCCGATTACCTCGACCTGATCGGACGATGGCCCGAGGAGGCCCCCTATCGCGAGCGCTCGGCGGTCTTCTGGCCGGAGCTGATCGACGCACCGCTCCTGCTGCTGCACGGCGAGTCGGATCAGAAGGTGTCTGTGGAGCAGCCCAGACGGCTCGCCGAACTCCTGGCCGATGCGGGAAAGCCAGTGAAGCTCGTCACCTATCCTGGCGACGACCATCAGCTCAGCGCCCACGACTGGGGACTCCCCGAGACGCTGGCATGGCTCCAGCACCATCTGGGGAGACCGGGCGAGGATCACTCGTACGAGAGCCACCGGCAGGCGATCTGGGAGGCCGTCCAGGCCTGGCCCAGGTAGGGTCGGAGGGGAAGGCAGCCGTTCAGGCCGCCGAGACCGCCGACGCTACCCCGACGGCCTTACCCGGCTGCGTTCGTCAGCCGGCCGGCCCCCGCTCGACGAGGAGGCCCGTCGCGCGCTCGAACGCGCCGCGTCCCCTCACCCGCTGCTTCACCCAGAAGAGGCCTGTCGCGAGGTGGAACGCCGCAGCGCCGAATCGCGACTTCAGGCTCGGGCGGAAGACGGCGCCGGCGAGGACAGTCGTCACCGCCCCCGTGATGAGCGGCACCGGAGACCCCGAGTAGAACGTCTCGAGAACGTGCGGCTTGTAGAAGCCGTGGACGAACCGGCTGAAGCGCGAGATCGCCCGTCCGTACATCCTCTCCATCGCGCGGAAGTCCGCCGCGTCGACGCGCCCGCGCCGCGAAAGCGCCTGGCTGATCGCCTCCGCGGCCATTTCCCCCGAGCTCATCGCGAGGAGCACGCCGCTCGAGAAGACCGGGTCGAGGAAGCACGCCGCGTCGCCGACGAGGCAGAAGCCGTCCCCTGAGGTCCGGAGGGTCCGGTAGGAGTAGTCGGGGATCGCGCGGACCTCTCCGAGCCGAGAGTTTCCCTCGAGGAGGTCCCGCACCTCGGGTGTCGCGGCGATGCGGCTCGCGAAGAGCTCCTCCACCGTCCCCTCCCGCTTCGCGAAACGCGCCGAAGGCATGACGACTCCGACCGACACTGTTCCGTCGGAGAACGGGATGAGCCACCACCAGCCGTCAGGGGTCGTCACGATGACGATGTCCCCTCCTGTCGGTCCCGCGGCCCGCCGAAAGCCCGAGAAGTGCGCGAACGCCGCCGAGCGGTCGAGCTCCGGGTCCTTCTGCCGGCCACCGAGGCGGCGCGACAGGAGGGCGTCGCGCCCCGTCGCGTCGACCACGGCCCTCGCCGTCACCGTCCGCGCCGAGTCGTCGCCAGCCATCTGCGCCCTCACGCCGACGGCGCGCTCGCCCTCGAAGAGGACCTCCTCCACCCGCGCCCCTTCGTGGACGGCGACGCCCGAGGCCCGGGCATGCTCGAGGAGGAGCGCATCGAAATCCGCACGCTTCACCTGGAAGGCCGAGTCCGGCGCCCCGTCGAAAGCGTCGGCGAATTTCACGAGGCGCGCCAGGTCCGTCCCCTGGTGATAGAAGCGGGCGCCGTACTTCACCTGCGGGCCGGCCGCTCTCAGCTTCTCGAGGACCCCGAGCCTCTCGAGGAGCGGGAGGTTGTACGGCAGTAGCGACTCCCCGATGTGGAACCGAGGAAAGCGCTCGCGCTCGAAGAGGGCCACCGCGAAGCCCTGGCGGGCGAGGAGAGTGGCGGTCGTGGAGCCGCCCGGTCCTCCGCCGCATACGACGACGTCGACGACCGGGGGAAAGGGAAATCCCGTCACGACAGCTTGCCCGCCGGACACTGCCGCCGGGCGTCAGCCCGCCGGCCGGGCGGCCCGCTTCTCGGCCACGGAGAGAAGGTCCCGCGCATGGTCGGCGAAGGGCGATGCAGGCGCCCGTTCGAGCAGGTACCGGTACACCCGGATCGCCTCGAGAGGCTCCTTCGCCTTGTCCAGGTGGTGCTCGGCGACGCGCAGGAGCCCCTTGAAGGCCTTCGGGTCGGTCGGCTCCGTGTCGAGGGCCTGCGAGAAGGTCCACGCCGCCGCGGCGACGTCCCCGTCCCTGAGGAGCTGGTCGGCGAGGAGGTCGAGGGCCGTTCTGTCGAGGTCGAGCTCGGGAAGGCGGTCCAGGTGCCGCCTGTAGATCTCCGCCGCGAGCTTCGGCTCTTTCTTCGCGAGACCGGCCGGAATCGCTTCCCTCGCCGCCGCCAGCGCCTCTTCGACGTCTCCCCCCGCGAGCCGTGTCTGCCAGACGGCGTGGAGGTGCCTGGGGTCCCCGAGTACCGGAGGCGCCGTCTCGGTCGCCGCCGGGGTCGCGGCGTGGACCGGGACCGGCGCCGCCGCCACGACGGCAGGAGCCTCGGCGGGGATCGCGCCTTCGAAGCCCTCGGCCACATCGGCCTCTTCAACGAGGCTGGCCGCCGCAAAGGCTCCGCAGAGCTTTCCCTGGAGGGTGAGGACCATCCCGACGGCGTAGAGGAGGAACGGGATCAAGCCGGTCAGCGCGGCCCTTGGATTCAGCGGCACGAACGCGGCGAACACCGGAAGGACGACGGCAAAGACGGTGACCGGCGGGCCGAATGTCCCGGCGATGGCGACGAAGAGCTCCGCGAGCCGGCCTGAGAGGACAGTCCTCCAGAGGGCGGCAGAGAAGAGGTCACCGAAACCGGGTGCTGCCGCGGCGACGGCGACGAAAGCGAACGAAAGGACCATCCCCAGGCCGGACCAGATCGCCAGGAGAAACGGTATCCGCGGCGCCGCGAGCAGCGCGAACCCGAGGCCCGGGAAGCCGGCAGGAGGCGCCTGCGGCTCGCTCTTCAGGAAAGCCCATGCGACGAACGGAAGGGCCCAGACGGCCCAGAGGACGAGGAGCCGGCCCGCCGCCAGGAACGTCCCCGACCAGGGCCCCGCCGAGCTGGAGAAGAGCCCGCCCTCGCTGTCTCCCGCGATCCCGAGCTGGGCAAACCGGGAGACGAACACGAGGACCGTCAGCCCCCAGACGACGAACACCGCCGCGCCGATGCCGGCAGAGCGCGGCCCGCTGGAGCCGACCAGCAGGAGGAGGCCCGCAGGCAGCGCAGCCAGCAGCCCCGTGAAGAGCGAGACGATCGAGAAGGAGTCGAGGACGATGCCCCCGGAGACACGCGAGAAGACCGTTCGGCCGCCCATGGAACCTCCTGCCCCACGCGAGGGGCCCGGGACTTCGCCGGATCGATGACGGCATTCTAGACGGCGGACGGCGCCTGGGTCGACGGAAGCCGGCTGGAGCACACTCCGGGTCCTTCTGCTATAAATCCAGCGAACAGGAATCTCGTCGTAGAGACCCCGAGAAGGAGAGACCCAGATGAAGCTCCGCTTCCCCCTCGTCCTCGCCGTCGCCGCCTTCGCCGCGCCGGCCTTTGCCCAGTTCGAAGCCCCGCAGCCCAGCCCGAAGGCGACCCTGACGCAACGGGTCGGCCTGACCGACGTGACCATCTCCTACAGCCGCCCGAGCGTGAAGGGACGCGCCATCTGGGGCGCGCTCGTTCCTCTCGACAAGCCGTGGCGGACCGGCGCGAACCAGGCGACGACGATCACCTTCTCCGACGACGTCACCGTCGAAGGGCAGAAGCTCGCCGCCGGGACCTACTCCATCGTGACGATTCCCGGCAAGGACGAGTGGACCGTCATCTTCAACAACGACACGAAGCTCTGGTGGGAGACCGACTACGACGCCGCCAAGGACGCCCTCCGCGTGAAGGCGAAGCCGCAGGCCATCGGGATGCTCGAGACGTTCCACATCGGGTTTCCCTCGATCGCCGCGACGAGCGCCGTCCTCGCCATCGAGTGGGAGAAGGTGAGCGTGCCGGTGACGATCGGCGTCGACGTCGACGGGAAGCTGAAGAAGGCCCTCTCCGCCGTCGAGGCTTCCGCCTGGCAGTCGCCTCTCGCGACCGCTCGCTACTACTTCGAGCAGGCAGGAAACCGCCCCGAGGGCTGGAAGTACCTGGACAAGTCGATCGCGGCGAACCGGAACTGGGCGAACGTCGCCCGCAAGGCCCGTTTCTACGCCGATGAGGGGAAGGTCGCCGAGGCCGTGAAGGCCGGTGACGAGGCCCTCGCCCTCGCGAAGGCCGACCCCGCCAAGCCGAACGTCACCGCTTTCGAGAAGACGGTCGGCGAGTGGAAGGCGAAGGCGAAGTAAGGGCCCCGCACGCGACACGAGGAACCAAGCGCGGGCCGAAAGGCCCGCGTCTTCGTTTCGGAAGTCCCGGCCGTGTAGAGTTCCACGGGACACGTCACGATGAACGAGGAGACAGCAGCCGCCCCGGAACCGTCTCTGCGGGCTCCCGCGGTCCTGCTCTTCGCGCCCGGCACCGAGGTCGGGAGGCGCTACGAGATCCGGTCCGTCCTCGGGACCGGGGGCTCGGCTTCGGTCTACGCCGCCTGGGACCGCGACCTCAAGCGTCTCGTTGCCCTCAAGGCTCTCCGCCACGACCGGATGACCGAAACGGCCCTCAAGCGCTTCCGGCGCGAGGTGGCCGTCGCGAGGGACGCCGACAGCCCGCGCCTCGTGCGTGTGTACGACGTCGGCGAGGCGGGCGAGACCGTCTTCCTCACGATGGAGCTGGTCGAGGGGGAGTCCCTTCGCCAGCGGCTCGGCCGCGAACCGCTCGAGACGCGTGAGGCCCTCCGGATCGCCGGGGAGGTCCTGCGTGCCCTCGGCGACCTCCACCGACTCGGAATCGTCCACCGCGACGTGAAGCCGGGGAACATCCTCCTCGGCTGCGACGGGCTGGTGAAGCTGGCCGACTTCGGCCTCGCGCGGCACTGGGACGGAGGGGACACGCGCGCCACCGAGACCGAAGGGCTCGTCGGGACGATGGAGTACCTCGCCCCGGAGCAGGCGCTCGGCAGGCCCGTCGACGCGCGGACCGATCTCTACGCCTTCGGCGTCGTCCTCTACGAAATGCTCTCCGGGACCGTTCCGTTCGTTTCCGAAAGCGTCCTCGGGGGCGTCGTGGCCCGGCTGAGAGACCAGGCGCCGGACATTCGCCAGGTCAGACCCGGCGTTTCCCCGTGGCTTGCGGCCGTCGTCGCGAAGACGCTGGAGAGAGATCCCCGGGAGCGGTACGGCAGCGCGGACGAAGTCCTCGCCGACCTCGAAACGGAGAGGAAACCGAGGAGCTCCTGGTTCCGCGGGGGCCTGCGACGGCCCCTCGCCGTCACCGCGGCTGTTGGAGCGGTGGCACTGGCCGGGGCCTGGCTCTCCGTGAAGGGCCTGCCGAGGTCCCGGAGCGCACCCCCGCAGCTCAGGACAGATGGTTCCTGGGGAGTCCGGGCCGTCGACGAGACGGGGCGAATCCTCTGGACGCGCACCGACATCCAGGGAACGGCGACGGCCACGCTCGTGAGGACGGAAGTGGGAACGGGCTTCCGGATCGCCACCGTAACGCAGCCGCGAGGACTCGTCCCCGTGGACGAGGAGACGAGGGCGATCGCCTTCCTCGACCCGGCGACCGGCCGGACGACCGAGAGTCACCGGCTCGCCGCAGGGTCGGTCCACTTCAACGACTTCGCCGACCGCTATCGCGCGAGCCGCGTCGCCGCCGTCGATCTCGACGGAGACGGGAACGAGGAGGTCGTCGTCGTCTTCGCGCACAACCCGTACTACCCGAGCTACGCCGTCCTCTTCGAGCCGCGGTCGGGCTCCTCGCGCGTCGTGTTCGCCAGCTCCGGCCATACCCGGCTGCAAGGAGCCTTCGACCTGGATGGCGACGGCCGACGCGAGCTCGTGTTCGACGGCCCGAACAACCGGATGGGCTGGAAGTCGGGCGTCGCCGCAGTTCGGGTCCCGCCGCTGACCTCCGCGGAGGAAGCTCGGGTCGACAGGATCTTCCCCGGCCCCGCCTCCTCGCCCGACACACCTCGTACCCGGACGAACCCCGCGAATCTCCTCTGGTACGCCCTGGGGCCGACCGCCCTGCACGAGAACATCGACCTCCTCGCGTCGTTCGATCCCGCCTCCCGCCTCCTGACCCTCCGGACAGGACCTGTGACCAGGGTCCTGACAGCAGACGGTTTCGCGCCCGGCGGGGACGTTCGCACGTCGGTCGCCGAACGGCAGGCCGCCCGCAACCGCGCCTTCGCTCTCCTGCGAGACGCGAGGCAGCGGGAAGAGACGGGATTCGCCACCGACGCGCTCGCACTCGCCCGGCAGGCGGTCGTGGAAGCGACGGCGGCCGGAGACGAGCCCCTTTCCGAATGGGCGCGCCGCGTCGCCGGAAGGACCGCGATCCTGGCGGGACTGAGACGCGAGGGAGAGAAGGAGCTCTCGGCCCTGCTGGCCGCCTCCGAGGCGGCACCGGACATCGCGTACGAGATGGCGCGGGCGCTCCACCTGGCAGGCGAGGCCGTCAAGAGCGCGGGCTGGTACGGCTGGGGCCTCTCGCGCGTGCGGAACCTCGCAGCAGGCCGCACCCCTTACGAGTTCCTCGAAGGGCAGATCTTCGCTCTCGTCGAGGCGGGACGCTGGGCGGACGCCGAGCAGGCCGTCGACAGGTTCGAGACGGCGTTCCCGGACGTCGTCCAGGCGGCGATCTACCGGGGGTTCCTGCGCTGGCGCCGAGGGGAACGGACCGACCTTCTTCCGGAGGGCACGAAGGTCGGCGACGATCTCGGGAAATACTGGGCGCTCGAGATCCGCCTCGCCGCGGGGGAGTCGCTCGACACCCTCGGGCGGGACCTCGCGACGGAGCGGGTTGCCGCGTCCGACACCGGCCCCCTCCTCCTTTCCCTCTCCTCCGAGATCGAGGCGCGCCGCGGGAACCTCGACGCGGCGCTGGCGCAGGCGACGACCGCCTGGAGCGAGGTTCGCGCCGCGCGGCCCCGCCACCCGTGGGCGCGCGTACACGCTCCCGTCGTCGCGGAGCGGCTTGCCCGGATCGCCGAGAAGGCGGGGCGCGCCGGCCTTGCGCGCGAGACGCGCGTGGCCCTCCGGGCGGTGCCTACGCGGCCGCTTCCCGAGCCCGCGGCCCCGTGAACGGTGACGCCGCGAGCGCGACGACGACCACGACGACGCATCCGAGGGCGTTCAGCCAGAGGAAGGACACGTCGGTGAAGGCCCAGACGGCCACGACAGCCACCTCCCCCGCCAGCGCACCCCAGAAAGCGGCTCCGCCCTTCACACGCGGAAGGTAGAACGCCGTGAGGAAGACGCCGAGGATCGTGCCGTAGAAGAACGAGCCGAGGATGTTCACCGCTTCCACGAGCGTCCCGAGCCGGCTCGCGTACTGGGCGAAGACGATCGCGAAGAGGCCCCAGCCGACCGTCAGCCACTTCGAGATCCTCACGAGCTTCTCGTCCGGGGCGTCCTTCCCGAAGTACCGCCGGTAGCCGTCGACGACGGACGTCGTCGAGAGGGCGTTCAGCTCGGCCGCGGTGGAGGACATCGACGCCGCGAAGATCGCCGCCAGGACGAGGCCGACGACGCCCGTCGGGAGGACGTCGAGGACGAAGCGGAGAAAGACGTAGTTCGTGTCCTTGCCTTCGCTCTTCGGGAGGGTGTCCTTGATGAGCGAGGTGGCGCGTCCCTTCACCTCCTCTGCGCGCGCGTGGGCCGCCCTCAGCGAGGTCTTCGCGGCGGCGAGGGCGGACTCGTCCCCCGACTTCCCCGCCGCGACGAGCTTCAGGGCTTCGGCGCGGCTCTCTTCGGCGGCCCTCGCGTGCGCCGCCTCGAGCTGGGCCATCTCCGCTCCGCGCGGCCCCTCGGCCGCCTTCCTCGCCTCCACCGGGTTGAACCAGAGTGGCGGGGCGACGAACTGGTAGAAGGCGAAGACCATCGCGCCGACGAAGAGGATCGCGAACTGCATCGGCACCTTGACGAGGCCGTTCACGAGGAGGCCGAGACGGCTCTGCGCCACCGAGCGCCCCGTGAGGTAGCGCTGCACCTGCGACTGGTCCGTGCCGAAGTAGGAAAGGGAGAGGAAGGCGCCGCCGATGAGTCCCGACCAGAGGTTGTAGCGGTTGCTCAGGTCGAACGTCGTGTCGACGGCGTTCATCCGGCCGAGGGCGCCCGAGACGAGAACGGCGTCGCCGAAGCCGACCCCGTCGGGGAGGACGCGGAAGAGCGCGACCAGGGCGACGCCCATCGCGAGAAGGATGATGACCATCTGCTGGGTCTGCGTCTCGTTGACCGCCTTCGCCCCGCCCGACGTCGTGTAGACGACGACGAGCCCGCCGATGACGACCGTCGTCACCTGGATGCTCCATCCGAGGAGGACGGAGAGGATGAGCGCCGGAGCGTAGATGGTCAGGCCGCAGGCGAGTCCTCTCTGAGCGAGGAAGAGAAACGCCGTGAGCGTGCGCGTCTTCGGGTCGAAGCGCCCTTCGAGGTACTCGTAGGCCGTGTAGACCTTCAGCCGGTGGAAGAGCGGAACGACGGTGACGCAGAGGATCACCATCGCGAGCGGCAGGCCGAAGTAGAACTGCACGAAGCGCATCCCGTCGGCGTAGGCCTGCCCGGGGGTCGAGAGGAAGGTGATAGCGCTCGCCTGCGTCGCCATGATCGACAGGGCGACGGTCCACCAGGCCTGCGTCCGCCCGGCGAGGAGATAGCCCTCTAGCCCCTTCTGGCGGCGGCTCCTCATGACGCCGTAGACGACGATGAAGAGGAGCGAGGCGCCGAGGACGACCCCGTCGAGCGCCCTCAACGGAACGTCCTCGCAAAGAGCCAGAAGAGGAGGATCTCGAGTGCGAGGGCGCCGAGGACGACGGCGTAGAGGACGCTCCAGCGCTTCCCGACCGGCGGCGGCTCGTCGCCGCCGAGCCGACCGTGCGGATCCTCAGTCAAGTCCGTGTCCGCCCGAGACGAGGTTCGCGAAGAGGCGCATCGCCCCGGGGACGCCCGCCGGAAGCTGCCGGAAGAACGAGAGGCCGGTGTAAACGTAGGTTCCCTTGCCGTGCCTGGCGACGAGGAGCGAGCCCTTCGTCTCCTTCTCGCCCGGGTCGGCCATTCCGAGGAGCGGCGTGTAGCGCTCGTCCCAGGTCGCCGGGAAGTAGAGGCCGCGCTCCTGCACCCACCCTTCGAAGTCGGCCGGGCCGATCCGGTTCGGGCGGAGGAGCAGCGGATTCTCCGGCGCGAGGAGCGTGACGGGAGCCTCCTCCACGGTCACGCGGTCGCGCCCGAGCTTCAGCGGGAAGGGACCGAGCTGGTCGGTGACCTGCTCGAAGCTGGTGTTGTACTGGAGAACGAGCCTTCCGCCGGTCTCGACCCACGAGAAGAGCCGCGGCATCGCGTCCTTCAGCTCCGCGCGCGTGTTGGCGGCCCGGATTCCGAGGACGATGGAATCGAACCGCGCGAGGTCTCCGCGCAGGAGGTCGTCGGCCGAAAGGAGCGTGACGGGGAAGCCCATCTGGCGAAGGACGCCGGGCACCTCGTCTCCAGGCCCCGACACGTACCCGATCCGCGAGGCGTTCCGGGCGAGGTCGACGTGAACGGCGCGCGCCTCGGCGCGGGGGAAGAAGGTGAGCGGCGGCAGGTGCGGGTACTCGATCCGGCGCCTGGCGAGGGACCAGGAGCTCCCTCCGGTGGAGGCCTCGGCCATCAACGGCGCGACGCCGGGCCGGTCCGGTGGGTGCACCGTGAACTCGAACGTCTCCGCGGAGCCCGGCGCCAGGGAGAAGGGGCGGACCTCGGGCTCCACGCGCCACTCGCGCGGCAGGCCGAGCCGGACCGCGCCGTCGATCTTCACCGGGGCGACGGCGGCGTCCTTCGCTCCTTCGCCGGTCGCGGCGGCGACGATGGACGGCGTGAGCGGCGGCGGGCCTGGGCGCGTTCCTGGGGTCTCCGCGGCGCGGACGGCCACCCTCACCGTGCGCGGCCGGTCGTCGGGAAGGACGACGACCTCTTCCTCGAGCTCGAGCGTCACGGGTGGCTCGACGACGAAGGGGCGGATCTCTTCGCCCTTCACGGGGTCGGTCCGCCGGAAGAGGACGGGGACTTCGAATGCGAGCCTCTCGCCGCCCATCGCGACACCGAACTTCACGCGCAGCGCCGCGCCATCGGGCCGGATCGCGTCGCGCGGCTGCGGGACGGCGTAGAGGCCCTTCCCGGGCGGGCTCTTCAGCCAGTGGGGCTGGGTGACCTCGGCGTCCGGAGGAACGGGAACGCTCGTGCTTCCCTGTACGGGTTCGTTGAGCTTCAGCTCCGCCCCGGACGGCAGCCCTTCTCCCGTTCCCCAGGGAACCTCGACGCCGACGAGCGTGGCCGGCGCGCCCGCGCGAACCAGTGCGGTGACGTTCAGACGGAATGCGCTCCCGGGCGTCGCGGACGGGCTCGCCGCCATCGCCTCGAGCCAGAGGCCGGAGGCCGAGCGGATCGCCTCGAGAAGCTCGCGCCGCTTCACCTCGACCCACGGGTCCTTCGGAATCGCCCTCAGGGCGGCGTGCGCCTCGAGGAGCTTCGGGAGGACCGCCGCCGGGTCCCGGGGGTCGAATGCCCGCTCGGCCTCGGCGAGGAGCGCGCCCACGCGCTCGCCACCGCGAACGCGGCTCCAGGTGACGTCGATCCCCTCGAACGGATCGGCCTGGACCGCCTCCCCTTCCAGGAGGACGAGGCCGTTCGTGAGGCGGCCGCGCCGCTCGGACGAGCCGAAGCCCTGGCTCTTGTGCTGGCTCCGGCTCTCGGCCGCGGTCTCGGTGTACGACCGGCCCAGGAGCGGGTTGTAGTCGCCCAGCTCGAACGGGATCGCGTTCTCGATCGGTTTCCCGTCCCGCCTCCAGGCGTTCCAGAAGAGCCGGCGGGGCTTCCACGGGGAGAGCCCCTCCTCGACCTGCCCGGGAAAGCGCTTCGGGTCGCCCGCGGCGAGGAAGGCCTCCCGCGCGAGGATCGCCGAGGCCGTGTGGTGGCCGTGGCCGCCGTCCCCCGTCTCCGGGAATCGCGCGATCACGACGTCGGGCCGGAACGTCCGGACCGCCCGGACGACGTCGCGCAGGACCTCTTCCCGCCCCCAGATCCGGAGCGTCTCCTCCGGCGTCTTCGAATAGCCGAAGTCGATCGCGCGCGTGAACATCTGCTCGCCGCCGTCGATCCTGCGGGCCGAGAGCAGCTCGTGCGTCCGGACGAGGCCGAGCGCCGGCCCCAGCTCGGCGCCGATGAGGTTCTGGCCTCCGTCGCCGCGCGTCACGGAGAGGTAGGCGGTCCGCATCAGCCGGCCCTCGGCGAACGCCGCGATCATCGCGGTGTTCTCGTCGTCGGGGTGGGCCGCCACGTAGAGAACGCTCCCGAGCGTCCGGAGCTTCTTCAGCTTCAGGAGGAGCTCGCCCGCGGGGGCGGGCCGCTCCGGGCCGAAGGACGCCGCGGGCAGAGGGCCCGGGACGAGGGCCGCGGCGAGGACGACGACGGTGAGGAGCGCGCCGACGCGCGCGGAGCGGATGTTCATGCGGTTCTCCGGCGCGCGATGATGACCGCGGCTCTGTCCGCTGTCTACGCGGAGAACGCCCCCCGGGTTTTCCCGGCGTTCAGGGCCGCTTGCCCGTGAGGATCACGACGGATCTCGGCCCCACCTCGAGCCGCTGCGGGCTGGCGAGGAGCGGCTCCCCCCCTTCCTCGAAGACGTCGCCTGGCGGCTCCCGGTAGGTGTCGGCCAGGAGGTGCCAGCGGCGCCCCTCCGAGGGCGGAGGCAGGACGACGCCGTGCGCTTCCTGGCTGGCGTTCGTGACGACGTAGACGTCGTCCCCCCGTCCGGGGTCTTTCAGGTGCATCCCCAGGCACGTCGCCCCCTGCGACCAGTCGGGCCGGAAGGGCGTGTGCCCGTGCCACGTCACCGGGGCCGAGCCCGGTCCTTCCGGGACGAAGCTCCGCCTGCGCAGGAGCCCGTTGCCCTTCCGGAAGCGGATGAGCGTCTTCACGAACCTGACGAGGTCGGCGTTCCTCTCGACGAGCCCCCAGTCGATCCAGGAGACCTCGTTGTCCTGGCAGTAGGCGTTGTTGTTCCCTCCCTGGGTTCTCCCCGCCTCGTCCCCCGCAAGGATCATCGGCACGCCCTGCGAGACGAGGAGGAGCGCAAAGGCGTTGCGGGCCATCCGGCGCCGGAGCCGCTCGACCTCGGGCGGCGCGCCGGACCCTTCGTGGCCGCAGTTCCAGGAGTGGTTGTCGTCACCGCCGTCGCGGTTTCCCTCGCCGTTGGCCTCGTTGTACTTGTGCGAGTACGAAAAGAGGTCGGCAAGCGGGAAGCCGTCGTGGCTCGTGACGAAGTTGATGGAGTGGTACGGCGCGCGCCCGCCTCCCTGGTAGAGGTCGGCGCTCCCCGACAGGCGCGTCGCCAGGAGCGATACCATCCCGCCGTCTCCCTTGAGGAAGCGACGGACGTCGTCGCGGTATCTCCCGTTCCACTCGGCCCAGCGTCCCCAGTTCGGGAAGTGCCCCACCTGGTACAGGCCGGCGGCGTCCCACGCCTCGGCGATGAGCTTCGTGTTCGCGAGGACGGGATCGGCCGCGATCTTCTCCAGGAGGGGCGGATTCGACAGGACTGCGCCGTCCCGCCCGCGCCCGAGGATCGAGGCGAGATCGAAGCGGAAACCGTCGACGTGCATCTCCGTGACCCAGTATCGGAGGACGTCGAGGACGACGTTCCTCACGACCGGGTGGTTGCAGTTGAAGGTGTTCCCGCAGCCGGAGAAGTTCGCGTAGCGCCCCTCGCCGTCGAGGATGTAGTACGTCGAGTTGTCGAGCCCCCGGAAGGAATGGGTGGGGCCCTTCTCGTCCCCCTCGCCCGTGTGGTTGAAGACGACGTCCAGGATCACCTCGATCCCCGCTTCGTGGAGCGCCTTCACCATCTCCTTGAACTCGTCGACGACCGCGCCCGGCTCGGTGCTGACGCCGTAGGCCGAGCGGGGCGCGAAGAACGAGATCGGGTGATAGCCCCAGAGGTTCCTGAGCCTCTCGCCCGTGAGCGGGTTCCGCCTCTCGTTGTCGTTCTCCTCGAACTCCGTGACGGGCATCAGCTCGACGGCCGTGACACCGAGGTCGAGGAGATACGGGATCTTCTCGACGAGCCCGTGGAACGTCCCGGGATGCGCAACGCCCGAGGAGGGGTGTTGCGAGAAGCTCCTCACGTGAACCTCGTAGATCACCGAATCGGCGAGGTGCCGGTCGATCGGCTGGTCGAATCCCCAGTCGAACTCCTTTCCGAGGACGACCCCCCGCCGCGCCCGCACGCCGTCCCAGGGCGTCTCCTCGCCGGGGGTCGGAGGCGCGCCCCACTTCGCGGCGCCCGCCACGGCTCGCGCGTACGGGTCGAGGAGAAGCGACTTCCCGTAGCGGTGCCACGGCGCGCCCGGCTCGATGGACCGCTCCGCGCGCCAGGCCCACGTCACCGCCGGATCGAGGCCCCGAAGGAGCGCGTGCCAGACGTCTCCGGTCCGGTTGAAACGCGGGTCGAGCGGGAACTCGGCGGCAGGCTGCTCTTCTCCCGGCGCGAAGAGGACGAGGGAGACCGCCGTGGCGTGGCGCGCGAAGACCGAGAAGTTCACGCCCCGTCCCGACGGAGTCGCGCCATAGGGGATCGGGTGGCCCCTCAGGACGGCGAAGTCGGGGGAGATGAGGTCCAGGAAGCTCGGAGAAGGGTTCGAAGGGGCCATGGGATTTCTGTGCCTTCCGACACTGCTGAGGATACCGGCTTGCGGGCTGCCGTAGACTCCCCCGAGCTTACGGGGACGCGGCCCGGTCCGACCGGTCGGGATTCGCGCCCCGCAGGAGGATTTATGCGACCGAACCCACCCCACCTCGCCCTTGCCCTAGCGGCCCTCATAGCTTTCCCCCTTGCGGCGGGCGAGACAAACGGGAAGGCCGGCGAGAAACCCGCTCCCCCGGCGGCCGAGGCCGCCATGAAGATCCACGTCGACCCGGCGACGGGACAGGTGGTGAGCCCGAAGAGCGACCCTGGCGCGGCCAGGAGTGCCGCCTCGGCGGCAGCCGAAACGGCTCGTCCTCTTCGCGTCGAGAAGGTCACGACGAAGGCAGGCGGAAGGAAGGTCAATCTCCAGGGCCGGTTCATGATGGAGATGGCCGCGACCGCGACTGCGGACGGCAAGGTCGCGAGCACCTGCAATGCGACGGACGAGGCCGGCCCGAAGGACGCCGCCCCCGCGAAGGAGCACCGCCATGACCGGTAAGTCTCTCCTGCGCGGCGCCGCGCTTGCCGCGGCTCTCGCCCTTCCCTGCTCCGCCTTCGCGACGACGATCACCATCGTCAACATGGACGCGGCCGGCGTCGGCTTCAACGACACCGCCGCCCGGACGCCCGTCGGTGGCAATGACGGAACGACGCTGGGAGAGCAGCGGATGAACGTCTTCAAGCACGCCGCCGCCTATTGGGCCGAGCGCCTCGACTCTCCGATCGCCATCAGGGTCCAGGCGAACTTCGAGGCCCTGACGTGCAGCTCGACGAGCGCGGTCCTCGGCTCTGCCGGGACTCGCTACATCTTCTCGGACTTCAAGGGCGCGCCGCGGCCCCAGACCTGGTACTCGAGCGCCCTCGCCAACAAGCTCGCGGGAGAAGACCTCGAGCCCGAGGAGGACGACATCGCGGCCAGGTTCACCACGGCTCTCGACGACGGCAGCTGCACCTTCCCGAGAAAGTGGTACTACGGCCTCGACGCCCAGCCGCCCGGCGGAACGACCGATTTCGCGACGGTCGTCATCCACGAGCTCGGCCACGGCCTCGGCTTCCAGACTTTCGTCAGCCGGACGACGGGAGAAAAGTTCGCCGGAGACGACGGCGTCGGCCTCGACGACGCCTACATGGTCCACCTCTACGACGGGACGTCCGCCAAGGCCTGGCCGGAGATGACCAATGCCGAGCGGATCGCGTCGGGGACGAACACGTCGAACCTCCTCTGGAACGGCCCCGAAGTGACGGCCGTCGCCTCGAGCGTCCTCTCCGGCGGGGTCGGCCTGGGCGGCCGCCCCCGGATGTATGCCCCGAACCCGTCCGAGTCGGGTTCATCGGTTTCGCACTGGGACACCGCGTTGTCTCC
>Ga0209573_1002616_pt1 | contig 22302 bp, 22 predicted proteins | sample TNRBio252014_DNA_FD_185870 | JGI IMG/M metagenome (GOLD analysis project Ga0209573, IMG submission 185870) | Wastewater treatment Type I Accumulibacter community from EBPR Bioreactor in Madison, WI, USA - TNR Reactor_6/25/2014_ DNA (SPAdes)... | ecosystem: Engineered > Bioreactor > EBPR >...
CGCAATCTCTACTCGGTGATCAAGGACAACGAGGCGCATATTCGCTTCGCCTTCCTGACCGGGGTGAGCAAGTTCAGCAAGGTCAGCATCTTTTCCGGGCTGAACAACCTGAAGGACATCACAGTGGACGCCCGTTATTCGGCGTTGTGCGGCTATACCGAATACGACGTGGAAACTGTGTTCGCCCCGGAACTGGAGGGACTGGACCGAGCGGAAATCCGCCGCTGGTACAACGGCTATAACTGGATGGGAGAAGCCGTTTATAACCCGTTTGATCTGCTGTTGCTGTTCGACGCCCGCGAATTCCGCACCTGGTGGTTTGAGACCGGCACGCCGACCTTTCTGGTGGAGGTGCTGACCCAGCGCGGCTATTTCACGCCCAACCTGGCGCGGCTTTACGCAACTGAGGCGTTGCTGTCCGCCTTCGATGTCGAGGCGATGCAGGCGGAGGCGCTGCTGTGGCAGACCGGCTATCTGACTTTTGCCGGTTCGCGGCGGATCGGCGCCCGATTGGAATACACGCTGGGCTATCCCAATCTGGAGGTGGAAACCGCGCTCAATGACGCCCTGCTCAAGGCGTTAATGGGCGACCCGATGCAGGCGGAACAGGCGGTCAGCCGGCTTTACGATGTGCTGGTGGCCGGGGATTTTGCCGCACTGCGGGCGCATCTGGTCAGCCTGTTCGCGGCGATTCCTCATCACTGGCACACCGGCAACCCGATAGCCCGCTATGAGGGGTATTACGCCAGCGTGTTTTACAGCCATCTGGCCGCTTTGGGCTTGGACCTGATCGCCGAGGATGTGACCCATCAGGGCCGGATTGATCTGACGCTGAAGTTCAACGGCCAAATCTGGCTGTTTGAATTCAAGGTGGTGGAACTGGAGCCGGAAGGCCGGGCGCTCCAGCAAATCAAGGAGCGCGGTTATGCCGATAAATACCGCGCCCTGGGTCAGCCCATCCATTTGATTGGCGTTGAATTCAGCCGCGAACAGCGCACCGTGGTGGGTTTCGAGGTGGAAAGCGGTTAGCAGCGGGCCGGGCCGCTCTGTTGCCGCGCCGCCATGTCCGCCTGAATGCGCCGGGTTTCGACGCTGACCGTGGTGACGCGCTGCAACAGATCAATCACCCTCTCCTTGTAATCGGCGAAGCGGTAGGCGTTGAAATGTTCGCGGAGCGTCGGATCACGGGGCGGCGCTTCCTGATATTCCACCAAAATCCATTCCAGCGCCGAACGCTGGCCGAGGCGATAGTCCCACGCTTGCGGCGGGACGCCTTGCAGACGGGTCTGGCGGTCAATCTCGATCACGCCGGCGGCTTTATCGGCTTTCAGACGCGGTTGCAGATCGGTCATGGGGGGCGAGGGCGGTTGCTCCACGCGCTGCAAGGGCCACGGCGCGACCGTGGCAAATCCGGTATGCAGGGCGATCAAGGCTTCGCCCCAGGCGACCCACTGGCGGAAGTCGGGATAGAACGGAATGCGCGGGAATTCGGCCTTGAGGTTCAGGGCGTAGGTTTGCAGATAATCCGGGTGGTGCAGCGCCGCGTAAACGTAGGCGAAAATCGCCGATTTCTCGATAGCCGGATCGCGGTAATGGGTCTGGAATTGCGTGAGCGCCCAGTCGGTGATGTTGTCCTGACGAGAACCATCCGCTGTGTAAACCCATTGGGGGAGGCAAACGGTTGCTGAAGCCGCGCCGACATAATGCAGATCGCATAACTGCGCGACGATATGCGCCATAAACGGCTTCTGGGAATTGGCTCCGGTTACAACCATGACGCAGTTTTCCTGACCGTGCGGGAACAGTTCGGATGCAGAACCGCGCTCGTCAATCAGTAATGCAGAGTCGTAGAGATAACAGGAAACAAAGGGACGATAAGCGGCGGGTTGAATCCGCTGTTTGACATACGGTTCTTTTTTCCCCTGATCCAAGCGACGCTTCAGGTTTCTGGACCATTTGATCCCCCCATCATCCGCCTGAGCATCCTTGAGTCGCGCCTGGTAATGCTGAATTAAGTAGCGCACCTTCCGGCCCAGCGTTCGGGGATCGAAATCATAGAGCCATTCATCACGGTTTGTGGAAAGACCCAGGGAAAACAGCCGGAAAATGGCTTCATCCGTTTGCCGGCTTTTAACCGTTTCATCAGCAATGCGCGGCAACGCCGACCAGTCAGCGGTGGGCCGAGTGATCCAGTCGCCGCGTTCACTGGGTTGCAGTCGGGTGAAAGCGCCTTCACGGAAGAGTTGCGGCATGGGATGCATCGCCAGCCAGCGCCGTTTCTCCAGCCCGGTCGCCATTTGATCCAGGGTCAGGTAGTGGATTTCGCAACCTTCCCGCCGGGGATTACGTACCAGAAAAGCGATGGCGACGCCAAGGCGAATGTTAAAGATGTTGCCGCCCTGCATCTGCGCTTCGTCACCGCTGGCGCGTGAATCGCCTTTGAGATCAATCAGCCAGATTTCCTGAAATTCGCTGGCGACCGTTTTGCGAAAGCCGTCAAAGGTGTATTTATCAATGAACGAGCGATTGGTGATAAAACCAATCATTCCTTCCACGCCAATCCGGTCACTGGCCCAGCGAAAAAACCGGATGAAGGGATCATAGAGTTTGGTTTTTCGTGCGGCGCTTTCTGCGATATAAGTTTCCCGAATCCGGGCGTCAGTAATCAGCGAGGGCAGGTTTTTATTGTTGTCGTTTTCGCTTTTCTGATTGGCGTTGTACGGCGGGTTGCCAATGATGACGGGAATGCGTCGGGTATTCTGATTCTGAATCCGCCGGCGGTTTTCCTCAGTCAGCGCGCCGAATAAATCAGACTGCGCGCCGCGATGCGTCAGTTCAAAGCCCCAGTTCTCCAGCGTATCGACGAAACAGGCTCCGCCAAATTCCCGCCAGGTTCCGGTGATTTCCGCATAGGTTTGTTCGATGTTTAGACAGGCGATGTAGTAGGGGAGAATGGCAATTTCGTTGGCGTGGATTTCTCCGGCGTATTTGCGGGCCAGCGCCGCCCGGTCGCTGCGCAGCCAGTCCAGCAATTCCACGATAAACGTACCGGTTCCGGTGCAGGGATCGAGAATATCCAGCGCCGGATCGGCTAGCGGTTTGCCGAAATGGCGTTGCGCCAGCCAGTCGCAGCCGGCGATGATGAAACGCACCGCTTCGCCCGGCGTGTAGACGACGCCAAGCCGGTCCGCGTCGCGGGGGTTATAGGCGGTGTAGAAATCTTCATAAACCGCCTTGAGGAATTCCTGCTTCTCCGGCGCGGAAATGGCTCCAGCCGCCGCCCGGCGCACGGCGATGTAATACGGCTCCAGGCGGATCAACAGGTTTTGCCGGGTTTCGCCGTGCAGAAACGCCTCTTCCAGTCCGGTCAGGGCGCGGGCCAGGTGATTGGCCCGGTGGAATTCGCTGGCCGGGAAGATGTCGCGGAAAATCTGCTCGGTCAGAATATGCTGGATCAGCATTTCCCGCGCCTGATCAGCAGACACCCGCACGCCAATGGTGTGTTGGCACTGGTCGAGAAAGGCGGCGAAGTGGGTTTGCAACGCTGGCTCATCGGCCAGCGTCTGGTTGAACAGCCGATTCAATGCCTCAATCACCGTCGGCAGTTCCTTGCGGAATTGGGCGGCGGCGAGGGCGAACCGCTCGACTTCCTGCGGGCGGAAGGCGAAAAAAGCCTCCAGCAGCCGGTTCAGCGCCGGGCCATCCGTGGTCGCTGCCCGCAGCACTTCCTGACCGTTCTGGATCAGCACCGCCGTGCGCGTGTCCTCGAACACGATATTGTCGGTCGGATAGCCTTTGGCCCGCTTCGCGGCGATTTCCCGATCCAGGTCATCCTGGGAATCCTTGGCCTCCCACCAGCCATGCACCAACCGCACCCGATCCAGCAACGCCCCGTCCGGGCGCAGCGTCTTGCCCGCCGCCGTGGTGAACGGATGTTGCTGGGACAGCACCAGCTTGCATTCAGCGGCGCGGGCTTTCAGCAGTCCGGCAAAGGCTTGCGACAAGGCTCCCTCGTGATCCACCTCGGCAATCCGCCGCAGGTCGTCCAGTTCACGCCAGTAAGTTTGCAGGTCGGGGAACATTGCGGGTGGAGTCCTTTTAACATCTTTTCAGCATCAATCCGGCCACCAATCACTGATGATTTGTTCAGCCGTAAACGGGCATTGCTCTGGAAAGGTGATTAAAGGCAATTTCGTTTGCTGACTGGCGTACCGTTTTGCTTTAGGGTATGCTTTATCAATAAGATTTTTTAGCTGTGGTTTTAAGCTCGGATTGTTCTCTAATAGATCATCTATCTGAATCCTCCCATTCACAACGCTATCATACCAGCTACTCCCGCGTCGTTCTGGCTGATATTTCCATTTCAACAAATGCATCATCACAATCACTAAATGACTTCCTGTCGCATCGCGCTGGCTTCTTCCCATCGTTTCGATTTCCTCAATCAGATGCTCCACATCCAGCACTGACAACGCGCCTTGTCGTAATAACTCAGCCTGTTGCTGTGTCCATTGATAAAAGTCAGTGTCGTAGGTGCTCATAGCGTTTTTCTTCCATCTTGCTGGGTTTAGATCAGCGGTAATCACCGTCTGGATGTTGTTGAAATGGGCATGAAGGTCCATTCGTCGCCCATTTCAACAGATTGAACAGGCTAACCTTCCCTGAAGACTTATCGCCTCAATGCCGAAAATGCCGCATTCCGGTAAAGACCATGGTCATGCCGTGCTCGTCAGCGGCGGCGATCACTTCGCTGTCGCGCATCGAACCACCCGGCTGAATCACTGCGGTAACGCCCAATTCCGCCGCCAAATCAAGGCCATCGCGGAACGGGAAAAAGGCGTCGGAACCCAGTGCCGCGCCGCGCAAATCCAGTCTCGCTTCTTCCGCCTTCATCGCCGCAATCCGGGCGGAAAACACCCGGCTCATTTGCCCGGCGCCAACGCCGAGAATCATGCCGTCCTTGCCATAAACAATCGCGTTGGACTTGACAAATTTGACCACTTGCCAGACGAACAGCAAATCCGCCAGTTCTTGAGCGGTAGGCTGGCGCTGAGTCACGACTTTCAAATCCGCCTCGGCGACCTGACCTAAATCCCGATCCTGCACCAACAGGCCGCCGGTGACGCGCTTGTAATCCCAGCCCGGCGCCCGCTGCGCGATGTCCCATTGACCGCAGGCCAGCACCCGCACGTTTTGCTTGCTGGCGGTCGCGGCCAGCGCCTCCGGCATAACCTCCGGGGCAATGATCACTTCGACAAATTGCCGGTCGATGATGGCTTTGGCGGTCGCCGCGTCCAGCGTCCGGTTGAAGGCGATGATCCCGCCGAACGCCGAAGTCGGGTCGGCCTGATAGGCGCGGTCATACGCTTCGAGCAGGGTCGCGCCGACCGCGACGCCGCAGGGATTGGCGTGCTTGACAATCACGCAGGCCGGCGCGGCGAAGCTCTTCACGCATTCCAGCGCCGCGTCGGTGTCGGCGACGTTGTTGTAGGACAGCTCCTTGCCCTGCAACTGCCGGGCGGTGGCGATACAGGCTTCCGCCGGCTTTGGTTCCACATAAAACGCCGCGCCTTGATGCGGATTCTCGCCGTAGCGCATCCCCTGGGCTTTCTGGAATTGAACGCTGTAAGTGCGCGGAAACGGGTCGCGCTCGCCTTCGGCCTGAATGGAGCCAAGATAGTTGGCAATCGCGCCGTCATAGCGGGCGGTGTGTTCAAACACTTTTACCGCCAGGTCGAAACGGGTGGCGTCGCTGACGGCGCCGTTCTGCGCCCGCATTTCGTCCAGCACCCGCGCATAGTCGCCGGCGTCCACCACCACCGTGACCGCCGCATGATTCTTGGCCGCCGCCCGCAGCATGGTCGGGCCGCCAATATCAATGTTTTCAATGGCGTGGGGCAGGGTGCAGTCGGGCTTGGCGACGGTGGCGGCGAAGGGATAGAGATTGACGACCAGCAGATCAATCGGCGGAATGCCGTGCTTCATCATCGCCGCGTCATCCTGGCCGCGCCGACCGAGCAGGCCGCCATGAATCCGGGGATGCAGGGTCTTGAGCCGGCCATCCATCATTTCGGGAAAGCCGGTGTAATCGGCGACTTCAATGACGGGAATGCCGTTGTTGTTCAGCAGCTTGGCGGTGCCGCCGGTGGAGAGCAGTTCCACGCCCAGTTCACGCAGGGCGCGGGCCAAATCAAGAAGGCCGGTTTTGTCGGAAACACTGAGCAGGGCGCGGCGGATCGGCGGCGTGGAGGTCGTATTCATGCGAAAGTCCGTTTGGAAGGAGATTAATGTTCAACCGGGCAGCTTGCGGGTTCAGGGCAGATCTGCCGATGAGGCTTTTTATTCAGGCATCGGGCCGAAATACAGATCGTAAAACCGATCCTTTTCAGCGTCGTACTGCATCAGCTCGCCGTTTTCCAGATCGTAGTACCAACCGTACAGGTTTAGAGAGCCGTCTTCGACCCGCTGCCGGATAAACGGGAACGTCATGAGATTGGTCAGGGATGTGCGAACACCCGCCCGTTCACAGGCGCGTTGTTTGAACTCACGACTGGCGTTTGGCCAGCGTCGGAGAACTTCATCGCGGGCGGGCGCGGCGATGCGAACCCAGGGCGCGATGTACCCTTCGCCTTCGTCATTTTCGCCATAACCATCCAATAGCGCGGTGATGCCGCCGCAGTGTGAATGACCGAGCACGATGATATTACGCACTTCCAGATTGCAGACGGCGAATTCCACGGCGGCGCTGGTGCCATGATAGCGACCGCCGGTTTCGTAGGGGGGGATCAGGTTAGCGACGTTGCGGATGACAAACAGGTCGCCGGGAGCAGAGTCAGTCAGAATGGCAGGATCGACGCGGGAGTCGCTGCAACCAATCAGCAGGGTAGAGGGGGTTTGTCCCTGCATCGCCAGCCGGTTGAACACTTCCCGGTTCGGCTCGAAGCTCTTGACGCGAAAGCGTTGAAAACCTTGTAATAGCTCGTTGATTGCAGGCATGGGGCCAGGCTCCGGTAAACGGGGATAACCGCGCCATTATATAGGCAACCGGTACGCCTGCTCGATCCGTTGCAACCCGTTGTCCAAGCAGGATTTAATACCCATTCTCAATAGGTTTTCGTCATGTTGAAGCCGCTGATCCCCGAAGGCGAGGCGTTGCGCCACGCTTTTCAGTGGCTGGCCGAGCAGGGTCAATGCACCCCCCAGACGGTCGAGCAGGCCAGTCTGCGGTTCGATCTGCCGCCGCGCGATGAAGAGTTTCTACTGCGGCAGTTCGTCCACCACCGGGGGGCGGCCAGCGATGCCCCGTCAGGACAACAGCGGGTTACCGGTTAGCCGCCGGGCAAAGTTGACCAGCATGGCAGCGGTCGCTCCCCAAATGAAGCGATCCTGGTACGGAATAACGTAATAACGGCGCGGCTGGCCTTTGTAAAATACGCTGCGCTGCTCGTGATGACGCGGATCCAGGATGAACTCCAGCGGTACCTCGAAGGCTTCAGCGACCTCAAAATCATCCAGCGTCAACTCAAAGGGCGGAGTTACAAAACCCACCACCGGCGTGACCAGAAATCCGGTCACGGTCTGATACAGATCGAGGAAACCGGCGATTTCCACCACATGCTGGCGATGCAGACCGATTTCCTCCTCAGCTTCACGCAGAGCGGTTTCCACCGGGTTGGCGTCTTCCTCCTCGGCCCGGCCGCCGGGAAAGCTGATCTGCCCGGCATGATGTTCGAGATGAGCGGTGCGCTGGGTCAGCAGCACCGTATAACCCTCGGCCCGCTCGACCAGCGGCACCAGCACCGCCGCCGGGGTCAGCGTTCGCTCTTCGCGCTCCATCCCGGCCACCGCATGATCGCCCGTGAGAGTTTCAATGTGATGGGTGGAATGCAGGCAGCGCCGCACCCGGTTGCGCCATTCGGGGTGATTCATGCCGCCTCCTGGCTCAGGCCGAACAGCCGCAGATAGTTAGCGGTGGTTGCCGCCGCCACCTGTTCCAGGGTCTCGCCCCGCAACTGGGCGACAAACTCCGCCACCTGCCGCACCCAGGCGGGTTGATTGGGCTTGCCCCGATGCGGAACCGGCGCCAGATAGGGCGAATCGGTTTCCACCAGCAGCCGGTCGGACGGCATCCGCCGGGCGGCATCCTGAATGGGCCGGGCGTTCTTGAAGGTCACGATGCCGGAAAATGAAATGTGAAAATTCAGCGCCAGCGCCTGCTCCGCCATGGCCCAGTCCTCGGTGAAACAGTGCAATACCCCCCCGACTTCAGCCGCGCCTTCTTCGGCCAGAATCCGCAAGGTATCCTCGCGGGCATCGCGGGTGTGGACGATCAGCGGTTTGCCGAGGGCGCGGGCGGCAGCGATGTGGATGCGGAACCATTCCTGCTGGCGGGCGGCGCTGGCGGCCCCGTAACAGTAATCCAGTCCGGTTTCACCGAGAGCGACCACGCGCGGCTCGCGGCCCAGGGCGGTCAATTCGGCCACGGTTGGTGCCCGGCCTTCTTCCTCGCTGGGATGGACGCCCACCGACAGCGCGATCTGGGGATACGGCTCGGTTAGCCGGGCCAGCGCAGGCCAGTGTTCCAGATCGGTCGCTACGCTCAACAGGCGCATCACGCCCTGGGCGGCGGCTGCGTCCAGTACGCCGGCGAGCGCGCCGTCAAAGCGGGCGAGATCCAGCCGATCCAGATGGCAATGGGAATCCACCAGCATGTCCGCCTGCGCCTACATGGTGTTGGTCAGTTGATCGGCGCGGATATAACCGGCCAGTTGCGCCTCGACCTTTTTCTGTAAATTGGCGCCTTCCACGCCGCCGAACTGGATGCCGACGCCCATCTGTCGTCCGCCCGGCGTGGTGCGGTAATTGATCCAGACCACCTTGCCGGTAATCGCGAACCGCTCCGGATCGTCCAGAATGGTCAGCAGCAGAAACACCTCGTCGCCCAGCTCAAAGGTTTTCTCGGTCGGGATGAAAATGCCGCCGCCCTTGACGAAAGGCATATAGCTGGAATGCAGCATCGCCTTGTCCTTGATGGAGAGGGAGATGACGCCTTGTCGTGGAGCCGCCATGTCGTGTTGAACCTTTCAAAACAGGTCAGGGGTTAAAGAATCAACGAGTTGCATCACTGAGGAACGCTTCCAGCAACAAGGGCGCGCTGGCCTGGGTGGTAACGCAGAGCGTATACAGGCGAACCGCCGCATCCCATCGTTCGAACAGCGCACGCAACGGTTGCAGGTCGGCCCACCGCCGCAGCACGGAACGCAGGTCCGGGTTACTCAGGTGGGGAGGGGTAGAATTCATCTTAAGCCGAATCAGATCGGTATGCCAACCGATCAGCCAGCGCAAATTTTCCGCCAGATCGCCCCGCGCCCAGCTTTCCGCGGCCTGAATCGGATCCAGGCGCCCCGCCAGCACCTGATCATAGCATTCCACCAGTTCGCGGCGCCGCCGCCAGCGATCCCCATCGACATAGGTCAGCGCGGTCAGCGGCGCGCCGCCCGCGACATCCAGCAGCGTAGCGGAATCCAAATCCGGCCCCGCGCGCGCGGCCAGCCAGGACCCGGCGACCGCAGTCGGCGGCGGCGCGAAATCCAGCCGCTGACAACGACTGCGCACCGTCGCGGGCAGGCGCACCGGCTGGGCGGTCACCAGCAACAGCAGGCCAGCGCCGGGCGGTTCTTCCAGGGTTTTCAGCAGACTGTTGGCGGCGTTGACGTTCAGACGGTCAGCCGGTTCCAGCAATGCGATCTTGTAGCCGCCATATTGGGCGGTATAGCCGAGAAAGGTGCACAGATCACGAACCTGGTCAACCTTGATGATCCGGCTGTCCTCCACTGGCTGCACCACGCTGTAGTCGGGATGACTGCCCGCCAGAAACAGCCGGCAGCTCCGGCACTGACCGCAGGCGTCGCCCTCGGCATTCGGCGCTTCGCACAGCAGCGCCCGCGCCAATCGGCGGGCGAACAGACCCTTGCCCAATCCCGCCGGACCCGCCAGCAACAATGCATGAGGCAACCGGCCGGCCGCGCGGCGTTGTTGCAAGGACTGCCACGGTTCCTGATGCCAGGGCAGGCGCTCGTCCATCAACCCGGCTCCACAGTGGGTATAGATCATTGCAATATACTCTTGCGCTCCGGGGAACCGCGTAGGAATTCAGCGAGACGGCTTTCCACTGCCGCTCGCACCGCCGCGATGGATTGATCGGCGTTGATGATCCGGTAACGCTCAGGATCGCGAGCCGCCCGCTCCAGATACATCGCCCGCACCCGTTCAAAAAACGCCCGGTCTTCCTGCTCAAAGCGATCCGCCGCGCTGCGTTTCCCGGCCCGCGCCAGCCCGACCGCAACCGGCAGATCGAACAGCAGGGTTAAATCAGGCCGCAACGCGCCCTGAACCCAGTCCTCCAGCACAGCGATCCGCTCCAGCGGCAAACCACGCCCGCCGCCCTGATAGGCATAGGTGGCGTCGGTGAAGCGGTCGCACAGCACCCAGCAGCCTTCAGCAAGCGCCGGGCGAATCACCTGGTCCAGATGCTCGGCGCGCGCGGCGAACATCAGCAGGGTTTCCGCCGCCAGGCTCATTCCGTCATGGCGATGGTCGAGCAGCAGATGACGAATCTCCTCACCGAGCATCGTGCCGCCCGGCTCGCGGGTCACCACCACCCGGAGACCTGCCCGCTCCAGATCATCGCGCATGAAGGCTAACTGGGTGGTTTTACCCGCGCCCTCGCCACCTTCGACTGTGATGAATCGACCGGACATCGTGTTTATCGTGTTTCCTGATTAGTGACGAAGCCAGTGGGTCAGTTGCCGATGGCGCTCAGGTTCGGCGAGGCGGGCCAGGTTCACCGCGCCATAAATGCCAGGATAGCCAAACCGGGCTTTTGAATCACTCATTCCCCCGCGTTTCCCGCACCTGCTGTCGCCACGACTCGGCATAACGCCCGCCGCGCGCTGCCAATTCAGCGTGAGTTCCCGACTCCACCACCTGCCCGCCGACCATCACATGAATCACATCCGCCTGCATGGCGGTGGTAAACCGATGGGTGATGATCAGGGCGGTGCGGCCTTGCACCAGGGTCCGAAACCGTCCCAGCCAGTCCGCTTCCGCCCACGAATCCATCGCGCTGGTCGGCTCGTCCAGAATCACCAGATCAGCCTGCCGCACGAACGCCCGCGCCAGCGCCAGTCGTTGCCATTCGCCCAGGCTGAGATCGGTGTGGCCGAACCATTTGCCCAATACGGTTTGGTAGTCGTCCGGCAACCGGGCAATGATCGCGGCGGCCCCACTGCTCTGCGCGGCTTTTTCGATGCGGGCGCGATCCGGCTGCTGGACCTGGTCGCCCAGAGCAATATTCTCGGCGGCAGTCGCATGGTAAGCGACCGGTTGCTGGAACAGCACGGTAATCCGCCGCCTCAGTTCCCGTTGCGCCACCGCCCGCACATCCACTCCGTCCCAGATAACCCGTCCCTGATCCGGATCGTAGAACCGGCAGAGCAGCTTGGTCAGGGTGCTTTTGCCGGCGCCATTCTCGCCGACCATGGCCACAATTTGGCCTGCGGGAATCTCCAGATGAAAATCGCGCAACGCCGCCCGTTCGCTGTCCGGGTAGCAAAAGGTGATGTTCTCCAGGCGGATGCCTTGCTGTAAACCGGGCGCCAGGACCACAGGTTGTGCTGGATCGGTCAACTGCGGCTGCAAATCCAGAAAGATAAACAGGTCTTCCAAAAACAGCAGATTCCGGTACAGATCGCCCAGACCAGTCAGCAGGTTGCGCATCAATCGCTGCCCCTGATTCATCGCCTGCCAGAACATCGCCAGGTCGCCGAGGCTGAATCGGCCCTGGAGCGCCTGCCCGATCATCCAGCCCAGCGCCGCGACCATGGCCAGCAGACCCAACATCCCCGCGCCAAGTTGCGCCCACATCTGACCCCGCGACAACGCCAGGCGCTCGCCGCGCAACCGTTGCCGCAGGGTTTGATACGCTGCGCTGAAATAACCGCCCAGATCGAACAGGCGCAGTTCCGCCGCCGCCTGATCCGAAACCAGCGTGTGATGATAATAGGTGAGCAACCGCTGGTTGATCGTATTGCGCGTCCGCCACTGATGAAATTGCCAGGTCGTGCGCAACGCGATCCACAGGGCTGGCAAAGCGCCCATGAGCAACACCAGCGGCATCCAGCCGGCAAACGTCATCAATACGCCTGCCATGGCGAACAGGGTAATCGTGCTTTGCAACAGGCCGCCCAGGCTTTCCAACAAGCCCAGCGGTCGATCGATGGCATCAATGCTGGCTCGTTGCAACTGATCGTAGTAGATCGGCGACTCATAAAATCGCAGATCCAGCGAGGTCGCCTGTTGATGAATCCGGCGATTCATTGAATCCTGGGTCTGCTCGGCCAGGGCTACGCGGACGTAGCCCGCTACGCTGCCCAATCCCTCCTGGACCAGTAAGACCAGCGCCATGAGTCCAACCGGGATCGCCACCGGTTCCAGACGGGCCAGAGCGCCGCCGCCAACGACCTCGGCGAGTCCATTGACGACGGCGCGCGTCAGATAAACGGTGGCTACCGGCAGCAGACCCTGGAGAATCAGCAGGAGCAAAAACGTCAGCGCCCAACCCGGCGCCGCTGCCCAAACCAGGTTCAAGGCGCGGGGAACATGGCGCAATTGCATCAGTTGACCACGCACATCCGCCAGTTTCTGGGCCTTCTGCTCAGCCCGTCGGGGTTTGTGAATCATCGGCGTACTGGCCCGGACCTGACGAGGCGCAATCCGGTTTTTCCACGATCAACCGTCTCGGTCACTGCGCCCTCAACTGATGGCGCTGAACCGCCTGGTTATGCTCATCCAGGGTCCGGGAAAATACATGCCCGCCCTTGCCATCCGCCACAAAGTACAGCGTATCGCCCGGTGCGGGATTGACGGCGGCCTTCAGCGAATGAATCCCCGGCAGCGCAATCGGCGTCGGCGGCAGACCCCTGCGGGTATAGGTGTTGTACGGGGTATCGGTTTCCAGATCGCGGCGGCGCAGATTGCCATCGAACGCCTCGCCCAGGCCGTAAATGACGGTGGGATCGGTTTGTAAACGCATCCCCTGACGCAGACGCCGGGCAAAGACGCCAGCAATTTCGGCCCGCTCCGCAGCGACCCCTGTTTCCTTCTCGATGATCGAGGCCAGAATCAGCGCTTGATAAGCACTGTTGATCGGCGCATCCAGCGCGCGCCGAATCCAGACTTCCCTCAACCGTTGATCCATCGCCGCCAGCGCCCTTTGCAGGAACGCCTCATCCGTGAAGCCGGCGGGAAAATAATAGGTATCCGGCAGGAATCGCCCCTCAGGATGTTCGCCGGGGCGGTTCAGCCGCGCCATCACTCCGGCGTCGCTTGCGTCCCGCAACGTCTGGACGATTTTCGGATGCGTCGCCAGCGCCTGCCGCAACTGATGAAAAGTCCAGCCCTCAACCACGGTCAGCGAATAGTGGATGACTCGACCGGCCACGATCTGGTCGAGCAAAGTGCGGGGCGTCAATCCAGGAATGAGGGCGTATTCGCCAGACTTGAGGCGAGTCGCCAAGCCGCTCAGCCGGGCATAGGCTTCCAGATACGGCGCCGAACGCAGGATACCAGGTCGTTGGCGCAGCTCCCGGGCCATGCCGCTGATGCTCATGCCGGGCCTGATGTCCAGAACCTGGCCGTCTGCGGTAACGCCGAGTGGGGTATCGAGGAACAGGCGGTAATCGACGTAGACGATGAACAGCGCCGGGCCGAAGATCAGCGCGAGCGCTGCGAGCGTCAGCAACAGACGCCGAAGTCCCATAAAGCCAGCGCCGCGTTCAGTCCAGCGCGCGGAAGACTACCGTGCCGTTGGTGCCGCCGAAGCCAAAGGAATTCGAGAGCGCCACCCGAATCCGCCGTTCCTGAGCGGTGTGCGGTACGTAATTCAAATCGCAACCGGGTTCCGGCTGATCCAGATTGATGGTGGGCGGTGCAATCTGGTCGCGGATCGCCAGCACCGCAAAGATGGCTTCAATGCCGCCCGCCGCGCCCAACAGGTGACCGGTCATCGACTTGGTCGAACTCATCGCCAGGTGGTAGGCATGGTCGCCAAACACCGTTTTGGCGGCGTCGCTCTCGATCTTGTCGCCCGCCGGAGTGGACGTACCGTGGGCGTTGATGTAGTCCACAGCTTCGGGATTGATTTCCGCGTCGCGCAGCGCGTTGATCATGGCCCGGCGGGCGCCGTCGCCATCCGGCGGCGGCAGCGTCATATGGTAAGCGTCACCGCTCATGCCAAACCCGATCAGCTCCGCGTAAATCCGCGCGCCGCGCCGCTTGGCGTGTTCGTACTCCTCCAGCACCACCACCCCGGCGCCATCGCTGAGTACAAAACCGTCCCGGTCCTTGTCCCAGGGGCGACTGGCCTTTTCCGGTTCCTCATTGCGCACCGATAGCGCCCGCGCCGCCGCGAAGCCACACAGTCCAGTCGGGGTGGTCGCCATTTCCGCGCCGCCGGCAACCATCACATCGGCGTCGCCATAGGCGATCAGGCGTCCGGCCAGGCCGATGCTGTGCGTACCGGTGGTGCAGGCGGTGACGACCGCCAGATTCGGTCCCTTGATCCCATACAGGATTGAGAGATTGCCCGAGACCATATTGATGATGCTGCGCGGTACGAAGAACGGAGTCAGCTTGCGCGGCCCGCCCTTGAGAAATGCGGAGTGGCCTTCTTCAATGCCCGGTAGACCGCCGATGCCCGAACCGATGTAGGTTCCGACCCGCTCGGCATTGGCCTCGGTGATTTCCAGTCCCGAATCCCGAATGGCCTGTACGGCGGCACCGATGCCGTAGTGAATGAAGGCATCCATCTTCCGGGCTTCCTTGACCGGTAAATACTGCTCGATCTGAAAATCCTTGACCGCCCCGCCAATGCGCACCGGAAAATGGCTGGCGTCAAAGGTGGTGATCGGCCCAATGCCACTGCGGCCAGCCAAAATACAGGGCCAAGCGGTCTCCACGGCGCTCCCGACCGGGGACACAATACCCATGCCTGTCACTACCACTCGCCGCTTGGCCACGGGATGACCTCTACTCTATAGAAGCTGACAAGATTAAAGCCGCGACCCCCAGAGGCAGTCGCGGCGGTTGAACCCGATCCGGACTGACGCCCTCAACCCAGATGCGCCATGATGTAGTCGATGGCCTGCTGCACCGTAGTGATCTTCTCGGCGTCCTCATCGGGAATTTCCAGCTCGAATTCTTCCTCCAGGGCCATCACCAGTTCCACGGTGTCCAGCGAGTCGGCGCCCAGATCCTCGACGAACGAGGATTCGTTGGTCACCTGCTCTTCCTTGACCCCCAGTTGCTCGATGATGATTTTCTTAACGCGGGCTTCGATGTTGCTGATGTCAGTCATGACGGTTTGCTTCCTCGTTGTCGGTCTGTTTCAATCCCCATCCGCTGAGCAGCGGATGAAATCCGGCGCAACGGTACCATAATCCAGCGCGAATTCCAGAAGCCATGCCCAGATACTTCTTGACCGCGACAGGTTACGGACCCCACGCCGACCGCCGGCGCGCCAGCGCGGATCCTCCCCATTCTAGCTTTTGGTCGCCCTCAAGCCATATACATCCCGCCATTGACGTGCAAGGTCTGACCGGTGACGTAGGCTGCGTCCGGCGAGGCCAGAAACGCCACGACCTGGGCGACATCGCGCGGCGCGCCCGGACGTTGCAGCGGAATGGTTTCGATCAGCGCCTGACGCTGGGCCTCGGGCAAGGCCCGGGTCATGTCGGTGTCGATCAATCCCGGCGCCACGGCGTTGACCGTGATGTTGCGCGACCCGATTTCCCGAGCCAGCGACTTGGTGAAACCGATGACGCCGGCCTTGGCGGCCGCGTAGTTGGCCTGCCCCGCACTGCCGGTGACTCCGACCACCGAAGTGATATTGATAATGCGCCCGCGCTGGGCCTTCATCATTCCCCGCAGCACCGCCTTGCTCAACCGGTAGACCGAGGACAGATCGGTGTTGAGAATCGCGATCCACTCCTCTTCCTTCATCCGCAGCAGCAGATTGTCACGAGTGACGCCGGCATTGTTGACCAGGATGGTCGGAGCGCCGAATTCCTGGGCTACCGCCTTGACGACCGCATCGACTGCCGCCGGATCGGTCACGTCCAGCCGCAGTCCGCGCCCCTGGCATTCCTGCGCCCGCAGGTCCCGGGTGATCGCTTCAGCGCCCGCGTCGGTGGTGGCGGTTCCGATTACCGTTGCGCCGCGCTGCCCCAATTCACGGGCGATCGCTTGACCAATGCCGCGACTGGCTCCTGTCACCAGGGCAATTTCGCCTTGCAGCGTCATGTACAGTCTCTCCACTAATATCTGCTAATACTTGAGCAGCACCGCGCCCCAGGTGAAGCCGCCGCCGAAGCCTTCCAGCAGCAGCGTGTCGCCGCGCTGAATCCGGCCATCGCGCACGGCTGCGTCCAGAGCCAGCGGTACCGAAGCGGCCGACGTGTTACCGTGCGTCCGCACGCAATCCACCATCCGCGCTTCCGGCAGGCCGAGCCGCTTGGCCGTGGCCGACAGAATCCGGCGGTTAGCCTGATGGGGAATCAACCAGTCCACGTCAGCGACCGTCATCTGGTTTGCGGTCAGAATCTGTTCAGCGATGTCCTTCAGCGTGGTCACCGCCACCTTGAAGACTTCGCTGCCGCGCATTTCCACAAACGCGGCGTTCTGGCGGGTCTGGTCATAGCCGCTGGACACGCCCGCCGGCACCCACAGCAGTTCCTTGTAGCGACCATCGGCGCCCAGTCGGCTGTCAATCAGTCCTGGCTCGTCCGCCCCTTCCAGCACCACCGCACCAGCGCCATCGCCAAACAGGATGCAGGTGCCACGGTCACTCCAGTCGATGATGCGGGTAAAGGTGTCCGCCCCCACCACCAGCGCCCGTTGCGCCGCGCCGGTGCGAATGAAACGATGGGCGATGTCCAGAGCATAAACAAACCCGGTGCAGACCGCCTGCACGTCGAAGGCGGGGCCGCCCGGGCAGCCCAGCCGATGTTGCAACTGGGTGGCGACGCTGGGAAAGACATGATCGGGAGTGGTCGTACCCAGCACGATCAGGTCGAGGTCGCCCGGTTCGAGACCGGCGGCTTCCAGCGCCCGGCGGGAGGCGTGCTCGGCCAGATCGCAGGTCGTCTCTCCCGGCGCGGCGATGTGGCGTTCTTCGACCCCGGTGCGCTCGACAATCCAGTCTGCCGTCGTATCGATCATCTGTTCGAGATCGGCGTTGGTGAGCACTTTTTCCGGCAGGTAGCTGCCGGTTCCAACGATTCGGGTGTAATTCAAAGCGCTTGCCTCGCGGCGTGAAGAGCGGCCAGATGCGCATCGATGCGCTGGGGCACGGCCTGTTCGACTTCCAGAATCGCGACCTGGACCGCATTGGCGAACGCCAGCGCGTCGGCCCCGCCGTGGCTTTTGATGACGATGCCGCGCAAACCCAGCAAACTGGCGCCATTGTAGCGGCGGGGATCGATCCGGCGGCTGAACGCGCGCAGCACCGGCAGGGCGATCAGCCCGGCCAGGCGGGTCAGCAGGTTCCGCTTGAAGGCCTCGGTCAGGAAATGGCGGACCAGTTTGGCCACGCCTTCGCTGCTTTTAAGCGCGATGTTGCCCACGAAGCCGTCGCAGACCACCACATCCACGTCATCCAGGTAAATGCCGTCGCCTTCCACGAAGCCAATGTAGTTGAGATCGCTGGCGGCCAGCCGTTGAGCGGCGTCCTTGACCTGCTCGCTGCCCTTGATCTCTTCCTCGCCGATATTCAGCAAACCCACCCGGGGGCGCTGGATGCCGTTGACCTCGGCCAGCACCGAACCCATGACCGCGAATTGCAGCAGGTGTTCGGCCTTGCTGTCCACGTTGGCGCCCAGATCCAGGACCCGGGTATGCCCACGCACGGTGGGCAGGGTGGTGCAAATGGCGGGACGGTCGATGCCGGGCAGGGTTTTCAGCACGAAGCGGGCGGTCGCCATCAGCGCCCCGGTGTTACCCGCGCTGACGCAGGCGTCGGCCTCGCCCTGTTTGACCAGGTTGATCGCCACCCGCATCGAGGAATCCTTCTTGACCCGCAGGGCTTGCGCCGGTGATTCGTCCATCTTCACCAGTTGCGAGGCATGACGGATCACGATCTGGGGATGCCCCTTGGCTTTAAGCTGCGCCAACTGGGCGGACAGCACGTCTTCCTGCCCCACCAGGATCAAGCGAAGCGTGGGACCGGCAGTCTCCAGTACCCGCAGCGCAGCGGGCACGACCACCTCGGGGCCGATATCGCCACCCATGCCATCCAGAGCGATGGTCAGCGGGCGGCTCATGCGGGCGGGCAGGGCGTCATGAGGGGAAAAAACGGACCCGCAGAGCGCGGCGGGGTGACAGGCTATTCTTCTTCACTCTCATCAGCCACCGGTTTGACGATGATCTGGCGGCCACGATAGAAACCGTTAGGCGTGACATGGTGGCGGCGGTGCAATTCACCCGAGGTCGGATCCGTCGACAAGGTGGGCGCGGTCAGGGCATCGTGGGCGCGGCGCATATCTCGCCGGGAGGGGCTTTTACGGCTTTTCTGGACAGCCATTGCTCAATGACTCCTTTTCAAATCCTGTAACAGGGATGCCAGCGCCGCCAGGGGTTGGCCTGGGGCTGCCGGCGTCGATTCGCTGGCTGGCGGTTGATCATCGCGGGTTTCGCAGTCGCTCGCATCGGCGTGGCGGGGAATCTGCGGCAGCGCTAATAGCAATTCGTCTTCCACCAGGTCGGCGACGCGGGCAACGCCTTCCGGCGCCAGCAGCGGTTCATATTTCTCGGGCAAGCGATCAGCTTCGGCTTCACTGTGAACTAAACCCAAACTGACCCCCACATCCAGCGGCCATGACAGCAGACCCAAACATCGCTGGCAAACCAGTTCGACCTGGGTCTGCAAGGTTCCCGCGATAAAGCGCACGCCGCCGGGGTCGATGCCCGCCGCCAGCGCTACCGTCACGGCACCGTCGGTACGATTCAGGGCGGCAGCCAGTCGCGGCAGCGCCGCTAGCGCCAGCACGCCTTCCAGGCGCCCGCCCTCGGCAGCGAGACGCCAAGGATCAATGTTGCCGGGGAGCACTGAGTTTTGCATAAGGCGCGGAATCATATAGGTGTGCCGGATTTCTGTCAAAATAAAGCCCACTTACACGCCATCATCACGATTTCCATTGCTTTGCCGAGTGATCGCCATGCCCGCAACTCTGCCCGACGGCCGCCGCCTGTTCCTGGCTTCCACCTCCCCCTTCCGCCGTGAACTGCTGATGCGGCTGGGATTGTCTTTCACGACCCATGCGCCCGATGTCGATGAAACCCGCCAGCCGGGCGAGGAGGCCCGGGCGCTGGTGGCGCGACTGGCGGAAGGTAAAGCCGAAGCCGTGGCCAGTCGCCAACCGGCAGCGCTGATCATCGGTTCTGATCAGGCGGCGGTGCTGGAAGGTGAAATTATCGGCAAACCCGGCGATCACGCGCAGGCGGTCAGGCAATTGCAGCGCGCCTCGGGCCAGACCGTCGCCTTTTATACCGGCCTGTGCCTGCTGGACAGCGCCAGCGGCCAGCGGCAGGTGGCGGTCGAAACCTTCCGGGTGACCTTCCGGACGCTGACGCCAACGATGATCGAACGCTATCTGCGCCGCGAACAGCCTTATCACTGTGCCGGCAGCTTCAAATCCGAGGGGCTGGGCATCGCGCTGTTCGAACGCCTGGAAGGCGATGATCCCACCAGCCTGATCGGTCTGCCGCTGATCCGGATTACCCGAATGCTGGAAGCCGCGGGGGTGACGGTCTTGTAATTGTGGAGATCGGCTGCTCGCGAGCAGTCCGGCAGGCTGCCGGTCGCATAGGGCAACCTACAGAACGCGGGGATTTTCTGATAGGTTTGCTGTACCGCATTTCCGCACTCCAACAAGAGCCTCATCCGCCATGACCTGCGATTTTCTCTCCCTCGCCGCGCCCGGCGTGCGCACTCTGCAACCTTACCAGCCCGGCAAGCCGGAAAGCGAACTGCGCCGGGAATATGGCCTCAGCGACATCGTTAAGCTGGCCTCCAACGAAAACCCGCTCGGCCCCAGTCCCCGGGCGCTGACTGCGGTGCGCGACGCCCTGAGCGGCTTGGCCCGCTATCCTGACGGTAACGGTTTTGAACTCAAGTCCGCGCTGGCGGCCAAGCTCGGTCTGTCCCTGTCCATGCTGACCTTGGGCAATGGCTCCAACGACGTGCTGGAACTGGCGGCGCGGGCGTTTCTGACCCCGGAACATGAGGCGGTGTTTTCCGAACACGCCTTCGCGGTCTACCCCATCGTCACCCAGGCGGTTGGCGCGACGGCCCGCATCGCCAGGGCGAATCCACCCGATCAGGTCATGCCTTACGGTCACGATCCGGCGGCGCTGCTGGCGCTGATCAACGACCGCACCCGGCTCGTGTTCATCGCCAATCCCAACAATCCCACCGGCACCTGGCTGAAAACGGCGGAACTGGAAGCGTTTCTGGCGGCTGTACCGGAACAGGTCATCGTGGTGGTGGATGAGGCCTATGGTGAATATGTGGACGCCGAAGCCGACTGCCCTAACGCACTGCGCTGGCTGGAGCGGTTCCCCAATCTCATCGTTACCCGCACCTTCTCCAAAGCCTACGGGCTGGCCGGGTTGCGGGTGGGCTACGCCGTCGCGCATCCCCAGGTCGCCGATCTGCTCAACCGGGTCCGCCAGCCGTTCAATGTCAATAACCTGGCGCTGGTTGCGGCGGCAGCGGCGCTGGACGATGTCGGCCATCTGGAGCGGAGCAAAGCGCTCAATCGCGCCGGTATGCGGCAATTGCAGGAGGCCTGCCGCCGTCTGGGATTGAACTGGCTACCCTCGGTGGGCAATTTTCTGTGCGTGGACGTGGGCCGACCGGGGCGCGAGGTGTTCCTGGAATTGCTCAAGCGCGGCGTGATCGCCCGTCCGGTGGACAATTACGGTTTGCCCCAGCACCTGCGCATCACCATCGGCACGGAAGCGGAAAACCACCGGCTGATTGACGCCTTGGCTGATATATTGAGGGCGCTGACATGACGGAGCAACCGCCTTTAATCGAACGACTGTGCATCATTGGCGTCGGCTTGATCGGCGGCTCCCTGGCCCGCGCCCTGAAACAGGTGGGCGAAGTGGGCGAAGTGATGGGCTGCGGGCGCGGTGAAGTGAACCTGCAAGCGGCGGTGCGGTTGGGTGTGGTGGATCGCTACGATACGGATCCTGCGCGCGCGGTCGCTGGCGCGGATGTGGTCGTCGTCGCAGTGCCGCTGGGCGCCATGGAGGCGGTGCTGCGCGCCATCGTTCCGCATCTGGAACCCGATACGGTGGTGACCGACGTGGGCAGCGCCAAGAGCAACGTTATCGCCGATGTCGAGCGGGTCTACGGTCGCATCCCCTCCCACTTCGTACCCGGTCATCCCATCGCCGGCACCGAGCAAAGCGGGGTCGAAGCCTCGTTTGCCACCCTGTTCCAGCGCCGGCGGGTGATTTTGACCCCGCTGGCGGAAACCGCCGCTGCCGCTCATCACCTGATCCGGCGGATGTGGGAGTTAACCGGCGCCGAGGTGGTAGACATGGGCGTGCGCCACCACGATGCTGTGCTGGCGGCGACCAGTCATCTGCCGCATCTGCTGGCTTACACCTTGGTCGATACCCTGGCGCGATTGGATGACCGGGCGGAAATTTTCCGCTACGCCGCCGGCGGGTTCCGCGACTTCACCCGCATCGCGTCCAGCGACCCGACGATGTGGCATGACATCTGCGTCGCCAACCGTGAGCAACTGCTGGAGATGATGACTCTATTCAACACCGAGTTGGCGCGGCTGGCCGAGGCGATTCGTAACGACGACCGTGCGGCGATTCTATCCACGTTCCAGCGGGCCAAGCGCGCCCGCGATAACCTGTATCTGGATTGACAGGATTTTCGCTCGGAAGGGTCTTGATTACGGTATGTGGCGGCTGATTTATCCAGATTTTGCGCGAAAGCCCCCGTCCTTCAGGGCGGGAAGGGAGCTCGCACCGGGCGAAGCCCGGTCATTCTGGAGCGCGTTAAGCACCAAGGAAGCATTTGTCGGGCTGTATCATGGATTTTTGACCGAGGCTAATACCAATTCTCAATAGGTTTTCGTCATTCCCGCGAAGGCGGGAATCCAGGCAGCCGCTGAAAAACGGGATACCCGCTTTCGCGGGTATGACGAACGGGGTCGTTTT
>Ga0209573_1002617_pt1 | contig 22301 bp, 17 predicted proteins | sample TNRBio252014_DNA_FD_185870 | JGI IMG/M metagenome (GOLD analysis project Ga0209573, IMG submission 185870) | Wastewater treatment Type I Accumulibacter community from EBPR Bioreactor in Madison, WI, USA - TNR Reactor_6/25/2014_ DNA (SPAdes)... | ecosystem: Engineered > Bioreactor > EBPR >...
AATCGAAGCAGCGCGACTCAAGAACGGCGGGCAATTCCCCGGCCACCAGGGATCCTGACACAAACGCCAACAAGCCCCCGCCGATCGCGAGGGCAAGGGTCGGAATTCCGGGATGCTTGACCATGCCCCTACCTTGCCCCCGGTTCCCGGGAAGCGCAAACCTGGATTGTATACAATCTCTCGCGAAATCACGCCATCAGAAATCGGGGAAGCCAAGCGATCCGGCAATCATACGCGGCGGATCGGCTGGGAAAAAATCAGATCCACGATGGGAACTGGCGTGCGGAGTTCGGCGGGATTGCCGAAAAAGGTGCGGCCCCGCTCGATCTGCCGGTCGTGGAGACGCGCGACCTCCGCGATCCCCATGCCCCGGATCGTTTCCGCAGTGAGCGGCTCTCCTTTGGCGTGTGTGTCAGGGTAGGCGATCGCCTCGACGCGGAGGAAGCGCGGCAAGGGCTCGCCGCGTTCGTCCCGGGGCAACATCCATTCTCCTTCGTTTCCATCGATCACCGCGGCAAGGCCTGCGTCGGTGACGATGCGGATCTGGACGCGGGGACGGCGCGACTCGTCCTGACCGCCGACTGCGAACGAGAGGGAACGCGCGATGCCCCTTTCATCACGCGTCAGGACGATGCGACGAAAGCGGAAGCCGCTGTGGTCGTAGGGCGCGACGACCTCACCCGCTTCGTTCGTGGCGATGGACGAAACGGCACCGAAAAACGTCCCCCGGCGGTAGGCACGCAGCGCTGCGGCCTCCCGCGCCGCAGGATCGAGTCCGTCGAGCGGCGGCACGAGGAGCACATTGCGCCCGCGACCGTAGGTGTTGTGATCCTTCACGAAAAATCCCCAGCAGCGGCGACCGGTCGCGAGGATCTCATCCCAGAGCCGCAGGAAGTGATCCAGTGCGGCGTCTCCGCTGGTCGCATAGAAGCCAAGCGCGGATCCAAATCCGGAGGTGAGCTGATTCCACACCTCGATGCCGAGGACACGCGGATCGAAGTCGAGCATGGGCAGGTAATCGTCGCGTTTGCCCGTGGGATGATTCAAGGTGACGCCCCCGCCGTCGGGATGGAGCAATCCGCCGCGAAGTTCCCCTTCAACCTTCTCGCCATCGAGCGCGGCGCGAAAAACTTCGCGCCACGGGCGGTTTGAACCCTGCATGAGACGGAATTGGGTGATCGTCAGGATCTCGGGATCAAAATCGAGGCTCACGTCGATTTCCTTTGACGCGGCCTTGAGGTAAATCGTGTGATTTCCCGCCCGGAGCGCGCGTCCCTCGATCGTTCCTTTTTCGGCGAAGCCTTCGCGAAGGACGCACTCCGCGGCTCCCTCGGCCGACAGGGTCGCGACAGCGGTGGGATTCTTCCCCTCGATTCGCAGATCGAGCCGGTAGACGCCCTCCCAGGGGCGCGGGTCGGAGAACGGAGTCAGTCCCTCGAAGCGATGCACGAGGGGTGACACCTTCCATTCCGCCGCTGGCACGCTCGCGCCGTAGCCGGTCGCGAGGAGACTGCCGAGCGAGTTCGCGTGGAGGCCGGCATCGAGGAAGGAATGCTGCTCCGCATTCGGCGCGGCGATGAGGTCGGGATGCTTGGCCAGCCACGGCTCCGGGAGTGGATAGGTGGGGGCCGAGGGATAATAATTACTGAAGGCGAAATGGCCGTATCCCATCTCATGAAAGAGATCGAGCGAGGTCTCGCTTTGCCCCTGATGCTGGTGCGACATCGAAGCGAGTGTGTTCCAACGATCCCAGTCGACTTCTTCGTAGGGATTCTCGTAGTCGGCGGATTGTCTCTCCGCTCGGGAGAAAATCGGCGTCACCGCCCCGCATCCGGAGAACGCAAAGGCTGCCTGGATTGTGTGGCGACGTGTAATCACGCCCAAATACTACAGATCGGGACGGCACCCTTCAATTATTGAAACGCGCCCTACGGGTATACGGCACCGATTATCAGCGCCACGACGGTTTCAATCGTTTCCATCGCCACGTTGATAATCTCGAAACAACGCAATCTGATCTTCCAGAATCCGATTGCTCATATCGGGGCGATGCGCCAACCATTGCGAGAAAGTTTGACTGTCCGAGGCAGTCAACGTCGTGCGGGGATCTTCCTTTTCAGACGGAAGTTTTCGACGAGGGACGACTGCGCTACGGGAGACAGTCGTGCGGGGATCTTCCTTTTCAGGCGGAAGTTGACGAGAGGATGTGGTTTTCGGATTTGGCGACCCGCCAAAATCTTCGGCTCCTTTCATCAACAGTTGGTGCGCAACGCCCCCAAAAAAGAGGAAATAAACGCTGCCCAACGTCATAAACATCAGGGATCCCATCATGGCTCCCCCAATCCTACCAAAACCGACGTCTTTAAACGCACCTGCGGTAAAGATGATCGCGGCAAAACCTTGAAGCGCATTGTAACCCAGATACAAGCCGAAACCCCGCAGGAAGAGCCACGCGAGCTGGTCTTTGGTGATCGGAGAGGATCTCATACCAGGAGGATAGGGATCCAGCGATCTCTCGTCAAGGACACGTCCTCAAGGGGCGTGAAGGCGAGCGAAGGGAATGCGGGGGTGCGCTCGGTTCCGCCATGAAATTCTTATGCGAGAATTCGAGGGAAGCGGCGTGCAAAAACGTTGCGCCACGCCAAAGCCTCGCCTCATTCCCTGCCAGACACCGAATCCATGGCCCTGCGCATCGCTCCATCCGTCCTCAGCGGCGCCCTCGACTTCACCGTGCGCGGTTTGGTGACCGGTCACCTCGATCTCGTCGGACGCGACGAACCGGTCCTTCTGCATCTCGAAGGCCTGCCCTGGCCCGATCTCGCCGGTCATCGATTGAGCTTCCGCCGGGCGGAACAGGCGGGCGATGCGCCCGTGCACGAGACGTTTGAATCCGGCCAGTCCGGCTCGGTGGGCGACATGACCGCCTCGCGCAAGGTGAAAGTCCCCGACCGTCCCATCGCGGAGATCGTCCATCTCCCGGCCAGTGAGTTCACCTGGCACTGGGGCAATTGCCTTTATCTCGAATGGCATAGTGACAGCAATGGCCGCGTCGTCCTCGAGTCGACCGACTACGAGTTGACCCTCGATCCCGTCGGAGCCTGGCAAATGGGGCCGGAGGATCGGCCGGGGGGCGCGCAAAAAACGCTCTTCCCCTTTTCGCTCGACTCCGACCGGATTGATGATTTCCTCCCCTTCGAGGACGATGGACCGAAGAGCGAAGCGGAGGCCGAGGCGGATCGCGATGCCGCGCGCATGGACCGTCTCCTCGATCGCATCACGCGGCGCATGGAGGCGGAGGGAGAGGAGGCCGACTACGCCCTCATCATGGAGGAAGAGCGAGCCCGCTTGCGCGCCGAACTTGGCGAACCCGAGCCCGAGCCGCTTACCCCCGAGGAGGAAGCCGAGCGGGATCGATGGATCGAGGAGATGAACGCCGCCTCGCAGGAACACGACGACTCTGACCCTTGGGAGCTCTACGAACATCCCCTCGTGACGAGCACCGCGGACTTCGGCGAACGACTCTGGCGCGACCTCATCGAGGGACGCGGCATCGACGAAGGGAACTCCCCCGAACACCCGCTCCTCGAGATCGCCAACGGTGTCATGTTCGCCGGGGTGAAACTCTCGGGCGCACTCGACCGCACGCCCGACGAGAGCTGGCCGCCCGATGCCCTCTTCGCCGGCGACATTCTCGTGCGTTTGAAAAAGGCGCGCGCTCATCTCCACGATGCCCTCGCCGGATTGCGCTCGGCGGAAAACGACGATCTCCTCCGCGGCGTGCAGCTCGACGAGATCGACCGCGAGGTCAGGTCCACTCTCGAGTCCGTCGAGATCCTCATCACCGAGGTCCGCAAGGTGCTCGAGTGAAATCTCCGCGCAACTGGCCGCCTCCCTGCTCTTTCCAATCCTAATGTCCGACGAACCCGAATCCCTTCTCGATGCGATCTCCCACCGCGATGCCGAAGAAGCCGCCGATCTCCTCGAGCAGGAAACCGGGGCGGAGGCTGCACGTGTCCTTTGCGAACTGAACCCGCTCGTCGCCCAACGCGTCCTCGCGGAGATGGAGGACGACTCGCGCGCCGCCGTGATCGCCTCGGCCTCGCCTGACCAGGCGAAACAGTGGCTCGACAACCGGGAGCATCCCGAGGACAGCGTCGGCTGGCTGATGGAGCCTCCTCCAGCGGCCTTCCGTCCGGAAGCGACCGTGGCCGATACCATCGAAGCCCTGCGCCACCTCGCCAAGACCGCCTTCATCACCTACGGCTACGTCGTCGATGAGGGCGGCAAACTCCTCGGGCTTCTCGTCATGCGCGATCTCCTCCTCGCCTCGCCACAGACCCGGCTTGAGGAGGTCATGCTGCGCGATCCCTTTTCGCTCGATCCGGATCTCGAGCTGACCGAAGCGATGCGCCTCGTCGTGCACCGTCATTATCCGGTCTATCCGGTCTGCGACGGAACGGGGCGTTTGTTAGGACAGGTGCGCGGTCAGAGCCTCTTCGAGGCGCGCGCCATCGAGATCAGCGCCCAGGCCGGACAAATGGTCGGGGTCGAGGAGGGCGAGCGCCTTTCCACACCGCTTTGGCGCAGCCTCCGCTCGCGACATCCGTGGTTGCAACTCAATCTCCTCACCTGCTTCGTCGCCGCTTCAGTGGTGGGTGCCTTCCAGGAAACCCTCGACCGCATCGTCGTCCTCGCCGCCTTTCTCCCGGTGCTTGCCGGGCAGTCGGGCAACACGGGTTCACAGGCCCTTGCCGTGGCCCTGCGCGGCATGACCCTCGGCGACCTCGGTGCGGGTGGCGAACGCAAGCTCGTCGTGAAGGAGGGTTTGTTAGGATTGCTCAACGGCCTCCTCACCGGACTCTCCGCCGGCATCGGGATGTGGCTCTATGCCCATTTCCAAGGCCAGCCCGATGCCCTCACCCTCGGCCTCGTCGTCTGGCTCGCGATGGCCGCGAGCTGCGTCGTCAGCGGTCTTGCCGGGGCCCTCATCCCCCTCGCCCTGCAGCGTTTCGGCGCGGATCCCGCGACCGCCTCGGGCATTTTCCTGACGACGGCGACGGACGTGATCAGCATCGGTGCTTTTCTCGGTCTGGCGGCGTGGATGGTGAGTTGAGGGGCCGCGATAAGGGAATTGTCAGAATTCGCGCTTCTCTCTAGCATCACGGATACTCATAGAAACCCCATGAGAGCCACTTTCCTCCTTCTCACTCTTCTGACCGCGTCGGCGCCCATCCTCCACGCCGAACCCTCCGCCGAGGCGAAAGCGCTCGCCGCGAAAGCGATCGAGGCGGGCGGCGGCGAGGCGAAACTGCTGCGCGTCTTCCGCATGAAGGAGCGTTTCAACTTCGGTGCGGAACCCGCCGATCCGGCGAAGGCGAGCACCCGCGAATCCATCGTCGAGGCCCCGCAATATTGGTGGCTGAAGGGAAAAGACCGCGACGGGGAACCGGCCAAATTCGACGTCTGGGCCTGGACTCTCGTGGCGCTCACCGATGCGAAAACGGTGATGGAGACGATCCCCGGCGTCGAAGAGAACGGCAAAACCACCCTCGCCCTGCGGCTTACCGGCACGATCGAGCCGGCCATGGATCTGCATTTCGACCCGGAGACCCATCGTCTCATCCGCTTCGATTGGGCCAATGACATCTACCGGTTCAGCGAATGGCGCGAACACGACGGCGCGGGCTACCATGCCAAAACCGTGATGCACAAACGGAAGTCGAACGAACCCTGGCTCTTCCACGAGATCCTTGAGATCGAACGTCTCACCGCGGCACCCGCAGATCTTCCCCGCTGAAGAGACCGTTTCGCAAAGGCGCTCCTTTCCGATCTCCCCGCGCCCATGCCGCCCTTGCTCCTCTCAGCTCTCGCCCTCGTTCCCATCGCCATCGTGGCGGTCTTTCTCGTCGTCCTGCGCTGGCCGGCTTCGCGGGCGATGCCGCTTTGCTATGTCGCCGTCGTCGCCCTCGCGCTCGGGGTCTGGCAAACACCTGCGATCCAGGTGCTCGCCGCCTCGGTCAACGGACTCGTGATCACCGCGACGATCCTGCTGATCATCTTCGGCGCGATCCTCCTCCTCGAGACTCTCCGCGAGAGCGGCGGCCTCCGGGCGATGCGCGCGGGCTTTGAAGGCATCTCGCCGGATCGCCGCGTCCAGGCCATCGTCGTGGCCTGGCTCTTCGGATCGTTCATCGAAGGCGCGGCCGGATTCGGCACTCCCGCGGCCGTGTGTGTGCCCCTCCTCGCCGGACTCGGCTTTCCCGCCATGGCCGCGGTCGTCGTCGGCATGACGATCCAAAGCACCCCCGTTTCCTTCGGCGCGGTCGGCACCCCCATCCTCATCGGAATCAACAAGGGACTCACCGGAGATGCCGCCGTGATCGCCCACAGCGGCGCCGTCGATCCTCTTGCATGGTCGGCTTACCTCGCCTCGATCGGGGTGAAGGTCGCGACCCTGCACGGACTCATCGGCACCTTCATTCCGCTGATCCTCGTCTGCCTTCTGACACGCTTTTTCGGAGAAAAGCGATCCCTCCGCGAAGGATTGCAAATCTGGCGATTCGCTCTCTTCGCCGGTCTCGCCATGACGATCCCCTACTGGCTCGTGGCCCGCTTCCTGGGTCCAGAATTTCCCAGTCTCGCCGGCAGTGCGATCGGGATGTTCCTCGTCGTCTTCGCGGCCCGCCGCGGCTGGTTCGTGCCGAAGGCGGACGAGACCTGGGACTTTCCGGACCGCGGGCAATGGCCGGCTGAATGGAGCGGTTCGATCGATACCTCGGTACCGGATTCCCACACGCCCATCATGAGTCAGACAAAAGCCTGGACTCCCTACCTTCTCGTCGCCCTTCTCCTCGCCGCGACAAGGATCCACCACTGGCCCTTGGGTGGCTGGCTCAAGGCGGTCTCGCTCGACGTGGCGGACCTCTTCGGCTCGGGCATCGCCGTCTCGGTGCAGCCGCTCTACCTCCCCTCGACCGTCTTTCTTCTCGTCGCGCTCTTTGCCGCTTGGTGGCATGGAATCCCGCGGGATGGCATGAAGCGCGCCTGGTCCCGCTCCGGACGCACCACCCTCGCCGCCTCGAGCGCGCTCGTGTTCACCGTGCCGATGGTGCAGGTCTTTCTCAACAGCGGCGGGGGCGCGGCGGGTTACGAAAAGATGCCCATCGCCCTCGCCACCGGCATCGCCGATCTCGCCGGATCGGGCTGGCCCTTCGTCGCACCTCTCGTCGGAGGACTCGGGGCTTTTGTCGCGGGATCGAACACGATTAGCAACATGATGTTCGCCCTCTTCCAATTCGGCGTGGGACAACGCATCGGCGCCGATCCCGACTGGATCGTCGCCCTCCAGGCCGTCGGCGGCGCCGCGGGCAACACGATCTGCGTGCACAATGTCGTCGCCGCCGCCGCGACGGTGGGTTTGTTAGGGCGTGAGGGCCTCGTCATCCGCCGGACCTTGGTGGTGTTTGTCTACTACGCGGCGCTGGCCGGACTGCTCGGATACGCCATCGTCTGGCTCTTTTGAGCCAAGGAAAAGGCTCGCTCTTTTCGGCACCATCCTTCATCCTCCCGCGATCGACCTGCCCATGAAAACAACCGCCATCGCCACCACCCTCCTATTCTCGGCACTGCTTTCTTCTCCCGCCGCCGACTGGCCGGGCTGGCGTGGGCCGAAGCGCGACGGTATCTCGACCGAGACCGGACTGCTCAAGTCCTGGCCCGAGGGAGGCCCCAAACTCCTCTGGGAAAGCGTGGGCTGCGGCCAAGGCTACGCCGGTCTCGCCATCGCCGAAGGCAAGGTCTACACCCTCGGCAAAACGAAGGACGGCGAGGCCCTCGTCGCCTTCTCGGCCGGGGACGGCAAGCTCCTCTGGAGCACTCCCTTCGGCGGAGGCGGACACAGCAACGGCTCGCCCCAGGTCGATGGTGATCTCGTCTACGCGATCGGTCTGGCCGGCGATCTCGTCTGCGCCAAGACCGCGACGGGCGAGATCGTTTGGAAAAAGAATTTCGCGACCGACTTCGGCGGTGTGATGATGAGCGGCTGGGGCTTCAGCGAATCGCCCCTCGTCGATGGAGACCGCCTCGTCTGCACGCCGGGCGGACCCGATGCCATGATCGTCGCCCTCGACAAAAAGACCGGTGCCGAGATCTGGCGTTCGCCCGCTCCCTCCGATGCCGGGAGCCGTGGCAAGGACGGGGCCGGTTACTCCTCCATCGTCGTTTCCGAAGGAGCCGGGGTGAAACAATACGTCCAGATCAACGGACGCGGAGCCCTCGGTGTTCGTGCCTCCGATGGCAAACCGCTCTGGCATTACAACCAGGTCGCCAACGGCACCGCGAACATCCCCACGCCTCTCATCGAAGGTGACCTCGTCTTTGTCTCGACAGGCTACGGCACCGGATCGGCCCTGCTCAAGCTCGTCAAGGACGGCGACGGGGTGAAGGCGGAGGAGCAATACTTCCTTGACGGCAAGACCCTCCAGAACCACCACGGCGGCATGATCCTCAAGGACGGCCACGTCTACCTCGGTCACGCCCACAACAACGGCTTCCCTGCTTGTGTCGAGCTGAAGAGCGGCAAGATCGTCTGGGGCGGCGACCAACGCGGCCCCGGAGCCGGTTCGGCCGCCATCGTTCTCGCCGGTGAAGATCTCATCTTCCGCTACGAGGACGGCGTCGTCGCCCTCATCGCCGCCACTCCGAAGGGATATGAGTTGAAAAGCCAGTTCAAACCCGCCTTCCAGAAAGGCAAAAGCTGGTCCCACCCCGTAGTGGTCGATGGCAGGCTCTACCTGCGCGAGCAGGAAAAGCTGATGTGTTTTGATGTGAAGGGGTGATCAGGGCAGGCGGACTTCAGGGTCTCCGGGGCGATGGAAGGCGCGGAAGTGGCTGAGATTCAGGGTGAAGAGCGACTCCGATTTCCCCTTCCTCGCTGAGGCGAGATGGAGGTAGTCGTGAATCGCTCCGCCACGGATTCCACGGCGTTCCGTCTCCTTCAACGCGTTGAACGTTTCACCGGGAGTAAGTTCGACAAACTTCAACCGCGGCAAAAGGTTGATCTCGATCAAGCGCGTCGCCGTCGCCGGCGGAAGGCGGAGGGAGAGACGTCCCCCCGTCAAGGTCGAGAAGGTTTCAACGAGTGCATGCGGCCGAACCTGCTTCGGTTCCTTGCTCAGGAGCAATCGCGCACACGGTTGGTGAAACGGCTCGATATCGACGAGCGCGGCAACGAGAATGCTCGCGTCCAGATAAATCATTTGTTCCGGGATCCACGAGTCCGCGGGTACGGAGCCGCGACGTCTGCCTCGCGGTCATCGCGGTCCGCGAGTACCGCGGCACCGATGTCCACGCCCTTCGGGTAGCCTGTCGCGACAAGCAATTCCCCCTCACGCACCAGACTCACGCCCTCGTCCGCGCTTGGCCGAAGGCGGAATCCATCCCCATCGACCTCCAACTCGAGCGAGTCGCCCTCGTTGAGATGGAGTCGCTGGCAAAGCTCCTTGGGTAGAACGAGGCGCCTGGCCTTGCCAAGGATGATGGTTGATTTCATGCCACGAAACGTGCCACGAAATCAGGCAAAGATCAATCCGCGCGGCGGCGCCCCCCCTCAGCAGATAAACACATCCTCACCCGGACCCGCCCCGGTCTCGCGATTGCAGAAACCGGTCGCGGCGAGGTGGTTGAGGCAGTGATAGACCTGCTCGATGTCGCTCTCGCCCACCGTCGCGGCCATGGACGCGGCGGTGTAGCCGGCCGATCCGGTTTCGCCGAGGTGACGTCGCACGGTGTTGAGCAAGGCAAGGAACGCACCCGCCGCCTTTTTTCCCGCCTCGACGCCGGGCTGGTGGTAGGCGTTGATGTTCACGAGGCTCGCGTAGAAGGAAACGGCCCTCTCGTAGAGGGCGATGAGCATCCCGAGCGAGAAAGGCGTGAGCTCGTCGAGCGTGATCGTGATCGATTGGCGACCGTTCCCATGGAGGGCGCTGCGGGTGCCGCGGAGGAAGCCCTGGAGGTAGTCGCCCGTCGTCGAGCCCGACTCATCGACGCCCATGGATTCGCCCGCCCGCGTCCGGCGCACTTCAATGAAGGTAGCGAAGAAATTCGCGAGCCCGTCGCGGAGCTGCTGCACGTAGGCATGCTGGTCGGTCGAGCCCTTATTGCCGTAGACGGCGAGGCCCTGGTTGACCTGGTTTCCGTCGAGGTCGAGTTCCTTCCCGATCGACTCCATCACGAGCTGCTGGAGGTATTTGCTCATGAGATCGAGACGATCGCAGTAGGGGAGAATGACCATGTCCTTTTCCCCGCGGCCATTCCCGGCGTGGTGCCACATCAGGGCGAGGCGCATCGAGGCGTTGGTGGTTTCGTCAGGGACCCGGGTCTTCTCATCCATCGCGGCGGCTCCGGCGAGGAAGGCGTCAATGTCGAGCCCGAGGAGCGCGGCCGGGAGCAGGCCGACGGCGCTCATCACCGAAGTGCGACCGCCGATCCAGTCCGACATGGGGAATCGCGCGATCCATCCCTGGGCCACGGCGTGTTTGTCGAGGGTGCTGCCCTCCCCCGTGACGGCGACCGCCTGCTTCGCGAAATCGAGCCCGCGCGCCTTGAAAGCCGCCTCGGTCTCGAGCATGCCGTTGCGGGTTTCGGCGGTGCCACCCGATTTGGAAATGACGATGACAAGTGTCTCGGCCAATCCGTCTCCGAGCGTGGCGAAGACATCATCCATCCCACCCGGGTCGGTGTTGTCGAGAAAGTGGAGGTCGATCGGCGCATTGGCCGGGAGGAGCGCCTTGGATACGAGCTGGGGCCCGAGCGCCGAACCGCCGATGCCAACGAGGAGGACGTGGCGGAAGGCGCTGCCATTGGGAGCGACGACCTCGCCCGTCAGGACCTTTGCGGCAAATTTGGTGACGGCTTCATTCACGTCGCGGATCCATTGCCCCTCGGCCGTGGGAGCGATCTCCGGTTTGCGCAGCCAGTAGTGACCCACGGCGCGGCCTTCGTCGGGATTCATGATCGCCCCCGCCTCGATCGCGACGAGATCGCGGAAGGCCCGGGCGATTTTCCCCTGCAGATCCTCGGACCACCCTTCCGGCGCGCCCATGCGGCTGCAGTCGAGGGTAAACCCGAGTTCGGGATATCGAAGGATGGATTTCTGGTAGCTGTCCCAATCGCTCATAAGTGATTTTTATGATCGACAGTCCGCCGCGTTTCGCAAAGGGTTTCCTCATGAAACTCTCTCATTCCCTCGCCCTCGTTTTCTGCCTGGCCACCGCCGTTTTCACCGCTCGCGCCTCCGCCGAGGAAACCGCCCCCTTCCGCCACTTCGTCTCCTTCCAATTCAAGGACAGCACCAGCGACGAGAAAAAAGAGGAACTCGTGAAAGCCTTCCTCGGGCTCAAGAACGAAATCGATGTGATCGTCGACCTCGAGTGGGGCACTACCGACAACATCGAGCCGCTCAACGACGGCTTCACCGACTCTTTCCACGTGAGTTTCAAGGACAAAGCCGGACTTGCCACCTACCTCCCCCACCCCGCCCACGAGGCCTTCGTGGCGAAGATCAAACCGCACCTCGAAAAGGTGTATGTCTTTGATTACACGGCGAAGAAGTGAGAAAAATTTCCTTGCTCAGGGCGGGCCGACTTGATCAGATCGCCGATCATGACCAAGCCGCTGGGAAGGACTCGCCTCAATTCGTCGTTTGCCGCAGTTGCGCTGGGGCTGGTGGTGGCCCTATGCGGAACTTCGGTTTCGAAAGCGGAGAACACCCGATTTGCCATCGTCTCGGATTCCGCGAGCGCGTCCCTCGAGGCGATTTTGGCTGCGAGACTATCGGATCTTCCTTCGGTTTCGCTCCTGGAACGCACCGATCTGGACGAACTGCTTTCGGAAAAATCCCTGTCCGCCCTTGGCAAAAAGATCGAACTGGCTGGCGCCGACTATCTGATCGTTCTGGAAGGACACGAGGATACCGAGCCTCCGCTCATCGGAGCGAGAATCGTTGAGTCCGCCACGGGGTCGATCGCCCTTTTCCGGGTCTTTCCCGGTGGCGAAACGGGAAAAGGTGCAGTCGACCTGATTTCGCAGGAGGCGGCCCGTCTCGCCGGCCGCGAATCCTCGCCGGAGGAGGCAAAAGACACGTCGGTGGCCCTCCTCGGCTTTCGATTCGAGCTTCCTCAAAAGGAGCATCCGGCGCGTGAATACGCCTTGAATCAGATCATCGCCTCGACGCTGCATTCCGCACCGGGACTTCGCGTGCTCGAGCGCTGGCAAAGTGAGGCACTCCTGTTCGAACGCATCGCCAAGGCGGCGGACAACGACCCCGTCGAAACGGGAGCGATCCTCGTGGATGGAACCTTGAGCGAAGGTCAGGGCAAGGTCCGTCTCACGCTCCGGTTGCGCGCCGGAGCCGAGGGCGAGACAACCGAAATCGAAATCGAGCGAAACGGAGATGATTTCATGGGTGTGGCGGACGAAGTCGTTGCAGTGGTCCTCAATCGGACCCATTCCGCACCCGTGGCTGCGAGAGACCCGAAAGTGGAGGCGGATCTTCAAGTCAAATTGAGCAACTGGGCCATGGTCAACGGTCTCGCGGAAGAGTCCGTCGCCGCGGCGGAAACCGCGATGGCACTCTCCCCGGTCGACCCGGTCTGTCTTCTCGCTTCGGCGAAGGCCTACGCCTTTCGCGCCTGGCCAAATCCACCGGCGATGGATACACTTGGATACACCGACCACTTCCCCAACGGTTTCGAGCCGGCGCCCCATTTGCGCGATGCACTTCAAGCGCTCAACCGACTCGATGATCTGGACCGGGTCGCCGCAAAATCCGCCTTGCCCGAGGGCTTTCCCGAGCTGGAGAAAGAGAGCCTGCGGACCACCTTCGACCTCGCCTGCCTCTGCAGGCGCATTCAGCAAGGCGGTCTCCGCGACACCGTCCTCGTCGATTTCCGTGCTCTGCAGGACCGGTTGCGCGGCAAGGTGGAAACACTCTCCCGCTCTTCCTCGCTCGAAATCCGGACGGATGTCGGCTTCGGGCTGATTGCGTGGCCGACCGCCTGGAGCCCGGATGCCGCCAGCGCGTTCGACTCGATGGATGAGCTCTTGAAAATGGACCTCGGACCGAACCACTACCGGATGGACCCGGTTCGTTCGGTGCTGGCCGACGCCCTGTTCATTGAGTTTGGAATTCACGGAACCCGGAATTACCTGCCCCAAACAGGCCGGCTGCTGCCCGATCCGAAGACGAAAGAACAAGACCGGGCGGTATGGCTCGAAAAGGCGGAGGAAATGATTCGCCGGGAATCGGTCCGCGACCAGATCACCGGATCAACCATCCTCCTGGCACTCACACGCGCGGACGAAAGCCGCCGGGCCCGCGCCCTCGAGGAGGTTTCAAAGCTCGCGTGGGAACATCGCCAACTTCTGACAAGCGAGGAAGCGCCCTTCCTGCTGAGTTCGATGAAGATGCTGTTCCTGGAACTCTCCGATGGCACAGCCCCCGCGCCCTTGTCCGACTTCAACCGGCGGTTCCTCACCTACATTCTGGAGGAAGTGGAGAAACCGAGCACCAAATGTTTCGAATTGTTCTCGGATGAACTCCTTTCATGGAAGGCGGAAGACGCGGCAGCGCTCGCGACTTTGATCAGCAAGAAGCGGGAAAAAGCTGCAGCGGGAGGGCAAAGTCAAAACCGAACCGAACGGAGTCTTCAGTACCTTGCGACTCGAATGCAGCCCAAATCCACGACGTCCCCCTCCACGGCCATGGTTCGCGGAAATGGAACGACTTCCCAGCAGCCGGCCCCGGCCCCGGCCCCGGCCCCGGCTCCCCCCTCCCCGCCGGGCGCACTCCGGGTGACTCAATGGATGTCTCCGGCAGCGGCGGTCTATGGCAGCTGGGCCAGATACCAAAGTTATGAAGACGTGACACGGGAAGATTCCGGCGAACTCTGGACGATGAACCGTCACCTCCTGATCCGGTTCTCCGAGGACACCCCCGACAGTCCTCGCCACCTCTTTCTCCCCAAAGTGGTCCGCAGCGGTTTCATCAGCTTTGCCGTGCTGCCGAAACACGTGGCAGTCACCCTTGGGGGCGAAGTCTGGATCGTCGACAAAGACAACGGCAACTGGTGGGAGCGGGTGCCGCTACCAGTCACGGAGTATCATCTGTCGTCTTCAAACGGGCGGCTTTTCATGATCTACCGGCCTGCCTACAATTCGGACGACCGCGAGTCCGGCATCCTCTCTTATGACCCGGAAACGAGGGAGGTGTCTGTGATCACCAGCAGTCGGAAAGAAGCCTCGGGGATCGGTCCTGATGGACGTGCCGACTGGGAGCCGCGTCATGCCTTCCTTCATGGCAACGCGGTCGCGGTCGCCGGGGAATTGGTCAGCGAATCCGGCAGCGCCCACCAGCTCTATCTTCAGACCGGTGATCAATCCTGGAGTCGGCCCTTGGGTCCGGATTCACTCATCGGACAACAGTTCTCCAATGGAGATGGCGGATCCATCCTCACTCTCGGAGCGGGAAACTACATCGGCGCGAGCGATACGGAGCAAGTCGTCTTTTTCCCTGCGGGCGGGGGCGCTCCGGAGTTGCTAGCGAGGCTCGCCAGCCCCAGAGAGACGCCGTTTTATGACACGAAGCCAGCGCTTCCCGGAGAACCGCGGTGGATCATCCCGGATGCTCTGTGTCAGGTAGACCGGGCGTTCTCGCGCAAGTGCTCGGCAATCTATCACGACGGGCGACTCTACCTCACATCGGCGGATTTCGACCGCCAGTCCAACCTGGCTCCGATCAACCGGTATCTGCACGTCTTTGACCGGGACGGGTCGGTCCGGTCGCTGCCACTGGACTTCGCCCCCGACAACAACGCCGGGAGTCGCCCCGGGCTGTCAAATGAGCATCTCGAACACCTCCGGCAATCCGGCCCCGTTCCGACCGGGATCATCGCGGGAGCCGACGGCCTCATTCTGTGCAGCGGTCATTCCAACTACACCTCCATCGAGGCGATTTGGAAGATCCCGTTTTCGGAGATCGATGCATTGCTCCAAACCACCGCTCCAGCACCCCCTTCCGGGAAGGTCCCCCAGTAATGAATGCTTCTCTCCGACTTCTTTCCCTGTGCCTCCCGTTCGGGTGGATCACCGCCGGGTCAGCCCAGGATCCCGAGCCATTGTTTCGGAAACTCGTCGAATCAGGCGCGTATTCCGAGTCGCTGACAACGTATCGCGAGAAAATCGAACAGGCGGAAACCCTCGCTGCCACCAACATGCCGGCAGTCGGGACAAAGATCGGTTCCGTGGTTCCCGGTTCGACGGCGGAACGGCTCGGAATCACCCCGGGAATGCTCGTCGCAATGCTCGATGGGTCTCCCACCTTCTGGTCGCGGGATTGGAAAGAACGGACCGGACCCGCCGAAGCGGTATTCTTTGCGGACGATGGCAAGGAGATGAGGCACACGGTCCCGCCGGGACTCCTTGGCGTGAACAAGCTCAGATACTTCCGGCCCGAGTTGCCCCTCATCCGGGCACACCGGGGATCGCGCGAAGAGGCGTGGTATCCCCATGCCGTTCTGGGAGCAATCACGTGTGAATCGAATCCGGAACTCGCCGAGACCGCGTGGTCCATGGCTACCCAGGAGGGATATGGGGACGACCTCTATTCCAGATTTTTCGCGGCGATGTTCTCCCAACTCCGCCCTGGCACACTCCATACGTCACTGGATCGATTTCTTGAGGCCTGCAACGGACCGGATGGGGTCCCGCTGTGGAGTCAAGAGGTCATCTGCGGTCTTCTCGCCGCCGACGGCCGGGTCTCCGATCTATCGAAAATCATGGATCAGGACTCCGTTTATCCCATCTGGTCGAAAGAGGATCTCAAACAACTCCAATCTCTCCCTTCAGTGACTTCGCCGTCTCTCGGCGGGATGGACCCTCTGGCCTATGTCAATTCGCGTCCCTTCCGCTTTCTCAATGCCGAAATGGAGGTGATCAATGAATTCGACGCAGGAATGCGCCAAACCGGAAATCGCCAGCCATTCAGCACTCCGGTGGTGTCGATCGCCAGATCCCCCGGTTTTTACGCCAGAACCGGATTGCGATATCAGTCTCCGGTGAAAAACGTTCACCTGAGAATGGACATCGCGAGACTTGGAGTCACCGGCCATCACGAAAAGTATGATGAAGTCCTCGAAGTCATGTTGCTGGCGAACTCGTCCAATCCCAGCAGGAGCAGGGAAGGAATACCGGCAAAGGAAAACGTGCTGGCCCGGGCGACCGTCGGCTACCTGCAGACGTACTCGAACGAAGTCAAAACCCCGATCTTTATCTTTTCCGCCGCGAATCTTTCCACCCGGTGGCATGCGCAAACCGGTTCCCACCGAATGCAGATGCCCTTGAGAGATGGCAGGACCGGCTTTGGATTTGAAAACCTGGTCTTTGATCTTTTCCGAATCGAAAACGAAGTCTTCGTTTACATCAATGGTTCGAGATACGTTCGGATGCCGATCGCCGAAGACCAGGGTGAGCCCGGAGTATTTTTCCGATGCATCGGCACCTCGATCTTCTTCAACGAATTCACCTTCCGGGAATATCGCCCCTGAAACATCCATGAACCCGATCTTCCCCGCCTTTTTAAAACTCCTCTTGTGCCTGCCGCTGGCGCTGGCGGCTTCCGGCATGAGCAAGGCCCAGGAGATCAAGGCCACCTCCGTCCCCCCGCCCGGCCCGGCCCGGGGTGAAACGGCTTTCGCGGGGCAGGTCATGGAACTGCACTGGGTCATCGAGGCAAACACGGACGTCAGCGGACAGGCCCGGGTGTCCATCTTCCGGGTGCTCGCCAGCACCGTCGCACCGATGGAGGCGAACCTCGTCGTCGGGGATCCTTTGAAACTCTCGAATGGCGCTCCTCAAGTGATCTCTCACGAATTCGTTCCTCCAGCATCGGATCGACCTGCGAACTATCTTCTCCGTTTGTCCTTTCTCTCCGGCGATTCGGAAAAAGTGATCTCGAACTGCTTTGTCTCCGCCATTCCCACAGATCTCCTCAAACAACACGCCAGCGTCTCGGCGGTGCTGATCGGTTTCAAGGACGGCGTCGGAGAGGTGAAGGATTTTCTGGAAGCTTCCGGATGGAAATCGCGCCTGGAGGACTCCTTGCCTGCGGATCTTGAGGCCGATCTCGTGATTCATGGTCCCGATTCGACATCGAAGCCGGCCCCTGAAAAAGGCATCATTTATCGGAATCTTGCCACGTGGGGAGGCATGGATCGCCCCACCGTCACGATCCTCGTTCGCAATTCCTCGGGAGAAATGGTCCGATTTGAAATCCCGATGGTGGACTGGCTCACTCTTCCCACCTCAGCAGAGCAGCAGCGCCTCCTTTCCGGCATCGCCAATTTGGCGGCCGATCGCCCGTGAGAAATTTCACCTCATTTCAGGCTTTACAATTGCCCTCCAATTTGACATTCACACCCGTCATGAAACGCGCATCCCTGTCCGGCATCCTTCCTCTCTGCGGCTTGCTCATCGCGACGGCTTTTGCCGGAAACCTGAAAGCAGAGGACGTCACCTCGGTCGCGGTGATCGACTTCACCTCCGCCCCGGGATCGGAAGGCAAGGGTGAAGACGTCGCCACGCTCCTCACCACGCTCCTGTCCAACGACGCGGCGCTCCTCCTCGTCGAGCGCGCTGAACTGAGCAAGATCCTGGGTGAATTCGAACTCAATCTCAGCGGAGCAGCCGACCCCGGTTCGGCCGCAAAGATCGGCCACCTCGCCGGTGCGGATATCATCGTGACCGGCAGGATGTTCCAAACCGGAGACGATCACTTCATCGCTTCCAAGGTGATCAGCGCCTCGACCGGTCGTGTCTTTGGCGATCTGGCCGAATACAAAAAAGGTGAATCCGTGGCGAGTGCGGCGACGCAGTTGGCGGAAAAGATCTCCCAGAGGATCTCCGGGAATCGCGCCGTCCTCCTCCCCGCGGCCGAGACGAAAGACGCCCGGATTGCCCGCCTCAAGAAGCTGGTCGAAGGCAAGAAACTTCCCTCCGTTTTTGTTTCCATTCCGGAAGAACACCTCTCCCGCCGTGTCCCGGACCCGGCGGCGCAGACCGAGATCCAAAAGACCCTTCAGGATCTCGGATTCACCCTTGTCGACAAGGAATCGGCCGCCCAGGCCACCATTTCCGGTGAAGCCTTCAGCGAACTCGGCGCTCGCCATGCGAATCTCGTGTCTTGCCGCGCCCGCATCGAAGTGGTCGTGAAAAAGAACGCCAAAGACGATTCCATCAAGGTCGATCGTGAGACGAGCGTGGCCGCGGACCTCGCCGAAAACGTCGCCGCGAAATCGGCGCTCGAGCGCGGTGGAGCGTCCTTGGCCGAGCGGCTCATCCCGCTCCTCGTGAGCGAAGGCTGATCGCCCCCCCTCAAATCACCCAATCCGCCGCCTCACCCTCGGGCAAGGGCGGGATCAAGTCGGTCAAGGGAATCCCGGCGCAGCTCTGGAGGATGGCCTCATTCGCCCGCACCCAGACCTCGTGGACGCGGCTGGCCGAGGCACCTCCGTTGCCGGGGCTGCTTTCGATGAGCGAACCGCCCTCCATCGCCATCGCGATCTCCGCGAGCGTGATTTCACCAGGATGACGCGCGAGCAGATACCCTCCGTTCTTGCCCCGTCGGCTGATCACGAGTCCCGCCTGTCGCAGCGTCGTGAGGATCTGCACGAGGTAATTCGGCGAGAGCCGCTCGGCGGCGGCGAGCTCCTCAACCTGCCTCACTTCGCCCGATGCGTATCGGCTCGCGAGCTGCGCGAGGACCTGACAGGCGTATTCGGTCTTAAGGGGGAGCCGCATGGAAAAAGCACTTGCAAAACCTCTCATACAATACCTTAGTAAACGACGCAACTTTAAAATCTTTTCAGTTCTCAGTCCTCCTACCCCCGGGAAACATGGCCACAACGATCGGCAAATCCGCTAACGAAGGCATCAAAGACGCGAGCCATTACCTGCGCGGCACCATCCTCGACGGTCTCGCCGACGCCGCGACCGGGTCACTCGCCAAAGACGACCAGCAGCTCACGAAGTTCCACGGCATCTACCAACAGGACGACCGCGACATCCGTGGCGAGCGCCGCAAGAAGAAGCTCGAGCCGGCGTACTCCTTCATGATCCGGGTGCGTGTCCCCGGCGGTGTCGCGACGCCCTCGCAGTGGCTCGAGATGGACCGCATCGCCCTCGATCACGCCAACGGCGCCTTGAAACTCACCACCCGCCAGGCCTTTCAGTTCCACGGCGTCATCAAGAACAATCTGAAAAAGACGATCTACGAGATCAACCAATCGCTCTTCGACACCCTTGCGGCCTGCGGCGACGTGAATCGGAACGTCATGTGCAATCCGAATCCGCACCAGTCGAAGGTCCACGCCGAGGTGCTCCAGCTCGCCACCGCGATCTCGAATCACCTCAGCCCCCGCACCGGCGCCTACCACGAGATCTGGCTCGACGACGGCACCGGTGAAAAGGTGAAGGTCACCTACGATCCGCCTCTCATCGACGAGATCGCCGATCCCGAGGAGCCCATCTATGGCAAGCACTACCTGCCGCGCAAGTTCAAGACCGTCGTCGCCGTGCCCCCGAGCAACGACGTCGACATCTACGCCCACGACCTCGGCTACATCGCCATTCTCGAGGGTGATGATCAGGTCGTCGGCTACAACGTCACCGTTGGCGGCGGCATGGGCATGACCCATGGAAACGAGGAGACCTTCCCGCGTTTGGCGGATTTGTTAGGCTTCTGCACGACCGACCAGGCCGTGAAAGTAGGCGAGGCCGTCGTTCGCGTGCAGCGCGACCACGGCAACCGCGACGTGCGCGCCAACGCCCGTCTCAAATACACGATCGAGAGAATGGGGATCGACGCCTTCCGCGAAGAAGTCGAGAAACTCTGCCAGTTCAAGCTGCAGGCACCGCGCGAATTTCATTTCGAGGACAACGGCGACCGCTACGGCTGGATCAAGGATCACCGCGGCCACTGGCATTTCACCCTCTACGTCGAGAACGGCCGCGTTTACGACACGAAGGAATATCCGCTCCTCACCGGTCTGCGCGCCATCGCGAAGATCCACACCGGCGACTTCCGCCTCACCGCGAACCAGAATCTCATCATCGCGGACATCACTCCGCAGCAGAAGTCCGAGATCACCGAGTTGCTCGAGGAACACGGCATGATCGATGCCCATGAACGCTCCGCGATGCGCCTGCACTCGATGGCCTGCGTCGCCCTCCCGACCTGTGGACTCGCCCTCGCCGAATCGCAGCGTTACCTCCCCGATCTCATCTCCGGGATCGAGGAAGTCCTCGAGGAAGCCGGGCTGCGCCACGACGCCATCACCATCCGCATGACCGGATGTCCCAACGGCTGCGCCCGCCCCTACATCGCCGAGATCGGATTTGTCGGAAAGTCACCCGGCAAATACAATCTCTACCTCGGTGGCGGTCATCACGGCCAGCGACTCAACAAGCTCTACGCGACTTCCATTCGCGGCGACGACGCCCCGCAGATCCTCAAGCCCCTCCTCCTCGACTACGCGAAGCAGCGCGAGGACGGCGAGAGCTTCGGCGACTTCGTCATCCGCGCCGGACATGTGAAGGAAACCAAGGACGGACGCGATTTCCACAAAGACATCGTCGAACCCGCCCTCACGGTCTGATTGCCCCACGAAACGGCCATCCTTCGATTACCCCGATCTTCCAGCTTCATGTCCACCCCGAATTCCCCCCTTCGGCCCGAGCAACAGCAGCTCGCCAATCAACTCGCGAACGGACTCGACCGCGACCAGGCCCTCTGGCTTTCCGGTTTCTTTTCCGGCATCAGCGGCTCGGCGGGCGCGGCCCTCCCTCCCACCATTCCCTCGGCAGCGAAACGCAAGCTCACCGTGCTTTACGGATCCGAGTCTGGGAACTCCGAAAAACTCGCCGGTCTCATCGGCAAGACCGCGGACAAGGCCGGTTTCAAAACCGCCATCGTGAGCATGAGCGACGCCAAACCCGCCGCCCTGACCAAGGCAGAAAACCTTCTCGTCGTCGTCAGCACCTGGGGTGAAGGCGACCCGCCGGACAACGCCGTCGCCTACTACGAGGCGTTCATGAGCGATGCCATGCCGAAGCTCGCCGGGGTGAAATTCTCCGTCTGCGGTCTCGGTGACACCAGCTACGAACACTTCTGCAAGATGGGCAAGGATTTCGACGCCCGTCTCGCCGCCCTCGGGGCCGAGCGCGTCCACGACCGCGCCGACTGCGACGTCGATTTCCAGGCCACCTTCGACGCCTGGCTCGCAGTCTCCCTCAAGGCCTTCCCTGGCGCCGAGCCGCCCGCCATCATCATTCCCGCCTCTGCCGCGGTTTCCAGCCACGATGGCGGACACGGGGCCTACGACAAGACCAATCCCTACCTCTCCGAAATCCTCGAGAAGGTCGTTCTCAACGGCACCGGCTCTTCGAAGGAAGTCCTCCATGTCGAGCTTTCCCTCGAAGGCTCCGGCCTCACCTACGAGCCCGGCGACGCCCTCGGCATTTGTCCGGTGAACCGCGCCTCCATCATCGAGGAAGTCCTCGCCGCGACCGGCCTGCGAGCCAACGCCAAGCTAGGCGACACCACCCTCGCCGAGGCCCTGAAATACGACTTCGACATCACCACCCTGCAGCCCGCGATCGTCGACAAATACAACGCCGTCGCCGGTGACGCCGCTCTCCAGAAGCTGCTCGACGAGGAAGGCCGCGTCGCTCTGAAATCGTGGGTCGACGGACGCCAGCTCGTCGACCTCCTCGAGGCCTATCCCTACAAACACTGGACCGCCGAATCCTTCACCGGCATTCTCCGCAAGCTCGCTCCGCGGCTTTATTCGATCGCTTCGAGCATCAAGAAACACGAGGATCAGGTCCACCTCACCATCGCCGCGGTCCGTTACCACAGCCACGGTCGTGACCGCACCGGCGTCTGCTCGTGCTACATCGCCGACGAAGTCGAGGTGGGCGACCAGGTGCGGATCTACTTCCACCACAACAACAACTTCCGCCTCCCCGAGAACGACGAGACGCCCGTCCTCATGATCGGACCCGGCACCGGCATCGCCCCCTTTCGCGCCTTCATCGAGGAACGCGACGCCCGCGGGGCCAAGGGGAAAAACTGGCTCTTCTTCGGCGACCAGCATTTCTCCTACGACTTCCTCTACCAACTTGAATGGCTCGATTACCTCGAGAGCGGCGTCCTCAGCGACATCAGCCTCGCCTTCTCGCGCGACCAG
>Ga0209573_1002618_pt1 | contig 22299 bp, 7 predicted proteins | sample TNRBio252014_DNA_FD_185870 | JGI IMG/M metagenome (GOLD analysis project Ga0209573, IMG submission 185870) | Wastewater treatment Type I Accumulibacter community from EBPR Bioreactor in Madison, WI, USA - TNR Reactor_6/25/2014_ DNA (SPAdes)... | ecosystem: Engineered > Bioreactor > EBPR >...
CGTAACCGTTCTTCCCGCTCCCGTCTTAAACCCGACCCGTAACCCGGGTGGTACGGTTTGTCCGGGACAAACCGTAACCTTAGATGCTGGTGGAAACGCTCCTACTTATACGTGGGTTGAACTTCCGGCACGTAACCAAGTCGGTAACCAACGTACCATCACAGTTAACCCCTTAGTAACGACTACCTACGAGGTTCAAGGTCCGGGTGCTAACGGTTGTATCGGTACAGGGACAATCACCGTAACGGTTTTCAATAACCCGATTAACGTTCAAATTACACCTGCTAACCCCTCTCGCTGTACGGCTGATCCGCCCACCAACCTCACCGGTTCGGGTGCGAATACCTACCGCTGGAATGGTAGCGATGGTAGTATTTTTAATACCCAAACCATCAGTGTTAGCCCACCTACGACAACTACTTATACCCTCACGGGAACAAGTATTGACGGATGTACAGGTTCGGCAAGTGTTACGCTCACCGTAACCCAAACGCCAAACCAAACAGGAACACTTACGGGACCGACGGAGGTTTGTTTAAGTCCTACTTCTTATCGTTTTACCGTACCGAACCCCGGACCCGGTATAACAATTAACTGGACATCATCCTTTTCTCAAGTAACGTTTGCTTGTGGTTCTCCTGCTTGCGATCGGGTAGATGTAACCTTCCCGTTAACGATTCCGGGACCGTATCCCGCAGCTATTGATCTGTGTGCAGAACCCGTAAACGGTCCTTGTCGCGGACAAATCAGATGCTATACGGTAAGTGCGATCACCCTACCGGCTCAGCCTGCCCCGATCACTGGACCGACGAGTTTATGTCCTGGTGATCAGGGGAGTTATGGGATTGCTTCGGTGCCGACGGCAACGCTTTATTTATGGAGTGTAACGCCAGCGGGACCGACGTTGCTAAGTGGTAGTGGGACTACTGATGTTGTTTATCGTTTTCCGACTGCTGGTACATATACGTTGCGTGTGATACCGAATAACTCGTGTGGCGACGGACCGGTACGGACATTGACGGTCGTGGTGAACCCGAATCCGCCTGCCCCGACGATTGCGACGATTACGAATCCGGTATGTCCGAACCAAGCGAACACGACGTACACGGTTAATGATGTGCCGGGAACGACGTATACATGGACGGTACCAAACGGTGTAACGATCACGAACGGTCAAGGCACGAACAGCATCACGGTAACGTGGGGCAACCAAACGCCGGGCTTGTATAATATACGTGTAACGCCGACGCGTTTAGGCTGCGTGGGTGCCCAGCTGACGATTCCTATTTTGATGCAAGACCCTCCGCCACCGGCCCCGGGTGCAATTACGGGACGGAGTCCAATCTGTCAAAATGCGACGGAGACGTACCAAGTACCGTTATTGCCGACGGCTACTTATTATACGTGGGATATTTCACCCTCGGGACCGACGATTACGGGACAGGGGACGAATGTCATCACGATTGATTGGGGAACGAACCCGCGTGGTAACTATACGTTAGCGGTGCTGGCAGGCAACCCCTGCGGACAGTCTGCTTCGACGACACGTACGCTTTTCTTGGAAGCGATCCCCGTTCAACCGGGCAGCATCAGTGGACCTCCGTTCCATTGTTTGAATACGCAACGGACGTACACCGTTCCGCCGATTGCGAATGCGACGAGCTACACGTGGACGAACAGTTGCGGCTGGTCGGGATCGAGTACGACAAACAGCATCACGTACACGGCAACGACAATGGGACCGTGTGTGATCTCGGTAACCGCCAACAACTTCTGTGGCAGTAGTCCTGCCTCGACGTTGACGGTTAGCCCGATCGACGTTCCGGCGCAACCTTCTCAAATCAGTGGCGTTGCGTTGGTATGTCAAAATCAAGTAGAAAATTATAACGTGAACCCGGTAGCGAACGTTACGTACATGTGGTCGGGCTTACCGAACGGCGCGACGATCACTTCGGGTCAAGGGACGAATTCGATCACGATTGACTGGGGCTTTACCAACCCGGGAACCTATACGTTGCGGGTAACACCGTCGAACGTATGTGGTAACGGTGCGGAACAAACGCTTCAAGTAACGGTTCGTACGGTACCGGCACAGCCGCAAGGTTTGGCAGGACCGACGGACGTTTGCGAAGATGCCGTGAGTACATATGCTGTTACGAACGTAATTGGCGTTACTTATACGTGGAGCATCGCGCCGGTGGGACCGATCTTAATTCCGAGCGGCTCGAGTGCGATTGTGAATTGGAATAACCGTCCGGGTGTATATGTGTTAACGGTTACGCCTTCTAATCCCTGCGGTAACGGCGTTTCGTCGAGCATCACGATTCGCGTTTCCGATAAACCGAACGTGAATGGTGGTATGGATATGGTGGTTTGCGGACCGAACACGGTGTTGGTGGGCAGTCCGGTAGGTGGCGTTTGGACCTGCGAAGTTTGTCCGGGATCGGCACAAATCGTTTCTGCAGGACCTTTCGGCATCGTTACGCGGATGAGTCCGGCGTTACATGTGTTCAAATATAGCATGACCGATCCGGTATGCGGGGTGGTGGAAGACTTGGTTACGGTACGTAATGATCTTCCGATCCCGGGAACAGTGGTTGGTGATGCGACGGTCTGTGGTGGTACAAACGGTACGCTTCAGTTAATCGGTTACACGCCGGGCGCGCGGATCATCCGTTGGGAATCTTCGACGGATAACTTCATCTCGGCAAATCAAATCAATAATCAATCCGATACTTATACGTATGCGAACATCACGCAGACGACGCAATTCCGTGCGGTATTGGAAATGAACGGATTATGTCCGGCCATTCATTCGGGACACAGCACAATCACGGTACGCCCGAACAGCCCCGCGCAAGTGGTGAACGGTTTGGTAACGGTGTGTGTAAGCGAAGCGGTTGTGAACGCGGTGGCTCCGGTCTCGGGTAACGGGATGTGGAGTTTCGTGTCGGGACCGGGCGGTGCGCAAATCGTAACCTCCGGTACGCAAGGGATCATCAGCGGCTTGACGGTTGCTGGCGACTACGTATTCCGTTGGACGGTAACGAATCCGCCGTGTACGCCTTCGACGCGTGATGTGGTGGTTCGTCGTTTGGACGGCGTACCGCAAGCGAATGCAGGTGCAAACCAAAGAGTATGTTCGGATAACGCTACGTTGGTAGGTAACTTGCCGCCGAACGTAACGGGAACATGGAGTTTTGTAACGGGACCTCCGGCAGTGGTGGTTACGGCGGGACAAACGGGCTTGGTGAGCGGGATGACCGTTCCGGGCGACTACGTTTTCCGCTGGACGATTACGAATGCACTTTGTAACCAAAGTTCGATGGCAGATGTGGTGGTGAGCCGATTTGCAGAAGTAACGCCTGCGAGTGCAGGACAAAATCAACAAGTGTGCGGTACTACGGCAACCGTTTTGGGCAATCGCCCGACAAGTGGTACGGGACGCTGGAGCTTCGTATCAGGACCTCCCGGTGCAACGCCGAGTATCACAACGAACGGTGAAATCGGAACGATCTTAAATATGAGCGTTAACGGAGACTATGTATTCCGCTGGACGATTTCCAACGGCGTATGCCCGTCTTCAAGTTCGGATGTAACGATTACGAAAACCGATGCGGGCGGGGTAGCCTCCGTTCCGACGAGTACGTATAATATATGTGACCGTACGGACATCACGCTGGTCGCCAATCCGGCGCAAGGCGGCACTGGACGTTGGGAATTTTTACAAGGACCGATCTCTCCAGTGAATGTGGTAACGATGGGTGTTAACGGTATGGCATCAGGCATGACGCTTCCGGGAACGTATCGCTTCCGCTGGATCGTGAGCAACGGTTGTGGTAACAGCGAGGTCATCGTTACGGTGAATCGCGGTCAATCGTTCAGTCCTCCTCCGTTCGCAGGATCGAATCAAAGTCTGTGCGAAACGGCGAATGCGCTTTTAATCGGAAGCCAAGCTCCGCAAGGCTATACAGGTGTATGGCGATTCATCTCAGGACCGATGGTGGCGAGCGTTAATACGTTCGGTAACTTTGGCTCGGTGGTGAACATGCAGTTGCCGGGACCTTACGTTTTTGCGTGGGAAGTAGGCAACGGCGGTATCTGCCCGACCCAAGTGGCACAAGTAACGATCACGCGCTTTGCGAACGTTACGCCTGCGGATGCGGGTTCAAACCAAATGATCTGTGGTACGAGTACGACTTTACAAGGAAATGTTCCGTTGGTAGGTGTGGGCAGTTGGACGTTCGTAGACGGACCGCGCACGGCAAACATCAGCTTCACGGGCAATGTAGCGTCTGTAAGCGGGATGGATGATGCAGGTGTATATACGTTCCGCTATACGATTTCTAATGCACCGTGTCCGTCGAGCAGTTCTGACGTTCGGGTAACGGTGAGTCCGGGTAGCGTAGGCGGTAACTTGGGCGGTGGCGGAACGGTTTGTGCCGGGACGAATCAAGGAACGTTAAGCCTGAGCGGACAACGCGGGGACATCGTTCGTTGGGAGTCTTCGGTTGATAATTTTGTAAGTTTTAACATAATTAACAATACATCCGCGACGCAACCGTACTCGAATTTAACGAGAAACACGTGGTATCGTGTGGTTGTGAAGAATGGAACATGCCCTGAATCGGTATCGAACGTGGTGAAAATCACCGTGAACGCGGCACCGGTTCAAGCGAATGCGGGCGGCAACAAAACGGTTTGCGGTACAAGCATCAACTTGGAAGGCAACGACCCGATGGGCGGAACGGCAACGTGGGCGCAAGTTTCGGGACCGAACGGTGCGAGCTTGGTTCAAGCGGGACGCTTAGCGATTCTTACGAACCTGAGTCCGGGTGTATATGTGTACAGCTACACCATTACGGTAGCGGGCTGTGGATCATCGGTTTCCAACGCGATCATTACGGTTCGTGAACCAAGCAACGGCGGTACAGTATCGTCGAACCAAACGGTTTGCGGGACGAATAATACGGGTCAATTAGTGTTAACAGGTAACGTTGGACAAGTGTTGCGTTGGGAATCCTCGACGGATAACTTCGGCACGACGGTCGTGTTCCAAAACACAGGCAACGTATTTACGTTTAACAATTTGACGGAGACGACGCAATTCCGTGCAGTAGTTAAAAACGGTACTTGTCCGGAAGCGTTTGCGACGGCGGCGACGGTAATCGTTCGTTCCGGCGGTACGAGTGCGGATGCAGGTATGGATATGGAAACGTGCGACAATTCGCTCACGTTACGTGCCACGCCGGATGGCGGGGACTGGACGTTGGAAAGCGGTCCGGCTACGCCTTTAATGCTACCGAACGGTGGGGAGTTAAATCTTCTTAATTTAGACGTAACGGGTGAATATGTGTTCCGCTACACGATCAACGATCCGGTTTGTGGCAACAGCTTCGACGAAGTAATTGTTAAGAAATTGGAAGGTTCGATTGGAGGGGCAGTGAGCCAAGATGTAACGGTTTGCAAAGGCAACAACAGCGGTTTGTTGCAGTTGGGCGGTTACACCGGTGAGATCATCCGTTGGGAAGAAAGTGTGAACAACTGGTTAACGTGGGTGAATATTAACAATACAACCCCGACCTTAGAGTTCTTTAACTTAACACAGACGACGCAATTCCGTGGTGTCGTACACAACGGAGCTTGTGCGGAAGAAAAATCCTTCCACGCGACAGTTTATGTGATTGACGAGTTACCGGCAGCGAACGCGGGCTTAGACCAAACGATCTGCGGTACGGGAACGAGTTTACAAGGTAACAATGTGAATGGTGTATGGACGTTTATTTCAGGACCTCAAAGTCCGATTTTAACGCAGGCATCGGGCATCGCGCAAGCGAACGGCTTGGTACCGGGTAGATACCAATTCATGTTTGAAGTTGAGAACGGCAGTTGCGGACGTTCGAGCGACGTGGTGGAAATCACGGTGAATCCGAACTTAGTCGGCGGTTCTGTGAGTACGGATATGACGGTTTGCGGCGGTCAAAACGGCGGCACGCTGACCCTCACAGGAACGAATGGCAACGTGGTCTGGTGGGAAAGTTCGGTGGACGCGTTCGTAACGAACACGGTTAATCAGAACATGAACACGATCCAAGTCTTCAATAACTTAACACGTACGACTTGGTTACGGGCGAAAGTAAGCCTTCCGGGTTGTGGCGAAACGTACAGCGCACCGGCAAAAATTACGGTATTAGGTCAAACGGAAGTAGCGCAGGCGGGCTTCAATCAAGAAGTTTGCGGCAGCACGGCGGTCTTGACGGGTAACACACCGGTGAACGGCATGGGTACTTGGTCAATCGTTTCTGTACCGAACGGCGTAAATCCGACGTTAACGCAAAGCGGTTCTTTGGCACAGGTCAGCGGTATGACTGTTTCGGGTGTATATCGGTTCAGATATACGATTACGAACGGGAACTGCCCGCCGAACAGCGCAGAAGTAACGGTGAGCGTGAGCGCGCCGAGCGTGGCAGGTCAGTTGACGACGAATGCACCGTTTGTGTGTACGGGTGTTAATAGTGGTCAAATTTTCTTAACGGGTAACGTTGGGAATGTGGTACGTTGGGAACAAAGCGAGGATCAATTCGTGAATCGCACGATACTTTCCAACACGCAAACGACGTTTGTTTTCAATAATTTAACGCGTAGAACGTGGTTCCGTCCGATTGTGAAGAATGGTTCCTGTGCGGAAGTGGCGGGTAATCCGATTGAAATCGTGGTGAACGGCGCACCGGTTGGTGGTATGACGATGGGCGATGCGACGGTTTGCACGGGCACGAACAGCGGAGTACTGACCTTGACGGGTAACGTGGGTAACGTGATTCGTTGGGAACGTTCGACGAACGGTTTTGCGACGGTAGTTCAGATTTCGACGACGACGAATACGTATAGCTATACGAATTTGACGGAGACGACACAGTTCCGCGCGGTAGTTGAAGTACCGGGCTGTGGCACGCAAAACGCGATGCCGGCAACGGTTGTGGTGGTTGGTCAAAGCGAAGGTGGATTTGTGAACGGTGGAACAACCGTTTGCGGCGGCACGAATAGCGGCTTGTTGACCTTAACCAATCATGTCGGTAACGTCATTCGTTGGGAGCGTAGCACGGATGCGGGCTTCTTGAATGCGGATCAATTACCGAACCAGACTGTTAACCAAAATTACAGTAACTTAACACAGACGACGTATTTCCGAGCGTTGGTAGGCAGTGCGAACTGCGCGCCGGTGTACTCGAGTGTGGGCGCGGTGTTTGTCTCGCAACCGAGCGTAGGCGGACAAGTGAACATGGATATGACGGTCTGTACGGGCGTAAACACGGGAACGTTACAGTTAAGCGGAAACGTGGGTATGATCGTTCGTTGGGAACGTTCGATCAACGGAAACGTATGGACTAGTATTCAGAATACATCCAATACTTGGACGTTTAACAATTTAACGCAAACGGTCTGGTATCGTGCAGTAGTTAAAAACGGTGCGTGTCCGGAGGTGAACTCCATGCCTGCGAAGGTAGAAGTAAGCCAGCCGACGGTAGGCGGTGAAGTGAGCGGCAATGCGACGGTTTGTGCAAACGTTAACAGCGGTCAAGTGATGTTAACAGGCAACGTGGGTCAGGTGGTACGTTGGGAGCGTTCGACAGATTGTCAAGTGTTCGTACCGGTAACACCTCCGAACCAAACGCCGATGTTGATGTACAGCAATTTGACGCAAACGACGTGTTATCGTGCGGTAGTTCGTAACGGCGCGTGTGCGGAAGCGGTGAGTAATGCGGCACGCATCGAGGTTACGCCGGGTAGTGTTGGTGGCGTGGTGAACGGCGGCGCGACGGTTTGCGGCGTAAACGCGAACGGTACGTTGACGTTGACCGGCTTCAGTGGTACGATTGTACGCTGGGAAAGCCGTACTGATGTTACTCCGAACTTTAGCCCGATTCCTAACACGACCCCGACTTTAACGTACAGTAATTTAACGCGCACGACGTGGTTCCGCGCCGTGGTTCAACGCAATGGCTGTCCCGAAACGACTTCCGCTCCGGCAGAGGTTAACGTAAGCAGTCCGAGTGTGGGCGGTACGATCACGGGTGGCGTAAGCGGCTTGTGCTTCGGCAACAACAACGGCGTATTAACAGTTAGTAACTTTGTAGGTAACATTGAACGTTGGGAAAGTTCGTTGGACGGCAACAGCTGGATCAATGAAGGCAACGCGGGCAGTGTAACTTATACGTATGGCAATATGACGGAGACGCGTCGTTTCCGTGTAGTTGTGAAGAGCGGATCATGTCCCGAAGCGTTCAGTAACGTAGCAACGGTCGGCGTGGCACCGGAATTGGTGTTGAACGCGGGTGCTGTTACGGGCTGTACGAACACGGGATCGATCACGGCGGCGGCAACGGGTGGTAACGGAGGCTATGTTTACAGCATCAGTCCGAACCGTTTACCGGACAACAGCAACGGTCAATTCCCGAACTTAGATCCGGGCAGCTATACGATCACGGTACGTGATGCACGTGGCTGTACGGCGAGTACGGTGGTAACGGTAGCTCCGAGTCCGACGCCGACGAGTATCATCAGCGTAACGAACATCACGATTTCGAGCGCGGTGGTAACGTGGGCTACTGTTCCGGGCAACGGTGTTACGTATAATTTACGTTACCGTTTGGCGGGCGAAACGAGCTGGACGTTGTTGACGGGCTTAGCCGGTAACAGCCGATTCATCTCGGGCTTACAAAACAACAGTGATTACGAGGTTCAGGTGCAGTATATCTGTCCGGGTGGCATCGTGAGCGACTTCTCGACGGGCGTTATCAACCAATTCCGTACCTTAACGATGGGAACGGGCGATTGTGCCACGAGCGGATTTACGAATGTACCGATACCGGGCGGTATCTATATCAACAACATCACGCCATCGACGGCGATTGTTCACTGGAACTTAGTAGCGAACTCATTGGGCTATATCATCAGCTACGGACGTACGGATCAAAATCCAAATAACTGGCCACAGTTTATTGTTTGTGATCCGACACAGTCGTTCTTGATGACGAACTTGACACCGAATACGAACTATGGTGTACGTGTACGTACGAACTGTTCTAACTGTATCACGGCGTTGAATTCGAGTGATAAGCGTAGTGTGTATTCGAACCAATTCTTGTTCAGCACGCCGAACACGCGTGGTGAAGTGTTGGTTGGAACGGATTTAAGCGTGAGCGTTTATCCGAACCCGACGAAAGATGCGTTTACGGTACAGTTGAGTGCGGAGGTTAGCGGCAGTGCGGTACTTTACGATGCTTTAGGTCGTGAGGTGGCGCGCCAGTCGGTAGCCGGCAGTGAACTGAACTTCAACTTAGAAGGCTTGGCTTCGGGCGTTTACACCCTGAAGTTGACGACGGGCGAGCTGAGCAAAGCCGTCAAAGTCGTCAAAGAATAAGCCTACATTCCTAATATTTTACGCATCATCGCCTCCTCCACACAAAAAAATGTGGGGGGGGCGATGGTGGTTTTAATAGGATTGGGATAAATTCTATATAAAAAAATCGGCTCAAAATTTGGAAATATGCAAGATGTATATTAATTTTATGAGAATTTTCTGTTAGTTGATCTTTTCGTTAAGTTAATACTTGACACTGCTTAAATGAAATCTTTTTTACACGTCGGATTATGAAAAAACTGCTCCTTATAGCAACCTTTGTGGTTCTTTATGCCGCCGCTTATGGACAACGCGGTGTGGGTATCGGTGTTAACCCGCCGACCGAGAAATTACACGTTGTAGGTAATTTTCGCTTACAAGGTGCTTTAATGCCTAACAATAACGCCGGTACAACCGGACAAATCCTCCAATCCAATGGTCCCGGTAATTCGCCTACTTGGGTGAACATGCCACAAGGCGGTGGCGGTGGTTATCGCCCGTTCGGTGCAGTTAATTTTGTGCCTCGCTTTGTGGTGAATGACTCCACGTTGGGGATTCGTTCATCGCGGGCAGCTATCGGTTCTATTCAGGATGACTCCGTTCAAGTATTAATCCGTCGTGGGGCTTTGGGTTTGCCTTATACAAATCTGAACTATTTTTCAATTATAGAAGCCGCTAATACCGGATTAAATACCGTTGATATTCAACGTATAGCCCTTCACGTAAAGGCACAAGACTCAACCGGTATAGATGCACAGGTGGTTTCCACCGAAACGGATGCACCCGCAGTGTTAGGTAGAATTAATAGCAGAGTCTTATTTTCTTCTGCAATCTCAGGTAATTCAACTAATAACACAGCCACTGGATTGGTTTCTTATGGGGTGAGTGGTACCGCCATTAATTTAAGTAGGCAAACATTGTCAGCCGTTTTTGAAGGATTCGCAAGAGGATTTACCGGATCGGCAGGTTTAAGTGGTTTTGCAGGTATATCCAGTGGAACTGCCACTACTTTTGCCCATGGTATACAAGGCACTTCACTTAGTGACAGCTCTTTTACTGCCGGGGTTTATGGTGAAACGGTGCCTTTAGGTGTGTTCATTGGTGGTAATATTCCGCTACGGTTAAATGCTGGGGTCTTAGGTTATGGTTTCTTATCTGCTCCAACGGGTAGTAACACTTCCGGTGTGATGGGATACATGGATAGTTATACAGAGTCCGCTGGCAATATGGGTGGCGGCGGTCAAGGTGTTTATGGGTTAACAACCGGTGGTGCAGGCGTAGGAGTACGTGCCTTTGCCGCACGGGTTGGTGGTAATACTAATTTACCGAATGCCAGTTATAATTATGGCGTTTTTGCATCTGCACATAGTACGGAAGATCGTTCGGCAGGTGTATTTGGACGAGTGTTAAAGCAAGGTAACCCATGGGGAAATGGGCCTACTTTTCCTATCAATACTGATTCTCCAACCAGTGGTGCCTGCTTTGGTGTATTGGGTGAAAGTTTTATGAATAGTGATAGTTCTGCGGGAGGTAAGTTTATCTCTCGTGCCGCTAATGCAGGTATTGGTGCTTACGGGGTTAGTCATACGAATATCGGTGTAGTGGGTTTACATGCTCCAACTACGGGAACAGACCCAGGCGTTTGCGGTTGGACAAAGAGTACGGATGCCGGTGCTTCGGGTGTGATGGGGGTTGTAGGTGATGGTGATGCTTACGGCGTATTTGGTATAACTAAATCATCAGTAGGACAGTCATCCGGCGTTTATGGTTTTGCTAACCCTGATTTGGGAACGGGAACGGTTCATGGGGTTACGGGTGTTACCAACTCCGAGAGCGATGATGCAACCGGGGTTACGGGTAAAGCCGCCGCCAGTATTGATAAAAGAACGATTGGCGTTTACGGCGAAACGAATTCAACGGCAGACGGGGTAGGGATTTATGGTTATTCCGCCGCTACTACGGGGGAAGGTGTAGGTGTTTTAGGTGTTTCCAACAGTGCTGGTGCAAATGCAGCGGGTATAATCGGTCGTATTTCCTCTGCGGATGCTACGGCTGCGGGTGTTTTCGGTGAGGATAATGTACCGGGTGCAGGAACCGGAGGTGCAGTTGGAACTGTGTCTTGGGCAGGTTATTTTAACGGTCACGTTAATATAACTGGTGATTTGATTATCAATGGGGCAGCAAATGCAACTACTGCCAATGCAGGTATCAAAAGTTTCTTGATAGATCATCCGCTTGATCCCGAAAACAAGACCTTACGTCACTTCTGCGCAGAAAGTAATGAAGCCCTGAACGTTTATTCCGGTAATATCGTTACGGATGCTAATGGTACTGCAACGGTTAGACTGCCTGATTATTTCCAAGCCCTGAATACTGATTTCCGCTACCAACTAACGACGATTGGTCAATTTGCGAGTGCTATTGTCTCTAAGAAAATAGAAGGCAACGTTTTTGAGATCAAAACCGATAAACCAAACGTTGAAGTAAGCTGGCAAATCACGGGTAAAAGAAACGATCCGTTCGTAAAAGCGATTAATTTGCCGGTTGAAGAAACCAAGACAGCACAAAATAAAGGCAAATATATCTATCCGTTTGCCTACAAATTGCCGGAGTCAAGAGGAATTAATTTTAAGGAGAAGGGTAAAAATGATCCTACGCCAACAGCAGTTCCGGTATCAACACCAAAAGCCTTACCTAAGTTTAATTTCAAAAACGAGCCACCCAGACCGAAAACAGAGGCTGAGCTTATGCGTGAGAAGTTAGACAAAGAGGCATACGAAGAGATCATCAAAAAATATCGTGAGCCTCAACAACCGGCATCCAACAAACCGACACAAGAAATCTTGAAAGAAAGAGTGCAAAAAGCACTGAAATACACGCAGAAATAATCCATAATTTATCATAGATCAACTAAATTGCCTCCAAATTTCTTGGGGGCAATTTTTTTATGTTGTTAGGCTTAATCTTTTTACTGCATCTGATCTATGTATTATTTATAGGTATAAATTATTATTACTTACGGAAAGTCAAATCCCCGCAGGCAAAGGGAAGAGCAGAAACATTTGTAAGCGTGGTCATCCCTGCCCGCAATGAAGCCGAGCGTCTGCCCGATTTACTCAATAGTTTATTGGTACAAACTTACCCTAAATATAGTTTTGAAGTTATCATTATTGATGATAATTCAACCGATAATAGTTTAGCTATTCTTTATAACTTCAGAGAGAATCATCAAGAACTCAATATCCAAATCCTTACCAGCCAACCCAAATATGAAGGGGCGTATAAAAAACAAGCCCTTACTCAAGCCATTCAGCAGGCAACGGGTGAGATCATTTTACAAACGGACGCTGATGTGATTTTGCCTCCTCATTGGATTGAACGTATGACACATGCTTTTGATGATGAGACGGTTTTTGTGACAGGAGCGGTACGCTATGTAACCAAAAATGTATTTACGGAAATGCAGGCATTAGAATTAGCGGGTTTGGTAGGGTTGTCGGCATCCGGTTTTTCGATGAATCGTCCTTTTTTATGTAACGGTGCTAATATGGCGTTCCGTAAATCCACTTTTGAAGCAATAGGAGGCTATAAAGGAATTAATCATATTGCATCGGGTGATGATTTGCTATTGCTTCAGAAAATGCAGTTAATTTATCCGAATCGTTCAGCATTTATTTGGTCGGCTGAAGTGATTGTTGATACGTATCCTTGTGAAAATATACGTGGATGGTGGGTGCAACGCAGACGTTGGGTTTCAAAATCGTTGGCATATATTAATTTTAGCAATATTTTAACGCATTTCATTGCTTATCTATATCACGTAGGGTTGGTAGCTGTTTTTTTCATTAGTGAAGATGGGGTGATTACATTAATAATATGGTTGACAAAGATTGGGATGGATGCCATATTTCTAAATCTCGTAAGCCAATTTTTGGGACGAAAAAAATGGTTGCGTTGGCTACTCGTGGCTGAATGCTTATATCCGTTTTATGTCATGTTGATTGGTTTAAGTGCTATTTTTTTGAAAAAATACGAATGGAAAGGGCGTATTCAACGATAAAAGGTGCTAAAAATGTGAATTACTTGCCTTTTGTCGAATTCTTAGGCGTAGAAAATTTGGGAAATGCTATTTTTGCCCTTATCTTTGACTATCAAAAAGTGGGAAGGCTCTCCTTTTTGAATGATTTTTCAGTAAATTTAATCAATTTATGGATAGTTATCCCGGTGAGGGGCGAATACGAAAGCATGAGTTAAAGTGTTTCACTATTGATTTTCGACCGCTATGTTAATTCTGTTGGCAATATTTTTACTGTTGCTCAACGGTTTTTTCGTTGCAGCCGAATTTGCGTTAGTGAAAGTTAGAGGCACGCAGTTAGAACCGTTAGTTAATCAAGGGAGTTCTTCCGCGAAATTAGCATTCCACATCGTTAAGAACATAGACCCTTATCTGTCGGCTACCCAGTTGGGGATAACGTTAGCCAGCTTGGGCTTGGGTTGGATCGGAGAACCCGCCGTTGCGGATTTGTTAAAGGGTGGCATGGCACATTTAGGCATTACTAATCCCAACTATGTTCATACTGTTTCATTCGTTTTAGCTTTTACGATTATATCATTTCTACATATCGTAATTGGTGAGATCGCGCCTAAGAGTTTTGCCTTAGCAAAGCCGGTTACTACGAGCATGTTTGTGTCCTATCCAATGAAGATAACCTATTATATCTTCTATCCGGCTTTAATGCTCTTAAATGGGACGAGTAATTTATTGCTCAAAGCCGTTGGAATTACGCCTGCCAATGGTCATGCTTCGATTAGTGCGGAGGAATTATATCATATGACCAAACAATCAGGTGCATCAGGTGCGATTGATACAGATCAAAGTGAACTTCTTACGAATGTATTTACCTTTTCAGATCGTGTTGCCAGTGAAATCATGGTGCCGCATAACCGTGTAGCTTATGTGGACGTAGAAGCAACCATTGATGAAATTTTGCAATTAGTATTAACGAGTGGTCATTCTCGATTGCCTTTAGTCGAAGAATCCTTAGATAAAGTGATCGGTGTATTACACATCAAGGATTTATTACCGCATATTTCCAATAATACCGTTCCTGATGACATCCGAAAGCTGGCTCGAACGCCCATCTTTGTGTCTGAATTCATGCCGGCACAAAAAATCCTTATCGAATTAAAACATCAACGTACGCACTTAGCAATCGTCGTGGATGAATACGGCGGAACTTCCGGTGTGGTTACGATTGAAGATGTATTGGAGGAATTGGTCGGCGATATTCAAGACGAATTCGATACAGAAGTACAAGTCATACAAAAATCGGATAACGGGTACATTATTGATGGGAGTGCTTCTCTGTTTGAAGTATTCCGAACGCTCAATTTGGGCGAACCCGACTCGGATGCTGATACCTTAAATGGATTCATGATGGAATATTTGGAACACATCCCCGTCGTGAATGATACCCTTGCCATTGACGGCTGGCAATTTAAGGTATTAAGTATGGACGGTTTGCGGATTGGTAAGTTGGAGGCGATTCGCTTGGAACAAGAAACCGAAAGCAAATAGCGATGATTGTTCCGCCGTACTTGCAAGCAGGTGATACAATTGCCATCGTTCCAACCGCCCGAAGTGTTCAGTTGAACGACCTTAATGCTACCTTAAACTTTATTTATCAACAGGGTTTTCAAGTCAAGTTAGCAAATAATGTTGGTAAATCCTTTCATCGCTTTGCCGGAACGGATGCTGAACGGATTTTCGCTTTGCAAAACATGTTAGATGATCCTGAGGTGAAAGCTATTATTGGTGCCAGAGGAGGTTACGGAACTACCCGCATGATGGCAGGTTTGGATTGGGAACAATTCCTAAAAAATCCTAAATGGATATGTGGATACAGTGATATTACTGCCTTGCACGGCAAATTGAATCGCTTGGGTATCGCTTCTATTCATAGTCGGATGGCATATGATCCCCGTTTGGATGAAGATCAGCGAGAGGCGGATTTACAGGATTTAATCAACCTATTGAAGGGTAAACCGACATTCCAACAATTTCCGATTCAAACGCTGAAAAAAGGTAAAGCTGTCGGTCGGTTGGTAGGCGGAAACTTAACACTACTCAATAATGCTATCGGTACGGATTATCAGCCTGATTTTCAGGGGGCTATCCTCTTAATAGAAGATGTGGATGAATATCTTTACAATATTGATCGTATGATGTATCATCTGAAAGCCTGTGGTGTTTTGGCACAAATTGCCGGTTTGGTAGTGGGAAGTTTTACCGCGATTAAAGATGATGAGCCTCCCTTCGGTTATTCGGTACAGGAGATCATGCTTTCGGTAGCTGAATCGTATCGTTTTCCGATTATTCATGTGGACGCTATCGGGCATGGAAGTATCAATATCCCATTGTATTTAGGTAAAATCTATCAAATAGATGCCCGAACGGATGCTTTTCCGGCGGTTTTTGCCCTCCATGAATGATTTTGACTTTATGCTTACGTTATAAAACCTTGTGAACTCCGTTCGCATCCTACAAAATGCTAACTTTGGGGCTTTACATACAGTTATGTTACTTTCACCTGCTTTCAATAAAACCAAGATCGTTTGTACCATTGGTCCTTCTTGTAGTTCCCGAGAAAAGATGATTCAATTAGTGGAAGCTGGAATGGATGTTTGTCGGCTGAATGCTTCACATGGTACTTATGCCATCCATCAGCAAACCATTGACCTCATCCGTGAACTGAATGCCACTTTCGACCTCAATTTAAGCATCCTCTTGGATTTGCAGGGTCCTAAAATTCGCATCGGTGGCTTGGATGAACCTTATCCTATTCAAGCAGGTGATGAAGTAGAATTATGCACAACCATTTCAAAACAAGAAGGTAATCGCCTGCCGATGGAATTAGATACATTGGCAAAAGACGTTAAAGTCGGCGATTTGGTTTTGGTGGAAGACGGTAAAGTGGAACTCCGCGTGCTGGAAACCAATGGTATAGACACCGTTAAACTTAAAGTTATCAACGGGAATGAAATTGGTAGTCGTAAGGGTGTTAATTTACCGAATACATCTATTTCTTTACCTTCCTTAACGGATAAAGACCTCCGCGACTTACAACTCGGCATCCGTAATCATGTGGATTGGATTGCTTTATCATTCGTCCGTACACCGGAGGATATTTTGGTATTGAGACAAATATTGCGGGATAACAACTGTTTCTCTCGCATCATCGCCAAAATCGAAAAACCCGAAGCATTAATAAATATAGATGAAATCATCGAAGTTTCTGATGCCATTATGGTGGCACGTGGGGACTTAGGCGTAGAAATACCGATTGAGGAAGTACCTTTTTGGCAGAAAAAGATAGTAGCCATGTGTAACGCCAATGCCAAACCTGTCATCGTAGCTACGCAGATGTTGGATTCCATGATTGAAAATGCACGCCCTACCCGCGCCGAAGCAACCGACGTAGCCAACGCCGTGTTCGACGGGGCAGATGCGTTGATGTTGAGCGGGGAAACGTCCACCGGCAAATATCCTGTCGAAGCCGTCAAAACGATGCAACGCATCATCGCCAAAGCGGAGGAATCCGAAAAGATTTATCACCGCAATTACGATTCCGACCCGAATAGCGATACATTTTATTCTGATGTTACGTGTAATATTGCTGTACGTTTTGCTCAAGAAATCAATGCCAAAGCGATCATTAGTTTAACGCAGTCAGGTTACACAGCATTTCAGTTATCTAAACGTCGCCCGAAGGCAGAAATTTTTATATTCACATCAAATCGTCCTTTGTTAGATACCTTAAACTTAGTTTGGGGCGTACAAGCCTATTATTACGACAGTTTTGAAGGTACAAATCACACCATCCAAGATGTGATTGATATTCTCAAGAAAGACGATGCCGTTCAGCCCGGAGATATTGTCATCAACACTGCCAGTATTCCCATTGAAGAGCGCGGAAGAACCAACATGGTTAAATATACAGTGGTCAAATAGTTAATCTCCTTGCGCATTAAAAAACCCCATTATCAAATCTGATGATGGGGTTTTCATTTTTTAGTATGAAAGTTAATGTATTACCTGAGAAGGGTTATCGAACCGGAAACCTGTTGTTTTTTACCGTTGCGGAAGGTTTTTTCCATTTGGAAGAAGTAGTTACCCGTCGGGCAGTTTTTTCCGTCCCATTTGGCTTCCGTGCCATCCGTATCATAGACCTTAGTTCCCCAACGGTCAAAGATCGATACCTGTAAGCGTTCTAATTCGGGGCTACGAATTTCCCAAAAGTCGTTGATGCCGTCATTATTCGGGCTGAAAGTATTGGGCATCACATCTCCTTTTACCACGTACACTCTTTTCTCGATGGGGTCGGATTCGCAGTAGTCGTTTTTCAGCTTCAATGTGATGGTCTTTTCGCCCGGCGTATCATAGGAAACCGTGAAAGGTTTTGCAGTTTGACTGTTAGTAATAGTAGGAATCGTACCTCTGGCATCGGGGGCAGACCACTCTCCGCCATCATAGTATTTCAGCGTTTTGGGTTCAACTAATACGGGTTCACCTACCGAAAGCGTTTCTGGGGTAGCCGTAAATTCGCCTGTCGGTTTAGGGTTGACGAGGGTTAATGCGGGTTGCTTCGGTTCGACAGGTTCTTCGTAATCAAAGTAAATCTTCATCGAATTTTTCAGCTGGTACTCGCATTCCATCTTAGGGTCTTGGCGCAGTTTGATGCGGAATTTCACAAAGCCGATGCTACCTGCTTCATCTACACTTTTTGCCGGTAAGTCAATGCCTGTCATCGTCCACATCACGGTGACTTTACTGGTACTACTTGTTGGTGAGAATGTAGTCAAATCTTCCACACCGCCTCTATAACTGACTTGCGGGGTTGCAAAGCTGGAAGCTATTGTTTCAAAGGTGGTCATATCGAAATGTTCGTCAAACTCATCCACGATACGGACGGTATGGGCGGGGGCGTTACCTAAATTTTGGAAAAAGATGGTATAGATCAGCGTTTCATCTTGGAAGACGGTGTCGGCTTTCGATCCGTTTTCGCGTTGAACGATTTTGATATTCGGGTCAAGGGGCGCGGTGATGATGGTTGTATCCGTGTTATTGTTGTTCGGCAGGAACATGTCTCCCGTCGTAGGATCAATCGAAGCCGAACAGCCTACGGGTGTACCGTTCGTACCGGCGGGATCAAGGTTGCCGTAGATGGTTATATTTTCAAATATACCTTTTCTGAAGTTATTATAGTTCCATAAATATTCACCGTTATTGAATCCGTCATTAACGGGTAGAAAGTCTTGCGTAGGGTTGAGGATCACTAAGGGATCATTTTTGAATTTCACTGTACCGTCCATCACTTTATTACCTCTATTCCAGCGGGTTATCATATAACGGGCTTTTCCGCTCCGAATCAATCCGCCTACATTCGTTACGGTAACGGTTACATCTTGGGCATTGGGATCACGATGAAAGCCGAAATCACGTCCAGATTGATCTTGGTTCGGGCGGGTAAAGCGTATCGTATGATAGTCTTGCGCGGGATACGAACGAGTCGAATAGGCGGGACCTCTGGCATAGATGTTCCATTCGCCTTCTTTCAAGGAAAGGGAATAGAATCCGAATTGATCCGTTGATCCATACAGCACCGGACGATCACCCGTCGGCGAAAGGACGTAGATCATCACATCGGGGATGGCATTTTCGCCCGGATCACGTGTACCGTTGTTGTTAACGTCCTCAAATACAAAGCCCGATACATCATTATCAAAGCCCTGACGGTCAATACCGATGAAAGCCGTATCGCGGGCAATACAACCGTTGGCATCCTTTACTTCTACGTAATACCAACCTTCGGGCTGTTGTTCTAAGTTTTCGGAAAGTTGGGTGAGTTGCCGTTCTTGATTGTTGTTATCAAGTAGTAAACCGTTATTAATGCGAACTGTAACGGGAAAAGCTACGCCGTTTGTTAAGTCAAAGAATAACTTGCCATCCGTTGCCCCTGACCGTGATACCCCCGTTGCTGAAACCGAAAATCCGAATGGGGTAGGGGTATGGATTTCGCGGACAAAGGTCTGGATACAGCCTGTACCGTCTTTTACTTGAATGGTTTGCATCCCTGCCGATAACCCACTCAGCACAGAATCCGCTTGAAAGGCACCGCTATTCACGCTGAATTGGAAGGGGGCTGTACCCCGCGCATGGACGGTAATCCGACCATCCGTAGCTCCGCAGGTTGTTAAGTGGGAAATGTCAAAGGTGGCACGCATTTTGGGATTAAATCGGATCCCTGTAACAAATCGCATACTATCCATGATGGTATCAACTCTATTGATGAGTGTACCGTCTGCATATTTTTGAATGGGTATCGGGAAATTATTTTGATCATTCTGGAGGCAACGGCGGATACGGACATGCGGATAATAAGTAACACCAGCCTCTAAGTTATTAAAGACGCTATCCGTCTGCCAGTCTTTTGCAGTTGGAGTTGGGAATTCACCTTGACGTTGATAGGGCGATAACGAATATTCAAACTTAACACGAGAAGGGCGGGCATGAATGATGATCTTACCCGGCGTACCATCACACTTGGGTTGAATGGTATCGCAGGACGATAATAATAGTATTTCACTATTAATGCCCCCGATTAGGGAATCAAACCGGAACGGAAATTCTGCCGTACAGCCTTTGTCGTTACCGTTGGAAACGTCCCGTACCATGATGGTATAGTAGCTTTCCATCCCCAAATTTTCAAACAGGTTGTTATCCTGCCAATTTGCACCCCGATCTATTGAATATTCATAGGGTCCGGGACTGCCGGTTGCGTTGACACGGATGCTACCGTCGCCTTCCCTGCCGTAGCAGGTAGGCATTTGTAAGGTATCCACCGACATGCGTAGCGGATTCTTGACTTGTATCCAGGCCCAGGCTACACAGCCCTTGCTGTCTTGTACCTTCACATCATATTGCCCTGTTCTAAGGTTGTTAAAAACATTAGAATTGACCAATCCACCTCTTTCATCGATTTGATATTGATAGGGTGGTGTTCCGCCCGAAGCGTTAGCCGTAATCGTACCGTCGTTTTGGAAACAGCGGGCATCGGTTGCCGTCAGGTTCAATCGTAAATCGTTACCCGAATTCCAAAGATTGACAATTCCCCAAAATGAACAGCCGTTAGCATCGCTAATTCTGTAAGTGTACGGACCTTTTGTTAAGTTACCATAAACGGTAGTATTAGAATACCCGCTATTATTAAAGCTAAATTGATAAGGTGGTGTTCCGCCGGAAGCCGTTAATTCTACCGTACCGGTGGCATCCATCGGGCAGGGAGGTGCATTGGTTACAACTGCTCTACCGGATAAAGGATTATTATAGGAAAGGTAAAAACGTACATCCTGTACACAATTATTGTTCAAATCCCGTACTTCAAATCGGTAACTTCCCGTATTTAAATTGTTGAAGTCCGGGTCATTTTGCCATCCGCCCCATTGACTTGCGATACGATATTGATAATTCCCCGAACCCGTCGTAGGCGGAATTAAGGTGATCGAACCATTGCTTGTCGTGCAGTTATCGGGATTCACTACCGCACCGATACGCGCATTCAAATAGACGGGCGGAGCTACATAGGAAACGACAGTAGTAATACAGCCATTGGCATCCCGTACATCGTAACGATACTCTCCGATAGAGAGGTTTGGAAATACATTACTATTTACCCAAGAACTCCAACCGTTGTGTTCACGGTATTGATAAGGAGGTTTTCCGCCGGTCGCGTTGATCGTTACTTGCCCGTTATATGCACCGCATCGGGTTACATTAGTAGCGGTAGCAGAAGCATAAAAAGGATCACCCTGCGTAATGGAAACGCTGACGATGGCACGGTCGCGGTTGGCATCCACCACCATGACGCGATACGTTCCTGCGGGTAGTTTTTCATAGGTTTTGGATTCGGGTTTGTTGTTATCCCCGCTTAGATAGTTGACCCCTCCATCGAATGAAAATAGGTAGGGAGCTGTGCCTCCCGAAGCCGTTACTGTAAATTTAGCTCCGGCATCCCCGTAACAGAGGTTGTTATTTTGGTTGGTTACTTGCAGTTGAAGCTGGGCATATGCAGTTCCTAATGTGGTGAAGAGCAAAAGCATGAAAAGCCCTAAGGATCGCATCATGGCTGTCATTTTAGTTTTGAAATGATATGACAAAGATAGTAGGGCTTAGTAGGGATATGGATACCCCCTGTGTCAATGGTTAAAAAGCCTTGACAAACGGAAGGGCAGATGTTGAACGGTTGTGTCGTGGGTGTTAATCGCTGAAACAAGTGTTCATTTAAAGGGATGGCAAAATGACGGTTTGATGTATTTATACGATAAACATTTTATTTATAATCATATATATTATTTAATAAAATGAATTTTTTGTGTTAAAATTTATCATGTAAAAGGGAATTATTTTTAGAAATTAACTTAAACGGGGAAACGTTCAATTTCAAAATGCATTAAAATGATGCCTGATAATCAAAGACATTTCTCCTTTCGGGGACTATGTCGGGATTGATTTTGACAACGAATAGTCATGCTAAACAAGAAAAAGAAAAATCATCTGTTGTACGCTGCTCATACAGGAACAAAAACAGATGATTCATACTGCTGAAAAAAAGGGTTGCCGAAGTAACCCTGAGTGCTTAAAAATATGATAGCGGTGTATCCATGCTCCAGCAAGAAGATAGCTCTACGGTACGAAAAATCCCTTTTCACCACCTCACCCCCACCCCTGTTGTCACGATGGTATTGCCAAATCCGCCGCCACTCAGCTGAAAATATTGGTATTCGGCTTTGGCTTGGAGGTCGAGATATTTGCCGACGGGCATTTTCAGCTGGAAGGAAGT
>Ga0209573_1002619_pt1 | contig 22297 bp, 21 predicted proteins | sample TNRBio252014_DNA_FD_185870 | JGI IMG/M metagenome (GOLD analysis project Ga0209573, IMG submission 185870) | Wastewater treatment Type I Accumulibacter community from EBPR Bioreactor in Madison, WI, USA - TNR Reactor_6/25/2014_ DNA (SPAdes)... | ecosystem: Engineered > Bioreactor > EBPR >...
CTGGCCGTTGCAGCAGAAATATCTCGGCCGGTGCCTGGGCTGGTTTACCTCGATCGAGGGCAGCCTGAATACGGTGGTCCATATCTGGGGCTTCGACAGTCAGGCGGACCGCGAGGCAAAGCGCGCCGCCATGGCCAAGGACCCAGGCTTCAAAGTCTATCTTGATGCCCTCAAGGCGGCCGATGTGCTTGTGTCCATGGAAAACAGGATCGTCTCGCCGACCGATTTTTCCCCCGTTCAATAGTTATCCTGGCACGTCGGGACCGTCTGCCCTTGTCGTCTCTGTTCACGCCCCTTTCGCTGCTGCGCGGTCCGGCCATGAAGAACCGCTTCGTGCTGGCGCCGCTGACGAACCAGCAAAGCCTGCCCGATGGCGGCGCAAGCAGGGACGACATTGAATGGCTGAAGCGTGTGGCGGCCGGAGGATTTGCCCTGGTGCAGACCTGCGCTGCAACCGTGCAGCGCTCAGGTAGGGCCTTCCCCGGGCAACTCGGACTTCATGACGATACGCATCTGCCCGGATTGGCGCAGCTTTCCGAGGCTGTCCGCTCGCATGGCGGCCTGTCTGCGGTTCAGCTTCACCACGCCGGCCATCGCGCCCGCCGCGATCTCGGCGGGATTCCGGCGCCCGCATCCGATGGCACTGTCGCCGGCGTAAAAGGTCTGACGACAGCGGAGGTCGAGGCCATCCGGGATGATTTTGTGACGGCCGCGCAGCGGGCAGACCGCGCAGGCTTCGATGGCGTCAGCGTTCATGGCGCCTTTGGTTGGTCGCTCAGTGAGTTTCTGTCACCTGTGCTGAACAGACGCACGGACCGCTATGGCGGATCGCTTGAAAACCGCTCACGCCTGATCTTCGAGATCATCGACGGCATCCGCCGGACCTGCGCTCCTCGGTTCCAGATCGGCTTGCGCCTGTCTGTCGAGCGCTATGGGCTGCGCCTTGAGGAGATTGTCGAGGTTGCAGGGGAAGCGATGCGTCAAGCAATGATCGACTATCTGGATCTGGCGCTCTGGGACAGTCGCAAACGTGCTGACGATGTTGCCTCGCGCCCGACCGTTTTGAGCCTGTTTGCACAACTGCCCCGGCACGGCGTTCGTCTGGGCGTCGCAGGCAAGATCATGAGCGGCGGCCGGGCGCTGGAGCTGCTGGAAGAAGGCTGCGACTTCATCCTGATCGGGCGGGCTGCCATCCTCGAACCCGATTTCGTCAGCCGGGTGCGGAACCAACCCGACCATGCATCGCCTGCCTTGCCGGTTAGTCGCGCGTTTCTCGAGGCGAACGGCCTGAGCGCCCCCTTCATCGATTACCTCACACAGTCCTGGGACGGATTTGTTGCCCAGCCGTAAGGTTCTGCCATCCTTCAGATCGGGCTCTGGAAAGGATACCATGCTCAGCTATGTCATGATTGGTGCCAACGACATCGAAATGTCGGGCAAGATCTATTCGGCCATCCTGCTGCCGTTGGGATACGAACGGATCGATTCCAAGGGCAAGATCATCTATTCGCTCCCCGGTGTCCCGGACCGCAACAACGGACCGGGCGCAGTCTACATCACCAAACCGTTCGATGGCCGGGAGGCGAGCGCCGGCAATGGCTCGATGTTCGCATTTCGAGCGGACACCCACGCGCTCGTGCGCCAATTGCACGCGGCTGCTTTGGCGGCAGGTGGAACGGACGATGGCGCTCCCGGGTTCCGCGCCGCCTACAGCGATCGCTTTTTCGTCAGTTATGTCCGTGACCCGGTGGGGAACAAGGTTGCCATCTTTTGTACCAACCCAGCCGAGCCCAGGCGTGGAACCGCGCAATCGTGACGAACAGGCCTGCCGGAACCGGGGATGTCTGACCCGTTTTCACATGCCGGGCCTTGGGCCTGACATTCCATTGACGGCGTCAGGGTGAGCGTCAAAACGGCCTCATTGGCGGGCAACTCGGATCCTTTCGGCGCGTTTTCCGTGCGAAACCTGACTGAGATTTCGGACAGCAGGACCAGCGCATCTGCGATTGTCCGGCCCCCTATTGAGCATGATGAGCCGTGAACCGCCCATGCGCTGCAATTGATTAGGGGCTGGGTGGGGTGGAAACCCAATCCCGTCGTCATCGTACTGAAATATCTGGACTATTCATGAAGCACTGGCGGTGCTGTCAGACGAACCAAAATAGTCTCAGAATTCGCCCCAGCCCGTGGTTGATCAGGCTGCGCAGAGTGGACTGAACCGCCTTCTGCTTCAGCCGGACGGATGTTCCGATCGCTACGGCGACGCTGACCGACGGCGGATCGCGGCGTAGGCGAACTCCACGAGATAGTCGTTCAACGCAAGCGAGGCCTGTTCGGCTGCATCTGGTTCGCGCGCCAGGATCGCACGCAGGATTGCAAGGTAGTGCGCCGACCCGCGCTGGATCTCTTTCGACCCGTCATCGCGCAAGTGCGCGAGCCAGAAGCGCCGAGAGAGCCCTTGCAACGGCGCCATGGCGTCCGCGAGGTACTCATTGCCGCCGGCGCTTGCGACCGACCGATGAATGTCCTTGAGCATGTCGGCGTAGTCACCCAACGCCAGCGGTTCTCCCGATAGACGGCGCATGATCAGCTCCATCCGTGCGCGATCGTCCGCTGTGGCGTTGTAGCACGCCAGCCGAGCGGCGAGGGCTTCGAGCGCACGCCGCACCTCCAGCATCCGCAACTGCGATTCCACGGAGGCCGGGGGAATCAGCACCCCCTTGTTGGGATGGATCTCGACCATCCGGTTTCTCGCCAGCTGTTGCAGGGCCTCGCGCACCGGCGTGCGGCCGAGACCGGTCTTTTCCATCAGGACTGCTTCGGACACGAGGGTTCCTGGAGCAAGCTGCTCCGAAACGATCAATTTCTCGATTTCATAGTAGGCCTGTGCGGCCTTGCCTTGGATGATCATCACTCGTCCGGCCTTGTTCTTGCAGGGAAAACCCATAGCCAGAAGCCATGAAAAAAATCCATTGTGCAATCGATATATCGGATGCATACTGACAACTGAAGTCAATTTCGCCGCCGATCCGGGATGGCGATATCCGCATGGAGTTGCCTGTGAAGTACGACCCCTCGCGCGAGAAATGTCCCTTGCCGTTCTCGCCGTTCAAGAGCTGCACTGTGCCGCGTCCAATCGGCTGGCTTTCCAGCATCAGCCCGGACGGAATCGACAATCTGGCGCCTTACAGCCAGTGGCAGAACCTCACCTTCGATCCGCCGATGGTGATGTTTTCGGCCAACCAGTATCCCGACGGTCGCCGGAAAGACACGGTGCTGAATGCCGAGCAGACCGGCTGGTTCGTCTGGAACATGGCGACCTACGAATTGCGTGAAGCGATCAACATCAGCGCGATGGCACTGCAACCGGAGGAAAGCGAATTCGATCGGGCCGGCGTCACGCGCCGGCCTGCCGATCTGTGCAATGTGCCGATGGTCGCGGAGAGCCCGGTCCATTTCGAATGCCGTTACCTCTCCACGCATCGTTTCAACGGCAACTCCAAAGTCGGCACGATCGACATCGTGTTTGCCCAGGTGGAGCGCATCCACATCGACGAGCGCTTCCTGACGCCGGAGGGCAAGCTGGACATCCCGCAGATCCGTCCTTTGGCCCGGCTCGGCTATTATGACTACACCAGCGTCACGGATGTTTTCGAGATGCGCATTCCTGAAGCGAGCTTCGCCGAAGCCTCTGGCCTCGAGGGCATGCCCACCTGAGCGCAGAACGAGAACCGATGTCCGCGCCACGCTGGTGCGATGCGATGTCAAACCCGGCGCCCCCGCCAGGCTCAGTCAAAAGGTGCTTACGGGCCCCGTCGTGACGTCCCGGCCCACGTGAAAACGCCAACCGACAACGGAGAGACAAATGCCTGTTCCGACATCCCGCTTGACCCGCAGAACTGTCCTGAAGGCCGCCGGCACCGCTGCCGCGATCGGAGCCGCACAGCCGTTCGTCCTGCGCGACGCGCATTCCCAGTCGGCCATGCCCATCAGGCTGACGACCGGGCTGAAGTTGGCCAATTACGGACCGATCTACGTTGCGCAGCGCGCCGGTCTCTTCGAGCAGCAGGGGCTGCGTCTCGAAGCTGACGTGGGCGGCAGCGTCAACGAGCCAGTTGCGATCGTGCTGTCGGGACGCGGCCAGTTTGCGGCCACGGGGACCGGGATGGCCATGAACTCGACTGCCGAAGGTGGCAGGATGAAGGTCATTGCGCGCATGACCGGAGCGCTGGGAATGTGGGTCATCGCGAAGCCTGGAACGAACTTCAAGTCGCTTGATGACTTCAAGGGCAAGAAGGTCGCGAGCCTGCGCTTTCCATCCAACACTGTGACGTCGCCAACCTTCGCGATGAAGAAGTTCGGTGGCTTCGACGCGAAGGCAGCCGGCGTCGAGTTCGTCGAAGGGCCGCCCGGATCGATCATCGGTGCGGTTCGGGATGGGCGGGCCGATGTCGGCGTCGTGTTCGAGTGGGACGCGAGCATTGCCGCCCAATCAGGCCTGCAAGTCGCCTATGGTTTCGCCGAGACGGTCGGCCCGATCCTGCTGACGTCCGTGATGGTCAAGGAAGACTACGTCGCGTCAAATCCGGACGCTGTCCAACGCTTCTGCAACGCGCTCGCCGCGGCAATGAAGCTGATCCGTGCAGACAAGTCTGCCTACGTGGCAGCGATGGCGGCCGAGTTCTCGAACGTCGACAGGGCGGTCATCGCGGCTGGATGCGACCGTCTGCTCGCGACCCAGGGGTTCGTGCCGATGTCGCCCGTCGTCAGCAAGGCCGAATGGGACGCCATTGCCGAGCACGACACGCTCGCCGGGACAGTCCGGAAGGCCTTCTCCTTCGAGGAGATGGTCGACAACCGCTTCGCACAGAAGGCTGCCGATACCTTCGGCATAAGGGGCTGAGATGGGCGCAGCACCATCACCTGTCGAGGCGCCGGCACGGCGGGCCGAGCCGGCCGGGCCTCGACACATCCTCGTCTACCAGACGCTTCTCGTCGTGGCGCTGTTTGCAACTTGGGAACTGCTCGTTCGCACGAAAGTGCTTCCGGTATATCTGTATGGCCAGCCCAGCGGAATTCTGGCGAAGGCGCAGTCGCTCCTTGCCGGGGGCGAGCTGCTCCGGCACATCGGAGCAACAGCGTTCGCCTCGATCCTCGGCTTTTTGGTCGGGACGACGCTCGGTAGTGTCGCAGGGCTGCTGATGTGGCTCTCGAAGACAGCGGCGCTGATCCTGCGGCCGGTGATTGTCGCGATCAACGGCGTTCCCAAGATCGCGCTCGCGCCGCTGATCGTCGTCTGGTTCGGGGTCGGGCTCGGCGCCAAGGTCGCCATTGCCGCAAGCCTGACCTTCATCGTCGCGCTCATATCCGTCTACCAGGGCACCCAGGAAATCGACGATGATCTGGTCAAGCTGATGCGTTCGCTCGGCGCAAAGCCGTTCACGATCTGGAGAAAGGTCGTCGTGCCGGGTGCCACACCCTGGATCCTGTCGACGATGCGACTCAACATCGGGTTCGCGATGATCGGCGCGGTCGTGGGCGAGTACATTTCCTCGAAGGTGGGCCTTGGCTACATGATCTACAACGCCGGGGCCCTGTATGACTTAAACTCCGTGTTCGTGGGGATTTTCTGCCTGATGGCGCTGGCACTTGTGCTCGATGCCATTCTCGGTCGTATCGAGGACAGGTTCAAATGGTGAGCTCGCCGGTTCTTGAAGCCAGACAGGTGACGATGGCCTTCGACGAAGGCACGACGCGCGAGGTTGTCGCATTCCGGGATATCAGTTTCACGCTCCGGCAAGGCGAGATTCTTGCAATCGCCGGCCCCTCTGGCTGTGGCAAGTCGACGCTCTTCAACGTGATCGCCGGGCTCTTGCGGCCAACATCCGGGTCCGTGAGTGTCGATGGCGCGCTCGTCGATGGCGCGCGAGGCCATATCGGGTACATGCTGCAGAAAGACCTTCTCCTGCCTTGGCGTTCCGTGCTCGACAACGTCACGCTCGGCCTGGAGGTGCGGGGCATGCCCACCAGCGAAGCGCGGGATCGGGCGATGGCGCTGATCGGCCGCTACGGTCTGGCGGGATTCGAATCCGTCAAGCCGCGCGCGCTTTCCGGCGGCATGCGCCAGCGTGTGGCGTTCATGCGCACGCTTGCGCTTGATCCAAAGGCGATCCTTCTGGACGAGCCGTTCTCGGCGCTCGATTTCCAGACGCGGCTCCTCTTGCAGGGCGACGTCAAGCGCATCATCCGCGATCAGGGAAAGGCCGCGATCCTGGTCACGCACGATATCGGGGAAGCCATCGCGATGTCGGACCGCGTGCTTGTGCTCTCGCAACGCCCGGGCACCGTCAAAGCCATTCATGACATCGAACTCGGAGACATTGACGACCCCGCCGCGCTGCGACGCTCGCCTGCCTTCAACGCGTACTTCGATACGATCTGGCGCCAGTTGGACAGGCCGGCAGGCGCCATGGCGGCCGGTCTCTCGGGCTAGACGTCGAGAACGTGTGCTGTGGGACGGCGGTGCCGTGAAACAAACCAGAATAGTCTCAGAATTCGCCCAGCCCAGCGTTGTTCAGGCCGCACAGATCTGACGCCATGCGGTCAGCGCGGCGCTGCGACAGTCCTTGAAAATCTGTCGGCTGGTGAGCGGGCGTTCCTGGTTGAACCGAAGGTCCGCGCAGCGAATTGGTTGTGGATCGAGCCGTGGACTGCGGCGCGTTTCTGCAAACTTCGCATCTGACGAAAGCGCAGCATCGCCGCTCCCGTCGTCCAAAATGTTTGATGGGAATTCTCTGCGCGGTTGTTCAAACATCGGCCGATCTCGCGCTTGGCGACGGCGCCGAGGGCCTTCAGCGCGGCGCCGTAGGACGCCAGCTCGTCTGTGATGATCGTTTCAACCGGGCCATGTCGTCGAAGCGATTTTCGTAAGAACTTCAACGCCGCCTTCTTGTCGCGACGCTTCGTCACGAAGCTTTCAAGCACTTCGCCCTCGTGATCGACGGCGCGCCAGAGGTAGTGCTTCACCCCGTTGATCTTCACGAAGACCTCGTCGAGATGCCACTGCCGATGCCGAAACGATCTCATCGCCTGAACACGGCTCCGTCGGATCTCAGCCGCGAAAATCGTCCCGAAACGGTTCCACCAAGACCGAACCGTTTCATGCGTTATGTCAATGCCGTGCTCATGCAGCAGGTCCTCGACATTCCGCAATGACAGCGGGTAGCGGACGTACATCATGACCGCCAGACGGATGATCTCTGGACTGAACCACCCTGGGTTTGCCGGAGGGCTCAACTCCTGAGAAGGATGAGTCATCATGAGCAAGACAACGAACAAGTTCTCTCCCGAAGTCCGCGAGCGTGCGATCCGGCTTGTGCTGGATCACGAGCATGAGCATCCGTCCCGCTGGGCGGCGATCTCGTCGATCGCATCCAAGATCGGCTGCACGGCGCAGACGCTGAACGAGTGGGTGAAGAAGGCGGAGGTCGACGCTGGCAAGCGGGCTGGCGTGCCGACCGAGATGGCCGAGCGGATGAGGGCGTTGGAGCGCGAGGTCCGCGAGCTGCGGCAAGCCAACGAGATCCTGCGCAAGGCGAGCGCCTATTTCGCCCAGGCGGAGCTCGACCGCCCGCTTCGGAAGTGACGGCCTTCATGGAGGCCCATGTGGAGAGCTACGGGGTCGAGCCGATGTGCAGGGTTCTGCGGATCGCCCCCTCCACCTGGCATGAGCACACTCGCCGCAAGGCCCACTCCGACCTTCGCTCGACACGAGCGAAGGAGGATGAGCGGCTATCGAAGGAGATTGTCCGGGTCCACGCCAGGAACTTCGGCGTCTATGGCGCGAAGAAGGTCTGGCTCCAGCTCAACCGCGAAGGCGTCAAGGTCGGCCGCGATCGCGTTGCCCGGCTGATGGTGCGGCTCGGGCTCGAAGGCGTGGTGCGCGGCAAGGTGGTGAGGACGACCACGCCGGACAAGGCGGCCGCTTGCCCGTTCGACCTGGTCAACCGGCAGTTCCATGCCCCGGCGCCGAATATGCTGTGGGTGTCAGACTTCACCTACGTGAGCACCTGGGCCGGCATGGTCTACGTGGCTTTCGTCATCGACGTCTTCGCCCGGCGCATCGTCGGCTGGCGGGTCAGCCGGAACCCGACGGCGGCGTTCGTGCTCGACGCCCTGGAGCAGGCCCTGCATGCCCGGCGGCCGACCGACAGCCTGATCCACCATAGCGACCGCGGATCGCAATATGTGAGCATCCGCTACACCGACCGCCTGGCGGAGGCTGGCATCGAGCCCTCCGTCGGCAGCGTCGGCGACAGCTACGATAACGCCCTCGCCGAGAGCGTGATCGGCCTGTTCAAGACAGAGGTCATCCGCCGGCTCGGGCCGTGGAAGTCCTTCGAGGCGGTGGAGTACAAGACCCTCGAATGGGTCGACTGGTTCAACCACCAGCGCCTGCTGGAGCCGATCGGCAACATCCCGCCCGCCGAGGCGGAGGCAAACTACTACGCGGCCCTTGAGAACCTCAAAATGGCCGCGTAGGACTCAAAGCAATCGCCCTCCAGCAAACCCAGGGTGGTTCAGTGCAAGAATGCTGATTAATGCAACGGGGCCAGTCGTTCCAACTGCCCCGTTGCAGCTAAAGTCCGCTCGAACTCAACGGGACAGCATTGCCTCAAGGCCGCCGGTGCGATCAAGCTCTTGCAGTTCGTCAGAACCACCGACATGGGCCGCGCCGATGAAGATCTGCGGGACGGTCTTCCGGCCGCTACGGGCGGCCATCGTGACCGCTGCGCTCGGATTGCTCCCTACGTCGATCTCCTTGAAGGCGACGCCCTTGCTATTGAGCAGGGACTTGGCGGCCTTGCAGTAGGGACAATCCGGGGTGGTGTAGATCGTTACCCCTTGGTCGAAGCTGCCCTCCATGGGGTTCTTTCGGAGCCAGTCAATGGTTTGCGTAGCTGACGCGTTCGGCGGGAACACAGGGTAGAAGACATGCTCGATAACGCCATTGTCGATCACGAGCGTCAGCCTTTTGATCAGGCGCATGCCTTCCACGGTCATGGTCGGAAGGTGTAGGGCTTCCGTGAGAGCGAAGTCAGCGTCGCTCAGGATTGGAAAAGACAGGCCGAGGCGATCGGACAACTCTTTTTGGTAGGCGTGTGTCTGCGTGCTCAGGCCGTAAATCTTGACGCCCAGTCCATCGAAAATCTCCTTCTCGGTCTGAAACGACAAGGTCTGGGGTGTGCAGCCTCTGGCGCCCGGGATGTCATTCCATCCGGGCGGCAATTCAACGCCAGGCACGCCTGTCATCGGATAGGCATAGACCACGACCCGCCCAGGCACCGTGGCGAGATCGACCAGCTCCCCCGAGGTCGAACGTAGCGAAACACTGGGCATGCGTATGCCCGTCAGATGTGCCGCGCCCCCATCATCCTCCGGACGGGGCAGGTTGTCGGGAAGGGTCATCGGGTTGGTGGTGTGCTGGGTGTTCATGGTCACAAATCCTTTCGGCTGTGTACTCACGCTCTTCCTATAACGGCTCTAGTTGAAGTACCATTTTGAGGCAACCTGACTGGGCCATTATGCCAAAGCGGCGCATTACAACGACCATTCCCTGGCTGAGGCGTGTCGATCTCGCTCACGGTGACCTGGCCCGCCAGATCGCCCAGCGTTTGCGAGAGGCCATCACCTCAGGCCAACTCAGGCCGGGTGAACGGTTGCCATCAACCCGAACGTTGGCCGCATCCCTTGCCTTGTCACGGGGGACTGTCGCGGTCGCCTTCGAACAGCTCACAGCCGAAGGCTATCTTGAAGCACGAACCGGCGCGGGGACGTGTGTTGCTAACGATCTCAAGGCAGGGCCGCTGTCAGCCCCCACAGGAGCCGCTGCATCTGCACCCGAAGATGATCTTCTACCACTCCCGGCCCAGCGTCTGGCGGGCATAGCAAAAGCCTTGGTGCCCCAACCCCCGGTCCCCTTCGCGGTCGCAATTCCGGCTGCCGGGATTGAGCCGGATGACGCTTGGCGCCGCCTGGGCAATCGCGTGCGCGCGATGCACCGGGCAGCCCCCGCCACCTATAGCGACCCTCGCGGTCTGCCGGAGCTGCGTGAGGCCATAGCTACCCATGTGCGCAAGGCGAGGGCGGTCAGTTGCTCGGCTGACAATGTCATTGTCACGTCGGGCACCCAGCAAGGCCTCTATATGGCCGGACGTGCGCTCCTATCTCGCGGTGACCACGTATGGGCTGAAGATCCAGCCTACCCTGGCCTGACCGCCGTGCTTGATGATCTCGAGTTGGCCACCCACAGGATCAGGGTTGATGATCAAGGCTTTGACGTCGAGGCTGCGATCTCGGTCGCGCCCGAGGCGCGGGCAGCTTTCGTAACGCCCTCTCACCAATATCCGGTGGGCATGCCCCTCAGCATGGCGCGGCGGCAAGCTCTGGTCAGCTGGGCCGAGCAATGCCGAGGCTGGATTGTTGAAGACGATTACGACAGTGAATTGCGCTATGCGGGCCACCCATTCCCGGCGATGCAAGGCCTGAGCCCGTCGCGGGTCGTCTACCTTGGCACTTTCTCCAAGGTATTATTTCCGTCGCTCAGGCTGGGCTACATTATAGCGCCACAGCGACTGATCGATGCCTTTGCTGGGGCTCGGGCGATCCTCGATCGCCACTCGCCTATGGCCGATCAACACGCTCTTGCAGCCTACATGGCGGAAGGGCTTTTTGAGGCCCATGTCCGCCGTATCCGAGGCTTATACGCAGAGCGACGCGGGGTTCTCATTGACGCGTTGAGTGCTGTCTTGCCTTCCGGCTGCGAGATCCAGCAGAGCGATCAGGGAATGCATATCTTGCTCTGGCTGCCGTATGGTGCTGACGACGTCGGGATAGCGGAACGAGCGCGAGCAGTTGGCATCGCCCTGCGCCCGATATATCCGATGTATGCAGCGAAAGGTGGCCGACCGGGCCTAATGCTCGGCTTTGGCGGCTTCTGGCCGGATCAACTGAAAGAGGCCGTTCAGCGGCTGGTCTCCCAGCTATTGGTGCATAAATCTTGAATTTTGCACGCGCCGACTTCGGCCTATTTGCTGGTCTTATTCTCTAACAGCCTAATGGCCTCTCGGACTTCCTGATAATCCCGAATAAGCCGCCGCACCTGCTTTATCTCATCCGTTGGCTCATCGGCTGCGGCTGCGGGTTCAACCCCGTCATCACCATCCTCGTCAGCCTCCCCATCAGCGGGAGGGGTCACAAAATCAACATCACCGCCCGCTTCGCCAAACTGAAAAAGCCTCTCAATAGATTGGTCTAATGCATTGTCTTCCTCACCAGACTTCTTCTTCGGACCGATTTTTTTCAATTCAGACTTGAGCTCAATAATCCGTTCCTTCTTTATGTCATCCTTCTTTTTATTTAGTTCCTTCTCCATAATGTCATTAAGTAATCGCTTTTGCCTTAAATCCTCCATTGAATCTGCGACCAAAATTACATCCTTAGCCGCACTAGAAAGATGCTTTGTAATAATTGACAGAGTCTTCGTGACTGCATATGTGGCAGAAAGTATAAGGATTAAAGAACCCTTTGTCGCACCAACAACTCGTGTTTCCTCTGGCGCTTCGCCTACTGCCAGTGCGATACCCCGAATGATGTGATTCCAGTCCTCTGCCGAGGATTTCCAATCTACAATATTGTTAATAGAGGCATCTGCCTTAAATCCAATACGAACAATAATTCGCCCTTCAACATCGTCAAAATTGTCCTGCTCTATACCGAGATTAGTTATTGCAGCGTCATAGGCGCGAAGTTTTTGTTGGGCCTCGCTCAGTCTTTGAATTGAAGCTTGAATCTTAGCTGCTGTGGAGGCAGGGTCATAAGAGGCTGTCTTTACCACATTCTCGAGATGTGTAGCCCCTATCTCCCCAATCCATGTTTCAACTTCAAGACGCTCTAGCAAACGAATTTGCTGAATAGATAGCTCAGCCGTTCTCATTTCAGATAAGAAATCTGTCAATTTTTGCAGATGTGTCTCAATCGGTTGCTGATTTGGCTGTGTTGCATTGTGATTTAATGCACCACTCAATGCGTTGTACAGGCTATTCAAACGCTGATAATAACGGTCATACCACTCTGATAGATTGTGAAGTTCGATAACGTCCAATTTAATCCCCCCTTTGCTAATGCATGTTGTCTTCAATAACCGCGACTTCTTCGGCCGCAAGCCCAAACAGACCATAAACATGTTGGTCTATCTCGGATTCTAGCTGCGCGATTTCGGCGCTGCGCGCCTCGATGACGGCGCGGTGCTCGTCCAGGAACGCCTGCCAGTCATTGCGCTCTTTCAGCGGAATCGGCTGCTTGAACGTCTTCTCCACCTCCTTGGCGAAAGCGGCAAAGTCCAGCTCGTACCATGCCTGGAGCTTCTTCGTCAGCTTGGCGGTGGCAGGGGAGGGGGCAAGGTCGGGAATGCGGCGCGCCACCTCCTGCTCGGCTTTGTAGCGTTCTTCGGCGGCCGTCTGACATTGCTCGGCAAGGCCCGCAAGGGCGGCCTTCTGCGCGGCCGTCGCTGGCGGGATGGGCAGCAGCTCCACAAATTGGTTCTTCATGCGGAAGTAGCCGCCACGGAAGAAGCTGGTGATGCCCGTGAAGAAGAACCACGCGGCGCTCGAATTCAGCAGCGCCAGCAGAAACTTGTCGCTCGTCGGAATCAGGAAGGTTGTCGCCTCCTGATAAAAGCCGTTCGGCTCGAAGCAGAAAGGCGCGCGGTTGCAAACTTCGATGTAGGCAATCTTGGGCGCTGTGAACGCTGGCACGTAGGCTTCCTGCGCCTGTTGCAGTTCCCACCAGTTTTGCGTGGTCGCTCGCGCTTCTAGCTCGGCCTTGAACGGCAGCAACCATGCCTTAAGCGAAGGGTACTGCTCAATGTCAATTTTGTTCTTCGGAATGTAGATGACCCAATTCTGGTCGGGCTGCACGTTCCAACGCTGGAGTTCGTTGCCTTTCAGCACGGGCTTAATAAGACTCGCTGCCTTCGGGTCTGCCTTCACCAAACGGTCGCGCGTCGCCTGGCTAATGATGAATGCCTTGTTAAGCCCCGTCTTGATGCCATAGAGCGGCGCGCCATACACCTCCTTCAAGGTCGGATGGCTGCCGATGATTTTCCGCCGCACGGCCGCGCGGGCGTCGCCCTCAAGCTGCCAGCTGCCGACGCCAAGGCTGGCCTGCGGGTAGGTGGGGGCCTGCTCCTCCAAGGTGCCGAAGTTCACCTTGCTCGCGCCGTCCACCACAGTGAACGGGATGGCGTGCGCGGCGGGGGGCGCGCCCTTTTGCAGCACCATGATGACGGGGTAGGTGGTGACGCCCTCGAACACCTGGATGTCGCCAAAGTCCACCAGGCGCTGCACGGTCGCCTGGCTGGCCAGCAGCTCGCGCAACTTGCTGCCGCTGCCCGTCTTCATGAAGGTGCTGGAGCTGATGTAGCCAAGCCAACCCTGGGGCTTCAGCAGGCGCAAGCCCAGCTCATAGAAGTACACAAACAGGTCGGCGCGGTCGGTCGCCGTGGTGAAGCGCTTCTCCAGGAAGGGCTTGATGGGTTTCAGCACCTCCATGCGCACATAGGGCGGGTTGCCCACCACCACGTCGAAGCCGCCCGCCGCCATGATGGCGGGGAACTGCGCGGCCCAATCGAACGCCACGGGGCTCACGGCCGCGTCGTCCACCACGCTGTTCCCGCACTTGATGTTGTCGTCCAGGTAGGTGAGCTTTTCGTCGCTGTTGGCGGTTTTGAGCCACAAGCTGAGCTTGGTGATTTCAACAGGCTCGGGGTTGAGGTCGACGCCATAGAGGTTGTTTTTCAGGATGCTGGTGTCCAGCCGCTCCAGCAGGCTGACGATGCCGCCTTGCAGGCGCGCCAGCTCCGCATTCACGCGCAAGCCCTCCTCGCGCAGGTAGTCGAAGACCTGCACCAGGAACGCCCCTGAGCCACAGGCGGGGTCAAGCACCTTGATGTTGGCCAGCACCTCGGCATAGGCCTGCCAGAACGCTAGATGCTGCTTAGCTTTGGCATTGAGCGTCACCGTCGCCGTGGTGTTCTTCCCACGCTTCATGGTGAGTGAGGGATAATCCTTCTCGGGGTCAAGCACGGGCAGCTTGTCGAAGCCGAGCGCCTGGCGCTTGTCGGCAAGCCAGCCCCCAACCGCCTGCTCCACGATGTAGCGGGTGATGAAGTCGGGTGTGTAAACCAACCCTTCGATTTTCTTCTTGCCCTTCTTAGCGTCGAAGGCGGTGCCTGACAGCGTCGCCTTCAACTCCTCCAGGTCGCTCACCGACTGCTCGAAGATGTGGCCGAGAATGTTCACGGTCACTTCGCTGGCGAAGTCGTAGGTGCCGAGCACCGCGAACGTCGCGCACAGCTCGTCGGGCACCACCAGGGCGTCCAGGGCGGGGTTCTCGCGGAACAAGCCGCCGTTGTAGGGCGGAATCCGCCGCTTCGGCATGCCCTTGTCCACCCAGCTGAACAGGGTCTTGAAGCGCTGCCAGGCGGTGCTGGTGTCGTAGTCGCTCTGGGCCGTGTGCGCCTCGGTCAGTGAGTTGCGCGGCAACAGATTGGTGTCCTCGGCGAACGCGATGAACAGCACGCGGTCTAGGATGGTTTGGGCGAACTCCAGGGCTTCGTCGGTCGTGAGCGTCGGGTTGTGAGTTTGCAGCCCCGTAATGAGGGTGAAGCGCAGCCGCTTGTATTCGCCGTAAAGCTTGTTGGTGATGTCCTTGTCGGCCGCCTCGCTCCTGGCCAACAGCGCGGCCGTGCCGCCGTCTAGCAACCCCGCCTTACCCAGCAGCAACCGAAAGCGCGCGTAGGCGGCGGGCTTGTCCAGGTCGCGGAGGTGGAAAGTCTCGTAGGCCTGGCGGCCGTAGCCCACGGCGTAAAGCCGCGTCTCGACCATGTTCGACACCAGCACCCATTGCGCGCCCTTGATGAAGGTGGCGTATTCCCACGCTTGCTGCACGGGACTCTTGGCGCGGCCCGCCATGAGCGCGTCCAGGTCTTTGGTCTTGGGGCCTTTCAGCTCGAACGGCGCAACAATCTGCACCTTGCCCGCCTGGTCGAAGTGGCCGATGCCCACGTCCACGTTGCCGCCGCCTGGAATGGCGGTGTTCTTCTGAATCGTCCAGGCCCCCGTCTTGTTGGCCTCCTCGTAGCCCAAGAGCGGGCATAGGAAGCCCGTAATGAAACTCCCGTCCAGGTTGGTTTCGCTGGCCTTGAACTCGGTCTTGGCCTGCCAGTTCTGAATGATGGCCAAGTGCTCAGGCGGTATGACGGCAGCACTACCTTGCAACGCCGCATTGATAACGCGAGGGCTAAAAAGTACCTTGGGTTTCATGACCTACAGCGCCGGATATGATCATTTCGGATTTCAAAGCCGTCCATTAGTAGTTTCCTACCGGCGATCGCCACAGCGATAACGCTTTACAGCCTGGCATGAGCGTCGAGGCACGCCACTTTTCAATGAACTGGTCTGGCGTCATGAAAGCGGATCAGTTCCCTGGTTCAAAATTTCCAAATAGCGGCTGTAGGCATAAATCCGACGGCGTTGTTTACCAGTCACCTCCCGAACAATGCCCAGCTCTATCATGCCATCGAGCGATTTTTGCACGGTCGGCTCAGATAGATTGAGGTTCTTGGCTGCCGCTGCAACGCTCGTCAGCGGTTTGCGCTGGAGCTGCTCGTGAACACGGAGCGCTGACGGTGCGCCTCGGCCAATCTCGGCAATCTTGCGCCGATCGTCCTCGAACAGCTTCAGAAGCTGGCGTGCGGTGTCTGTCGCCTGCTGGGCGGTTTCCACCACGCCAGTCAGGAAAAACTCAATCCAGGTTTCCCAGTCGCCCTTCTCTCGGACCGCCTGCAGAAGATCGTAATAGGTGCTGCGCCGCGTCTTAAAATACAGGCTGAGATACAGCACCGGCTCGCGCAATGTGCCCTCGGCACACAACAAGAAGGTGATCAGCAACCGCCCTAAGCGGCCGTTCCCGTCTAGGAATGGGTGGATGGTCTCAAACTGGACATGCACCAGGGCCGCCCGCACCAGGAGCGGCAATCCTGTATTTTGGCTGTGTAGAAAGGTCTCGAGCTCGCCCAAGCACTCCATGAGCCGCTCAGGGGGCGGCGGCACGAACAGGGCATTGCCCGGCCGTGTCCCGCCGATCCAGTTCTGGCTACGTCGGAATTCTCCAGGCTGCTTGCTGGCACCACGCCCTTGGCTCAGCAGGATTTCATGAATCTCTTTGATCAACCGGAGTGACAGCGGAAATCCGCCGCGCAACCGATCTAGGCCATGCTGCATGGCCCTGACATAGCTGGAGACCTCCGCCACATCATCAATTCCGACATGGGGAATGTCCTCGTTCTCGAAAAGCAGCAAGTCCGATAGAGACGACTGCGTTCCTTCAATCTGCGACGATAGCAAGGCCTCTTTCCGCACATACATGTAAATGAACAGCGGCGGCTCGGGCAAAATTGCGGTGATGCCGTCCAGTCGCCCCAGTGCGGTTGATGCCTGATCCAGGAGAGCAACCAGCCGTCCCAGCTCAACAGGGGGCTGCGGCGGCAGGGCCGGCGGAACAAAGGCCTGCACGCGCTCACCCGCCACAGAAGTGACGGCAAAAGTGCCGAGACGGGTGTTTGGGAGGCTCAAGCCAACGAACCTTTGCTTACGAATCGCATAAGCAAATGATAACACGATATCGTTTGCTTATATCGCAACTGCTTGCTGATTAAGCAGCGATTTTGACGGGTCGCCTGAGCCGACAGCCCTTTGAAAAGGGGCTCCAGCCATTTTGGCCACGGGGCTACGACATAGCAGTTCTTCAAGAGTCCTGCTGTGACCCCCGCGTTTTCCTCCAGACTTGCCTAGCATCTGCCGATGGTAACGAACGATGCAATTTTTACGGCATCTCCGTCCACCAATCGGGCCATCGGACCTTGCGAGGGGAGCGGGTGGCGGCAAGGACGGTGCGCTGTTCCGTGGGCGTGAGGTGTCTGTCGCCGAGGCGGGCAAGTGCGGCCTCGACGATCGAGGGATCGAGCATGATGCGCACTGACGGTCGGTAGGGATCGAGCCGTCGACCCATGTGCAGGGCTTCAAGGGCGCAGGTCACGCTGCCCGGTCGGACAAAGCTGATGGTGATAATGTTCAGAGGCTCGGCCGAAGCCGCGGTGCGTGATTCGCGTGCGGTCTCGATGGCCTGGATGGCTGAGCGGGCAGCAGGACCGTCGCCTTCGAGGCCGCGCTTGGTGAGGTGGAGCAGGAAGGCTTCGGCGGCCGTGACGTGACGCTCGCTACCACCCTCGCGGATAGCGACCTTCTGGCCGAGGACCGCCTCGTAGGGAGCCTGCCGATGACGGCCCGGAGGGCGGCCCTTCGGATTGCCACTCTGGCCCTTGTGGAAGCGGGGCGAGACCGGTGGCCTTCGATATCCCGTTGACTGGGTCGGCCGTTCTGGATCGAAGTCGTCATCGCGGATCATGCTGGCCTCCTGCGCGGCCAGCGCAAACTGTCTGGATGCCGTGTACAGCGTGTAATTGTCTCGATGTCCTCCTGTTCGATGGGCTGTCGGCCCCTTAGGCGATCCAGCGCCATCTGAACGGCCCAGGGTTCGAGCAGCAGTTGCCGTCCATCGAACCTGGCGCCTTGTCGGTCAGGGTTTTCTGCTACAATGCCGAGCAGCAGCATGGCCTCATCAGCATTATCGGCGTCATGCAGATGAGCGGTCCTGAAGACCGGCGTGGTGACCTTGGGGCGCTGCTTTTCCAGCCAGGCCTCGCGCTTCTCGATCCATTTGAGGACCTGGCGCTGGGCCATGCGCTTGCCAGCGATCGCATCCTGATAGGTGCGGTGCTGGAGCGCTTCCTCCATCGTGACCTCACGCGGGACGCCATTGCGGGTGACGGTCAGGGTCTTGCCCACGATGATGTCGAAGGCCGAGGTGGTTGCCACCGTCTTCTTCCGCGGGCGTCCTCCCGGATTGCCGCTCTGGCCCTTGCGGAAGCGGCCGCGCGTTGAGGTGTCGGGGTCGGAACTGCAGCCGCTCATGTGGAACGCTCCGCAAGGATTGGCTCGCGACCGCTGCGTTGCGACCAGCGTTCGATGGCCACATCCACATAGGCCGGATCGATGTCGAGACCGCGGAAGCGACGCCCGACCCGGTCGGCTGCCATGAGCGTGGTGCCCGAGCCGAGGAAGAGATCGAGGATGATATCGCCGCGACGCGTCACGTCCTGGATCGCATCCGCCACAAGCCCTGTCGGCTTGACGGTTGGATGCAGCGCCAGATCCTCGCGGCGGCTGCCCTTCAGCGAGTTGACCGAAGCATAATCCCAAACATTTGTGCGGTTGCGCCCGTGCTTGCCCAACTCGACATTGTTGAGGTGTGGTGTGTCACCAACCCGATAGACAAAGACGAGTTCATGCTTCGAACGGTAAAGCGAGCCCATGCCGGCATTGGACTTGTTCCAGACGCAGAGATTGAGCAGTTCGCCATAGAGCTGTCTGCCAACCGCAGAGATGTCATCCATATGGCGCCAGTCCATGCAGATGAAGTGGACCGCGCCATCACGCGAGACGCGGGCTGCTGCGCCCAAAGTGTCTGACAGGAAGCAGCGGAACTCACCCTCGCTCATCTCGCCCGACGCCATCGCGAACTCGCGGTGGGTGCCTTTGGAGACGGCATTGCCGCTGATCTTCACATTGTAAGGTGGGTCGAGGAAAGCCGCATCGATCTGCTCGTCCCCGCCAATAATCGCTTGCAAGAAGGCTATGTCGCGGCTGTCGCCACAGCCGACGCGGTGTTCGCCAAGGATCCAGATGTCACCGGGCTTTGTGCGGGGTGTGATCGGTAGGGCAGGGACAACCTCGTCATCGGGATCCGGTGTAGCCTTCAGGATCACGTCGATCTCGCCGACCGAGAAGCCGGTAAGCGCCGGATCGATGTCCAGCTCCGTCGAGGCCAGTTCGGACAGTTCGAGTTGCAGGATCTCGAGATCCCAGCCGGCATTCAGCGCCAGCTTGTTGTCGGCAAGCACATAGGCCCGTTTCTCGGCCGCCGTCATGTGGTCGAAGCGCAGGCAAGGCACCTCGGTCATGCCCAGCAACTTCGCCGCCTCGACCCGCCCATGCCCCGCCAGGATCATTCCTGTCTCATCGATCAGCACCGGGTTGGTGAAGCCGAAGCGCTCGATGCTGTCGGCGATCTGCCGCAGCTGCTTCTTCGAGTGCGTGCGCGCATTGCGCGGATAGGGCCGCAAGGCCCCGGTGGCGATATGCTGGATACGATGTTCGGCGACCATGGTCGTCCTTTTCTGGTTGCGCGTCCGATCTCCCCTTTCGGCCTGCATGGGTGCCACGGCTGTGGCATGGCTCGGATTTTCCTCTTTTGTTCCTGCTGGGACAATCGCGTCATCCCGCTTTTCCACGGGTTCCTGACCCTTGGTCCACAGTTGAATGATGTTGTCCTCGCCAACACGCCCAATCATCCGCGCAAGGTGATGTTGGCCTAAGCGACGACGCTGCGTCAGCCGGCAGATGATTCGAGCATCACTTGCAATCGCCTGCCTTTCGCAGTCGGGCTGTTCTGGTCATTTCTGTCCGGGCCCTGTGCCGGGATCTGACGTCGAACAGCTGGACTTCCGCGCGCAACGAAGCGTTGCTGCCGTCAGGCCCGGTGACGGGCCTGTCCTGGTGACGGCAGGGATTGTCCTGCCGCAGAACCGCAAGGACAGGCCATGACCAGCACAAGCAGAACCCGCAAAGCCAGCAAGGCGGATGTCGATGAGAGCCCGAACGCCGCCCGTCGCCCGCGAGGAACCCGTTCACCGCCCGTGACCGGACATGCGGTTCAGGACAGGGCCGGCCATGCGCCGGAGCCTGCAAGGGAGCCGGTGACTGATACCTCCCCGGCCCGCACCACCAAACTCTCACGCCTGATTGCGCTGCTCGCAGGCGAGGAGGGGACAACGATCGGCATGCTCTGCGAGGCGACCGGCTGGCAGGCGCATTCGGTCCGAGGCGCGATCGCGGGCACACTGAAGCGCAAGGGGATCGTCGTCATCTCGGACAGGTCCGGAACCGGCCCCCGGCGCTACCGGATCGGGAGCACGTCATGAGGCGGCTGTCGCTGACACGCGAGGACGAGGTGCGCCAGCTGGCGCATCTCGACCTGCGACAGCTGCGTGCCATCTGGGCAAGGCAGTTCGGGCCCGCTCCAAAACTGCGTTCGGTCGAGCTGCTGAGGCTCATGCTGGCGTGGCGGATGCAGGCAGTTGTTCAGGGCGGGCTCGATGCCGGCACACGCCGGCAGATCGCCCGCAAGGGCAGGGCGGTCGCCGAGGGGCAATCCCTTGGCCATGGGGCCATCCTGCGCCGCGTCTGGCAGGGACGGATGATCGAGGTCATCGTCGAAGCCGATGGGTTCCGTCATGAGGGACGGATCTATCGCAGCCTGTCGGCGATCGCGAAGGCCGCAACCGGCACAGGCTGGAATGGGCCCCGGTTCTTCGGCCTGCGTCAGGATGCCGACCCATGACCCCGCCCGATGCGGCAAGGCGGGCCCGGCGCTGCGCGATCTATACCCGCAAGAGTTCAGAGGAGGGGCTCGAACAGGGGTTCAATTCCCTTGATGCCCAACGTGAGGCCTGCGCCGCCTACATCGTCAGCCAGAAGGCCGAAGGCTGGAAGGCCCTGCCGGCGCTCTATGATGATGGCGGGTTCTCTGGCGGCTCGATGGAGCGACCGGCGCTGCGACGCCTGATGGCCGATATTGCATCAGGCCGGATCGATGTGGTCGTTGTCTACAAGATCGACCGCCTGACCCGTTCGCTCGCCGACTTCGCGCGCATGGTCGAACTGTTCGAACGCCACGAGGTCAGTTTCGTCTCGGTGACGCAGGCCTTCTCGACCACCACCAGCATGGGGCGTTTGACCCTGAACGTGCTCCTCTCCTTTGCCCAGTTCGAGCGCGAGGTCACCGGCGAGCGGATCCGCGACAAGATCGCCGCCTCGAAGAAGAAGGGGCTGTGGATGGGTGGCACCATCCCGCTCGGCTATGATCTACCTGATCCCGGCACCCGTGTGCTGCGCATCAACGCATCGGAAGCGAGCCTCGTCCGGAGCCTCTTCAGCCGTTATCTCGACCTCGGATCGGTTCATGCGCTGGAGCACGAACTGGCCCTGCAGGGGATCCGCAGCAAGGTGACAAACCGCGCCGACGGCACCACACGCGGTGGCGTTGCCTTCAGCCGGGGCGCGCTCTTCCATCTGCTGCGCAACCGGCTCTATCTCGGCGAGATCCCGCACAAGGGTCAGGGCTATCTCGGCCAGCATGAAGCAATTATCCCGGCAGACCTGTTCGAAGCGGTGCAGGCAAGGCTTGATGCAAGGTCACAGCGCCAGACCCGCGCCACAAAGCCATCCGGCGTTGCTGCATCGCCGCTGACCGGGCGGATCGAGGATGCGGATGGCCAGCCGATGTCGCCCGCCTTTGCCTATGGCCGCAATGGCAAGCTCTACCGCTACTATGTCTCAACGCCGCTCCAGAAGGGGCAACGCCGGCAGCCCAACGATCCCCATCCACGCCGGATTGCAGCCGCACCGCTCGAAGCCCTCCTCACCAAGCGACTGTCGCAACTCATGTCTCATCAGACGAGCCAGCACGATCTGAACGGGCTTGATCCGGCCAGGGCTCTCGATCTGATCCATCGGGTCACAGTCCGTGAAGGCCAATTGACCGTCATTCTAAAGGGCAGCGACCATCGCGCGATGATCCAGCGCCTTCACGATGGCGAACAGATTTCTGCCGACCCATCCGATCCCGACCGGATCATCCTGCGCCTGCTGTTCCTTCTCTCGATCCGGCACGGCCGGACCGAAGTCATTGTCGGCAACAAGGCTGGACCGTGCCAGGATCCCACCCTGATCCGGGCGCTGCGCCAGGCCCATGCAATCGTCGATCGTGACAGGACAGGATTGCCGACACTGGAGATCGCGCCCGACACGCCCCACCGCAACAGGCTGGTCCGGCTCGCCTTCCTTGCGCCCGATCTGCAACAGGCGATCCTTGCAGGACGTCAGCCAGCCCAGCTGACACTTGCGAGTCTTCTGGAGAGCAAGATGCCACTCCTCTGGTCCGAACAGCGCAGGATGTTCGGAAAGCTCCGGCCGGGCCCGTGACGTTCAGGCCCAGCGGCGCAGGATCAGGCTTCACCTGTTCCGATACCGAATTGCGGCACAACAGGCCTAACTCC
>Ga0209573_1002620_pt1 | contig 22274 bp, 36 predicted proteins | sample TNRBio252014_DNA_FD_185870 | JGI IMG/M metagenome (GOLD analysis project Ga0209573, IMG submission 185870) | Wastewater treatment Type I Accumulibacter community from EBPR Bioreactor in Madison, WI, USA - TNR Reactor_6/25/2014_ DNA (SPAdes)... | ecosystem: Engineered > Bioreactor > EBPR >...
CTCATCCTGCGCCGGCTGTTGGCATGACCCTGGAAACCTCGGTTGACCGCTTGTATTTCGCCAGGGAACCGCGTGACACCTGATTTCAATGCCTTCGCCGCGTTTCGCCCGAAGGGTGGTTGCGCCACGTCGCCGCTGGCGCGCCTGGCTGGGTGTCCGGCTTTGTCGCTCCTCCTTGCAGGCATGATCCGCGCAAGCGAGCGGAAACGCCGTAATGCGCTGTTGACGAACGAGATAAATGAAGGGCATCGAGCGAGATAAATGCGGGATTAGCTGGGAAGAGCAGGTTTGAAGCGAAACGAAATTGCAATTTATTTGCGCTACACGAAAAACAAAAGCGGGCCAGTTTCGGCCCGGTTTTTCGTTGCGCTGGGGCAGGTTTCAAGCCGACGGCCCAGACTCAAGATCTCCGACTTTGAACGGTTCAAAACGCATCCCATGATCTCCGGGCAAGCCGCCGGTGTCACGGACCGTCAAATGGGCGCAGCGCATGCACACCAGGCTGTAAGCGCGTGGGTGCTTGCCACCATCGATACTGGTCGGCATGGGCACAACAGACGGAGAAAAACCGGGGTCAAGCCGCCTTACGTTGCACGTCAGCCAACCTGATCTGGTCGGCGGTCAACGGTACAAGCGCCACGGTCTCGCCGGCGTCGTTTGTAAATTCCACCTCGAACGATCCGTCCGGGTAGGCATCAACGATGGCGCCAAGCGCACCAGGAAGAATACCGGCAGAAGGCAGGGAAACGGTCGTCTCGACAACGTCGAACAGCTTGTATTTCACGTTACGACCCCTTCACATAGAAAGAAACCAATCGTGGCGCGGCGTCCTCAGAATCGGCAATCCACGCTGTCCTAACGATAGCCGTTCCGGACGGCCCGGTCAATTCCATGTCAACCGAGTAGCGTTGGCCATGTTCGTCCAGAAGGCCGGGCGTCGCGCTATTGCTGCGCAACCCATCGCGGATCAGCTGTGCTACCTGGCTGGCATCGGAGGCATCGAAGCCGAGCGTGGCCAATATTCGCCGCGCCTTGTTTCCGCCGACCGGATGTGTTGAGTCGAGTGCGTAGTCCCGGAGCTTGCGGATGCCAATGCTGGCATTCTCGTGATTCGGAAGCGTCCGGGTGTCTCCGAGCAATTCGCGAACGCTCTTTCCGTCCGCCAGCTGCGCCATGTCCGGGTTCTGCGCGATTTCCTGTTCGGTGAATGGCCGGTGGTCAGGCAGCGTGCCTGGCGTTTCGCGCGGACGGTACAGGCAGATGCAGCCGCAGTTGATGGTTTCCGATGCCGGCGCCCGCGGGTCGTGCGGGAAGCGCATCGGATGCCCGTTGATCGTGAAGGTTTCGTCGAGCTTGACGCGTCGGCCGTCGGCCAGCAGGTGGGCGCGGCGCGGGTGCAGCTTGCCGCTGCGCCGCCAGATCTTGTCCATCGCGACGCCCGCCTGGCCGGATTGCACCGCCCGTTCGTCGGCCGCCACCGCCCAGGCGCGCGACAGTTCCGTGCGCACGATGGTCGTGGCGCGCGTCCGGCTGCCCTCGCCCAGGTGCCCGGCGACCTTGCCGATCGTCTCGTGCACGCTCTGCGTGCCGATCATCGCCAGCCCCAGTTCCTGCTTGATCTTGCCGGCGGCGACGGCGGTCACATCCGCGATGCGCTCGACCATGAAGGCACGCATGCCCATCAACTGGCCGGCGTCGAGGTGAGGCAGCATTACCTGGAATTTGGCCGCTGCCAGCGACTTGTCAAGCGCCGCGATCCCGCCCTCCCAGGCCTGGATGGCGGCGCTGGCCAGCACCTGACCGGCGCTCCGTCCGATCTCTGCCGTCACCCGGTCGACTTCCCGGTTGAGTTCGCTCAGCCGCCATTGCTGGTATTCGGTCGGCTGCCCGGCCAGCGTCAGGGTGATGTCGGCCTTCGCCTTTTCCAGCAGCGCCAGGACTTCGGCGCGCGTTTTTTCCAGCAGGCGCTTGCGCTCCGCATGGGCTTCCTTCTCGGCTTTCTTCCAGGCGCGCTCCTGGTCCTTGTTCATGGCGCGGCCGGGTCATTCGCCAGCGGATCGGTGAAGACATCGGCCTCGGCATTTTTCTCCGCCTCGGCCTGGGCGTCGGCGAGCGCCTGCTCCGGGTCGATATCGACGCCGATCTGGCCGGCAACGGCGGCGATGATCTGCAGGGCCAGTTGCGCCGCCATGAACTTGCGGTCGACCGCCATGGCAACGGCCGTGACGACCTGCTGCAGGGCCGCCGCATACTTGGTCGTGTCGCGGCTGATCATCTCCGGGAATTCCGCGTTGACCTGCTGATCCGCCTGGCCGAAATCAACCTGTTTGCCCTCGGCGACGGCCTTCTGCCGCAGCACGTAGCGGCCGACTTCTTCCAGGATGTGCTTGATCACGCGCTGGCGCATGCTCATGACCTTGAACGCCGGATCGCCCATGCTCTCGCCGGTCGCGCGGTTGACGTCGCCGCCGCCGCCGAACCAGTGCTCGGGCAGCGTGGCGCCGCCGAGGACGTGATTACGCAGCAGGCGCGCGGATTCCGACGTGTCGGCCGCGTTGAGGCCCGGCGCCACCGCCGCCCAGGTCTCGGAATCGTTGTGCACGCGGACACTGTTCGGGCTGGGCGGCGTGATCTCCTTCGCCCGCGCCTTGACCGCTTCGTCGTTCGCGCCCTTGAGCGTCACGTCCCAGACGAAGGATCGCAGATACTTGTTGCGATCCTGCTCGCCAAACAGAAAATCATCGTAGGCATCCAGCCAGTCGGCGCTGGCCAGCAGGTCGGGACGGCCGCGCACGCCGGATGACAGGCTGTTGACCGCGAAATAGAAGCAGTCGCCGTCACCGAACGTTGCGCGAATCTCCTGGGTGCGCTTTGAGAACACGTCCTCGTCGCCATTGACGATGACGCGGTAGCGGCGCGCGCTCCCGTGCTTGTCCTTGACCGTGACGATGCCGATCGGCTGCTCCGGGTTGTCGGGATCGGAGACCACGGTCTCGATCAGCGCCGGATCGAGGTAGCCGAGCCGCACCTCGCCGCTCATTTCATTGACGAAGGCCGGGTAGCACTGCTCGCCGAACAGCGCCAGTTCGCGCACCTTCTTCTCCAGCTTGAGATCCATGCAGTTGATCGGATCGTTCCAGAAGCGGTTCAGGGTGAGCTGAGCGTCCGGATCGGGCACGGTCAGCTTGACGCCGTCGGCCAGCATGAAGGCGATCGGCAGTTCAATGATGCGGTTGGCCAGCAGGTTGGCCTGCCAAAGCCAGGCGGAAATCTCGCGCGCCCGGCGCTGGGTGACCGGCGCCAGATCGCGCGTGCTGTCGCCGGTCAGGCGCCGCCAGCCCTCGTCGTCGTCGACCGTCGCCCCGGCCGCCTCGCGCAGCGGCATGAAAAACTCTTTGATCCTGTCAAGTACGCCCATGGTCGTCTCTCAGTGAAGCCGCCGGCCGAAGATCGCTCCGCCGTGCGGCCGCGTCATCAGGGGTGGGCGGTGATGGTTGGTGCGGGATTCCGGGGTGAATTGGCCGGGCGTCGGTTCGATCGTTTGACCGGCCGCAGGCTGCACGTTGTCGCTTTCGAGGAAGCCGATCGCGCCCGACAAGCCATCGACCTGGTCGTCGTGCTTGCCCTTCGGGAAGTTCTCCAGCTCGTCGAGGAACGCCTTGTTCCAGGCGCCGCGAACGAGCTTGATCCGGAACGCTTCCGCCTGGGCACTGGCTGGCCGCGCCGCCGTTTCCTTGTCGGCACGCTTGGGCACTGCCCGGACATCGAAGCCGGCCAGCGCGGCGATATAGAACTCCATTTCAGTCTTGCCGGCCTGGGCAGGGTCTTGCTCGAGGGCCTGAGTACAGGCTACGCCATCGGCGCGTGCCGTTTCCTTGATCAGCTTGACCACCCCTGCCGGACGTTTGCGGTCGCGGGCGACGTGGGCGACGTAGTAGGTTCCGTCCGGCGCCTTGCCGACCTTCGGACCCGCCGTATAATCCGGATCCGGATTCTGGCTGTTCGGCTCGGTCGCCGCCCGGTCCCAGTAGCGCACCCAGCGGCAGTTCGCCGGCGCCTTCTCGACGATTTCGAACCACTCCGCCTTGAAGTAGTCGCCGGCGGCCGGCCGGATCTTCCAGTTGCCGTTCTTGAGCTGCTCGCGCTCGACATTGGTCAGCGCATCGAGGTTAGAAATGTAGGTCGGGTCTTTCGCCAGGCCGATCTGGTTGTCCCTGTACGACGAGGCGATGAAGGTCAGGCTCTTCGGCGACAGGTCGGGGTACTGGTCGCGCAACTCTTCGGGCGAGTCGGCCCAGATCAGTTCGTTGCGGTAGCGGACGAACCAGCGGATCACGCCGGAACGCTCCGGGATGGCATAGCCGGTTTCCTGGTCGATCCACCAGGCGATCAGCTCGGCGACGAAGCTGTCCGGGTCCGGGTTGGTCGTGGCGCGGATGTAGGGCGCGACGCCGGAATCTGAACGGTTGCGGGAAAGCATGTACCAGAACTGGCCGGCCGTGAAATGCGTCAGCTCGTCGAAGCCGATCATCGCCACCTGCGAACCCTGCCAGTCGAGCTTGTTCTTCTCGTGTTCCATGTGGGCGAAGGTCACCCGGGCGCCGCTCGGGAACGTCCACGACAGGTTCGACAGATTGGGCCTTGCATCGAGTTCGGGGTAAAGCTCTTCGGAGGTGTCCCAGAGGCCGCCTTCCGCCTTGACCTGCTTGGTCGTGCGGCGAAAGATCACCGCGCCAAACTTGCCGTTGTCGCTGTGCCGGGTGGTTTCGAGCAGCAGTGCGAAGGTCTTGCCGCCGAACGCCGCGCCGCCATAGATGACGATATCGGCGCTCGAAGCCAGGAAGGCTTCCTGCGGACCTCGCTGCGGCCGGATGATGTTCGGCTCGGCCATGCTCAGCGGCCGTTGTCCGGAAGGTAGATCTGGATGCGCTTGGCCACCGCGTCGCCGACGCGGGCGGCCTGCTCGGGCGTCAGTCCTTCGGCGGCGGCACCGGAGACCGCGGCGGCGGCCGCATCGGCCGCCATGCGGTTGCGCAACTCGACCATCCATTTCTGATGGGCGATATCCATCCGGCCGACATCGGCAAACGCCCTGGAAATCAGTGACAGGGTCTTTGCCGCTGCCGCCGGATCGTCGTCGCCTTCGCGTTTCGCCGCCAGTGAAACGCGCAGCAGGTTGTCCTGGAGGATGCCTGCCGCCGCGCTCATCAGCGCGCCGTCGTTGTCACCGGATTCCCTGGCCGCGCGCGCCAGCGCCCGCGTCCGGCGCGCATCGGCCATCGCCTCCTCGAATTCCGCTTCCAGCGCGCTGCCATGGCGATGCAGGGAGGAGCGGGAAATGTCGAACCCCTTGGCGTGCAGCCACTCGACCAGCTCGTCATACCCGGCAAACCCCTGCCCGATCAGGCGCGCGTTCAGCTCATCCAGCAACCCGGGCGGCAGCTGTTTCACCTTGGACGCCCGGCCCATCAGAGCGCTCCCGGCTCCGGCGTGCCGATTCCCGGCAGTTTGATCAGGCCGCGCGCCACGGCGAGGCCATCGTCCGTCAACGCCAGCAGGCCTTCGGCGGGCGCCGAGACGAGTCCGAGATCGGCGAGGAAGGCGCACTCGACCGACAGCTTGGTCAGCGTCATCGGGTATCCGGTAGTCTCCAGCTCCTGCCGCAGGTTACGCGGCTCGGCCCGATACAGCGGGCGCAGCGCCAGCGCCCGCAGAATGTGCAGGCGCCGCCATTCGGTATTGGCTTGCTCGATGGTCTTCATTCCATGCCTTTCTTGGTGATCTGCGCCATGATCAGGCGCAGCAGGTCGCTCTGGCTGCGGGTTTCGCCGATCAGCTGGTTGAGCTTTTCGTCGGTGCGGTTCTGCGCGTGATAGACGTTGGATAAATCGCGATGAGTCGGAGAGGTCTTGCTGGTGGCGATCAGGCCGGAGAGGTCCCGGTCGATTTCGTCAATGCGGTCGCCCATCGCGCTCACCCGTTCGTTTGTCTTGTCGTTGCGTTTCTCGATATAAATCCACGCGCCCAGGCAGAAGGTGCCGATCATCTGGATGACCTGCATCCAGTCGCGCGCCGTCATTTCAAAGGGGATCATCGCTCGCCCCCCGGCGGGCCGTAGCGATCGCAAAACGCCTGGCATTCGGTGCACAACTGCACCCCGGAATTGCGCGGCGCCGCCCCTCGGGGATCGGCTCATCGCACAGGGCGCACTCGATCGCCGACGGAACCGTTCCGTCGCCATGCGCCCGGCGCTGGTGTTCGGCCAGCGCATCGGCGCGCATCTCCTCCTCGCGCGCCTGGGCGCGGTCCATGTCATCCGGCACGTCAGATCCTCTCGCCATCGCGCAGGCCGTCGGCATACCCAGCGCGGTAGGTCTCGATTGTCAGCGTGAGCAGCACGTGGCGGAGTTCAGGGTGGTCGCCGACCGCCCAGCGCACGTCGCAGTAGGCGCAGTCGGCGGCCTCCTTGAGCCGGCGCAGCTGCTGCTCCGGGATGATGGTTTCAGTCACTCAATGACTCCCTGTAAAAATCGGCGATGGCCGCGATCCGGCCGCGGCAGGTGTCGTAGCTGCGCCGGGCGAAGGCGGCCCAGAGGGCGACGTCGGTATCGCTGGCAGTTCCGCCATCGGCGCCAGCAGGCTCGCCGGCGGGCGCGGGCAGTGCCGGAGGCCGGAGGCCGGCGGGGTGGTTGAGCAGGCGCACAGCAGCGCCAGGCAGGCAAGGCCGGCCAGTCGTGGCTTTACGTAGAGCATCGCGGGTTTCCTCCAGGGCAAGATCGCGGGCCGCTTCGGCGGCGGCGGCGCGGGCCGCCAGTTCGTCGCCGCGCTGGACGGCGGCGCGGAGGTCTTCGGCGGCCAGCTCGGCATCGCGGGCGCGCACCTCGGCGTGGGCGCGGTGCAGGCGGTCGATCGCGGCATCCTTGCGCCAGCCTTCGGCCGCCCAGCCGGCGGCGAAACAGAGCGCCGCGAAGCCGGCGACCACCAGCGCCCTGGCCATCCGCCACCACAGGGGGAGCGCCGGAGCGAGCGAAACCAGAGCCGGGTTCATGGGCCTGTTCCCAGGCATTTGGCGTTCGCCGCCTGCCGCCGCGTCCACAAGCCGCCGCACAGGCGCCGGTATTCCGGGGCGGAACAGTCTTTCCCCTGGTAAAAACGCCAGCGCAGGATCTCGGCGCAGGCCCCGGCGTAGTCGCCGGCGTTCAGCTTCTTGACCAGCGCCGAACGGCAGAACGCCCCCGGCCCCACGTTGTAGGCCAGATCGACGAAGCTGTCGTACTCGTGCTGGTGCAGCGGCGCCGTCACGCAGCGCTTGATCGCGCCCTCGTACTGGCTCACGTCCTGCAACGCCCGCGCCAGCGCCTTCGGCGGCGTCGTCGTATCGCCAGGCTTGACGCCCTCGGTCGTCCCGAAGCCGATCGTCGGCACATCGCCCGGCACCGGAATGATCGCCTTGTCGCTGTAGCCCTCGTTCAGGGCGATGCCGACGAAGCCGGCAGCCGACAGCATCAGCGCTGCGACTCCGAGCCGGCCGCCGCTACTGGCCATCGTTCACCACCGCCTTTTGCGCCACGTTGCCGGCGATATAGGCGCCGACCGTGGCGATGACCACGGCCGAATAGACGCCGTCGGCGATATGGCCGGTGGCGACCAGCGCCGTCGCGCTGGCGAGCGCAGCCAGCGCCAGCAGGAACTTGCGCGAGGCGTAGCGGGTGGCCATCACAACCACCGCCAGGCCGCGACGGTCACCGCGATGACCGCGAGGTACGAGATCCAGAACCAGCCGGCGGGCGATATGCGCTTCATGGGTGGCGCTCCTGGTGGTAGCGTTGCGGATCGAGCCAGCAGTCGCGCGAGTCGGCAAAAAAGCGGGCGCGCAGCAGCGGCGTCTCGCCCGCCTTGCAATAGCCGTAACCCTCCAGGAAGGCCCGTTGATTGGCCTTTTCGGAGGGCAGAAAGTGGAGGCAGTCGCGGCAGGGCATGCCGGGAGGTTATTCGCGCGCGCGCGGACCGGTCAGGGGGACGGGGTTGGGCAGGGGCGCCCCGGAGCGTCGGACGAGGGACCCCCGCAGGGGGATCGGCCAGCGCAGGGGATGCCAGCGACCGCACGGGGCGCCGCATCCCGCTCCGCGGTCGCATCCCCTTCGGGGTCCCTGCTCCGCGCTCTGCGGTCGCGCAATGAAAAGCCCCGCACGGGGCGGGGCTGGTGATGGGGCGATGGGCCGGCTACGGCGCGTCCGTCAGCGTGAGCAGGAGTTGGCCGAGCTTGCGGGCGTTCTCCAACGAGAAGTAGACGGAGAATCCGTCGTCGTCATCCTCGCCATCGCCTTCGAGGTTCTTGGTCAGGGCGACGAGAGTGCCCTCCTCATCGTCGATACGCTGCACCTCGACCGGGTCTTTACACTCCTCGGCCTGGATTGGATGAATGTCATTGTCGACTTGAGTGCTCATGGTTTGCTCCTTTCTCAGTGGTCAAGCTTTCGGTAGTTGTAGACCGCCTGCCGAATGGCGCGGCTGTCGTGGCCGGTCAGTTCCTTGGCTACATCGCGCGGGATGCCGTGGGACTCCAGCAGCCCAACGAGGTCGCGCACCAGATGCACCTTCTTGCCGACCTGTAGCCGCTGCGCGGTCAAATCGTCATATTCCTCGGGCGAAATGACAATTTTTGCGCCCGCCAGCCGCGCTTGCAGCGCCTCCAGGGCAGCCAGCTCGGCTTTGTACTGCGCTGGCGTTAGCTCGGCCCGCAATGGCAGAGCAGGCGCCGCCGCTTCGTCGCTGGCCGCCGGATGCACGTAGGCGCCGGTGCGGCGGATCGAGGGCAGGACTTCGGCGGTGACCCAGCGCCGGAATGGCTTGGCGGTCGGCTTGTGACTCCGGATGGTTGCCGTATAGACGCCGGACTCGTTGATAGTCCGCATCCGCTGGGTTCCGCCAAGGGTGGGCAAATCTGCCCACCCTTTGTCCTCATCATCAACACAACGCAACATGTCTTTTGCGCTGCCGTATTCGAGGGCGCGGGCCACGTCAGCCGCTACGGCCACGAAGCCGGCGCCGTCATCGGTCGGCAACACCCGGATGGCATGGGTGTGGAACTCGAATTGCGTCATTGCTTTCATGGTCAGACTCCTTGGGTGAGGGAAATGTAGAGGTCTTGCAGGTCGGAGGCCAGCGCGTCGGCGGCTTCCTCGGCGACCCGCATCAGGCGGGCGGCGGCCGAGGCCAGGCAGCCGAGGCGGCCGAGGTCGTCGACGTTGATGCCGTGGAGGGTTTCCGGCACCGCCTCGGCGATGGTCGCGGCGACGTGCCGGGCGTCGGCGACGATCTGGGCGACGTCGTAGGCGCGCTGGAAGGGATGTTGCCCCGGAGCCGGGGCGGGCGTGATGGTGCGTTGGCACATGGTGTGCTCCTCAGATAACGGTTGTAGAACCGTCACCCGCTGCCAAGCGGGTGAGCGGAACCGAGCGGGTTGGCAGACCGGTCTGAGGGCCGGCAGGGCCGAAGCCCTCCCGCTCGGCCCGCCCATGGAGGGAGCGTGCGCGAGCACAGCACACAAAAAAGCCGCGTTCCCGTGGGGTAAGCGGCGCTTGTGCGCCTCAGAATCCGGGCTGCCAAGCCCGGTCGCTGTTGTTTCAGCGACACGCGCAGGATACGCCCGGCTCATAATTAAAACAAGCACGTCTGGACAGGAGCCGCGGCCGCCGCCTCGCCCAGCACGTGGTTCGGCCGCTTCAGCGCCCGTTGCACGGCGGTGCCGCTGCAGCCGTGCTTGATTCCCAGCTCGAAGATCGCCTCGCGCACGCTGTAGCCGCCGGTCGTCGTCAGACGGTCGAAGTCGGAGCGGATCCGGTCCTGCGTGCGCGACCACAGAACCTCCTTGAGGTTCGGCACGAACAGCTCGCCGCCCGGGCACCAGCGCACGATGCGCGCCGCCACCGGCTCGCCGACGATCTCGATCAGCTGCCCCCAGCGCCGCGCGCCGGCCGGGTTGCCGCCGCCGACGACGGCCGGCACCGGCCAGACCTGGCCGGGCCAGGCGGTGATGATCTGCGCGGCGCCCTCGAGACCGGCGACGTGGATCAGATCCCGCGCCGAGCGCGGAAACAGCGGCAGGCGCGAGAGTTCGGCGAGCAGCTGGGGGGTCATCCGCCGGCGACCTTCTGCTGGCGCTTGACCAGCGCGACGATGACGGCCTGCTTGCCGATGGCGTCGGCCCACTCGATGCGATCCTTGCCGGTCAGCCGGCGGACCATGCTGGGGCGATCCACCTGGCCCTTGTGGAGGTACGCCCAGGGCAGCTTCATGTCGGCGAGCAGGGCCTCGATCTTCTGAAGCTGCGGGTCGTCGGCGATGCCCCTGGGCTTGCCGGCGTGGCCCTGCCAGCCGCCGGCGCGGTTGAGGTGGTCGAGGACGGCGTTGACCTCGGCATAGGACATTTCGGTGAGGCTGGCCTTGCCGGTGATCTGCCTCTGCAGGCGGTGGCGCTCGTCGTCGTCGATGCCGGCCGCGCGGCAGGCGGCATGGATGGCCTTGACGCGCGCGGCCTTGCGCAGGCCGATGGCGCTCATGGACGGTCTTCCGGGTCGGGCACGCCGGGCTTTTCCGGGCGCGGGTTTCCCGGCGGCGTCAGGACCGAGACAAAACCGTCGATCCAGGATTCGACCGCGACGGCGGCGACATGCCAGGGCAGCCAGGCCTGCGTCTGCCAGCGCGGGGCGCGAAGGGGAAAGAGGAGGCGCTTCTGGGCGGGGGTCATGATTGCGGCCCTTTCGGCAAAGCGGCCCAGAACTCGGGCGCGGCCTGTAGAAGGCAGCTATCGTCGGAAAACCACCACCCGTCCCTGCGGAAGCCGACCCACGGGCCGGCCGCTTTCGTGAAATAGAACAGCACGTCCTCGTCGGTTTCCGGCAGCACGTCGGCCGTCCGGTGCCAGTGAATCGTCTCGCTTGTCATGATTTCTCCGTTAAAAGACCGTCTCCCGAAGCCCCGGTTAACGCGGGGCTTGAGGCGACGTTCTCAGGCGACGGCGTCCTTGAGCGCCTTGGCGGCGCTGAAATGCGGCACCCTCTTCGCCGCGATCCGCAGCGCCTCGCCGGTGGCCGGGTTGCGGCCTTCGCGGGCGGCGCGGGTCTTGACGCTGAGCTTGCCGAGGCCGGGCAGCACGGCTTCGCCCTCCTCGGCCAGTGCGGCCTGGACGACGTCTCCGGCGGTCTTGAGGACGTGCTCGACGGTCTTGCGGGTTTCGCCGCTGATCGAGGCGATGTTCATGACGAGCTGGTTTTGGTTCATTGGATTGCTCCTGTGGTTGAAAAAATGGGCCGGATCAGAGCGCCGATTTGCCGGGAAAGGTGCCGGCTTGGATGGTCTTTGCTTTTTCTCCTCCGGTTGCGGCCGTTACGTGCGCCACGGGCCGCTGGGCTTGGGGGTCATGCCTTGGCGCTCCGTTTCCAGCCGCGCGGCTTGCCGAGCGCCGGGATGCTGGCGTATTCCTCGAGCGTCCGGCCGCTGGCGTCGTTGACCTTGAAGGCGACGCGGCCGATGCTGGCGGCGGCGATGGCCTCGCAGGCCCTCTTGACGCCAGCGAGGTTCTCTTCCTCGCACCAGGCGAGGCTGGCCCACGATCCGGAGACGTTGATCTTGACGCTGCGGCGGGCCATCACGCCCCCTCCGCCGGTTCGTCCTTGAGCGCCTTACGCCATGTCGTGATGGTCAACGCGGCGGTGAAAGCCCACATGCCGCCCAGCATGAAGTAGCCGTGCCACCAGAGCGCAACGACCACAAGCATGTCGAAGACCGCGGAGAACCAATGCGGCAGAGCTGGCTGACCAAGCGCCTTCAGTTGCGCCTTGGCCGACTCGGCAAACAACGAGAGCGAAAGCAGAAAAGCGATCACGATGACACCGGAGATGACGTTCATGGCGCCGTCGACTCCGTAATACAAGCCAGCGATCAACAGGCCGGCGAACACGGCATCCAGAACAATGGACTTCATCAAGCGGTTCATGCCCCCTCCGCCGTCAACTCGGCCTCGAACGGCACCACCACGAAATCCTCGCCCTGGCTGATGGCGATGCCCGGCACGTGGGCGACGGCTGCCGGTTCGTTGAGGATGGCGTCCTTGTTGACCTCCTCCTTCTCGCGGATGAAGCGCTTGAGGCCCATGCGGCGCAGGGCGTCGAGGACGGCTTCGGCGCCGGTGACGCGCACGCTGGGCGGGCGCAGGCGCCAGAGGATTTCGCCGGTGGGCAGCGCGGCGGTCTTGACCTTGCCGTGCTGGGTCAGGGCGTCGCGGTTGGCTTCCGCCCAGGTCTGGACGCCCTGGGTGAGCGCGGCGATGCGGGCGCGCAGCGGGTCGGCGGCTTCCTCCCAGCGCGCCTTGCAGGCGGCGAGTTCGTCATTCATGTCGGCCTCGGTACGCGCCAGATGGCGGTTGAGCGCGCCGATCGCGGCGACGGCGGCGGCGGCCGCTTCCCGGCTCTGCGGGACGTTGACCGCGACAGCGGGGGTTTTGAGGCGGGTCTTGCGGGTAGCCATGATTCCTCCCTAGAGTTGGCAGTAGTCGATGAGGGTCTTGCTGCGCGCCAGCGGGCCGGCGGGGTCGACCAGGGCGCGGCCGGCGGCGGTGAGGCGGACCGCCTCGCCCTTGTGGCCGGCGGGCGGCGTCAGGATCAGCCCGGCGCGGCGCAAGTTGCACATCGCCTGCGACGGCGACGGCGAGAAGCGCACGTAGATTTGCTCCGAGGTCATGCCGCCCGGACCGCGCAGGGCGAGCAGGATGCGGTGCTCCAGGCCGCCGACGACGAGGCCGCCGACGCGCTCCGGCCGCGTGCGCACGTTGGCGCGGTAATTGCCGCCCATCACGCGGCCTCCGCGAACAGGCCGAGGAAGGCGCGCAGCTTGGCGAGGACCGTGCAGCCCAGCGTCACGGTCCGGTCGTTGTGCATGATGTCCATGCCGCCGCTGCTGTAGATGGCGATCTCGACGGTCTCGGGGTCGAGGATCTCGATATCGCCGTCCACAATCTGGCCGGCCTGCGCGGCGCGCAGTTCGGCGATCCGGTCCTGCTGCTCGGCGACCAGCGCGCGCAGATCGACGATCACGCCGGCCTGGCGGATCAGTTCCTCGTCGCGGTCTACGGGATCGGGCATTTCGCCCGGCGGCTCCAGTTCGAAGTCGATCATCTCGGCGTATTCCTTCGCGATCTTCTCGACTTCCGCCTCGGGAACATCGGTCACGCAGGCCGCTCCTGGCGCTGGGGGCTTTTCCCCCTTCTCCCTTCCCCCTTCCCCATTCTCCAGGAAGCAGGCGGCGACGAGACGCCCCCGGAAGGGCCGGAAGACGACCCGCGGCGACTGGCGGACGAGATTGGTGATGTGCAGGTCGATGCACGACTCGGTGGCGCGCGCAAGGAAGCGGGAAACCAGCGCGTTGCGCGTGATGCCGTCGGCGCCGGCGGCGGTGATGGCGTCGAGCAGATCCCGGCGGGTGAGATTCGTGACTCCTTGCGGCATTTCGTTCTCCTTGGTTTCATCACGCCGGCGCGGGCCGGCGGAAAGCAGTTCGTTGCGGAACGGGCACGCGGCGCGCCCGGCGGCGGTGATGGTGAATTCCTCGCCGGTGCGCTCGGCGAGGCCGGCGCGGAGCAGCGCGTACAGCGGCTGCGCGCCGCCCAAACCCCAGCGCTCCTCGGCCTGGAGGGCGGTCAGCCCGCCCGGCGCGCGCAGCGCCTGCAGCGCGCGGGTCTGGGAATGGTTCAGAACCATGTTCCGGCGATCCGCCAGGCGCGCTTGATCGGGAAGCCGAGCCGGCTGTAGAGATCCCAGGTATCGGCGAGACGCGCCGGCAGCCGGCGGGCGGTCTTGAGGGTGCGGCGCAGCGTGCTCATGCGCTCTCCTGCCAGCGGATCAGGCAGCCGAAGCGCACGGCGGCCCAGGTGTAGACGACACCGGCGCCCTGCTGCTTGCGCTCGACGGTGGCGCAGTCGTCCTGGAGCAGGCTGTGCAGCAGCGTCGTCGCGGCGACGGTGACGTAGGGACGATGGCGGCCGCGCCGCAGATCGACGGCGAGGATGTCGACGTTGTGGCCGGACAGCCAGTGCACGCAGGTGCGGATGTTGTCGGCCTGTTCGTCGAACGACTTGAGCATGGCGGCGCGCGCCGACGCGCGGTCGCGCCAGTCGCCGTGGGTGTGGGATGTGGCGGGCTGGGTGTTCATGAGGTTTCTCCTGGAATGACGCCGGACTCGGCGAGCAGGTCGAGCAGGGTCTGGGCTTTTTCGAGGGCGGCGCCGTAATCGTCGACATAGACGATTTCGCCAGAGCCGAACTCGGCGTCGGCGCGGGGCATCACATCGACCAGATGGGCCAGGCGGACCAGCAGATTGGGCGCCATGGCGATCAGCTCGGCGTTGGCTGACTGCTCGTCGGGCGTGCGGACGATGGCGGGAAGCGCGCAGACGGCATAGCCGTCCGGGCCGACGACGAGGTGGCCGGCATCGGCAACGCATGCCATCCAGGGGCCTTGGGTGTGCTGGCTCATGTCACAGCTCCTTGATCAGGTCGCCGGTCACCAGCGGCAGGCCGAGTTCGGCCGCCTTGTTCATGGCGCGGGTGGCGGTGTTGTTGACGACCAGCGGGTAGAGGCTGGTCTTGACCTGGCGGGTCGCCGGGTCGACCTTGGTCCAGCGGGCGCGCACCGCCTCGAAGGCGTCGTCGGCCATGACGTTCTCGACGGCGGCGCCGGCGCGGGCGAACTTGTGCTTGAGGTAGGCGCCGACGTTCTGGTGCAGGGCATCCAGCGTCGCCACCTCGCAGCGGTTGATGAACTCTCGCGCTTCCGGGTAGCGGTTGGCATCGAGCTTGGCGCGCAGTTCCGGCTGGGCGATGAGGACGATGGAAAGCACCTTGCCGAAGCCGTCCTCGGTCTCGATCTCGTTGAAGCGCTTGAGGTACTTGAGCGTGGTGATCGACAGGTCGTGCGCCTCCTCGATCATCAGCACGTGCTTGAAGCCGGCGCGCGCCGAGTTGCCCAGCGCGCGGGCGACGGCGCGGGCGACCGCCTCGTTCTTCTGCGGCACGCGGGTGTCCGGCTCGATGTCGGCGATGATGGCGGTGCCGATCGCCGAGGTGTTGAGCTTGGACTTGTCGAAGGTCTGCGGGAAGACCAGGCGGATGTTCTTGCCCTCCCGCGTGATGCGGTGCTGCAGCAGCTTGCGCAGCGTCGTCTTGCCCGACCCGGATTCGCCGATCGCCGCCATGATGCCGCCGACCAGGGCGGTCTGGATCATCGCCTCGACGACGTAGTGCTGGGCGTCGGACATATAAACGTCTTCCGGCGAATTGATGTCGTCCTGGAACGGGTCGCGGAACAGCTTGAAATGGCGCTTGGCCAGGGGTGAAAGCATAGAAATCTCCATCGGTTCGAATTCTGGTTCTGGGGCCTCGGCATGGCGCGCGGCGCGCTTCTCGCCGGAGCGGTTGAGCGGCACGACGGCGCGGTAGCGGTCGTCGCCTTCCTCGGCCCAGCAGTCGGCCAGCTCGCCATCGGGCACACCGTGCTGCGCCAGCAGCGCTTCCACCTGGGCGCGGATCGCCGGCTCCGGCGTGCTCTTGGGGAAATAGCCGTAGTTCAGCAGCTGCGACATGCCGGCCGGCGACAGCGGGATGTCGTGGGTCTGCCGGATCTCGCCGGCGAACTGGCGCGCCGCGATGCCGTGCCGGACGAGAACGCCCTTGAGTTTGATCGGCATGTAGGAATGACCTCTAAAGATGGCGGGAACGGCACCCATGGCACACCTCCCCGATTTGGTGAATGAACGATTTCATGGTTGAATCTCCGTGCAAGTCGTACTGCAAACCGCCCGTCACTCGCGCTGCAACGCGGTGGCGGGCACCTCTTCAGGACCCGCCCACCACCCGCAGGCGTGGGGGTTCCATGAATCCCTTCAGGCGATCGACGATCGCCGGAACTTCCGTTTCCAAAGCCCCCGCCGGATACCAGGCCTCCAGCTGCTGGTAGTGCGCCGCCGTCCATTCGCCGGGCATGGCGCCGGCCAGGCGGCTGGCGAGCTGCACCAGGTTGAGGGTGCGGGGTTCGATGGCGATGGCGCCCGGGCGGGTCAGTTCGCTGGCCACGGTGCCGGCCGAAAGCGGGGACTTGATGTCCATCTCGGTGCCGGGGCGCGGCAGGTAGCTGGCCGGGGTCGCCGCGTCGAGGTGGCCGGTGATGTCGAGCCCGCCGAAGGCCACCTGGCCGGCGCGGCGCGCCGCGTCCACTTCCAGCTTGCCGTTGACGCCGTAGGCCAGTTGTTCCAGGGCGCGCAGGTCCTTGACCGCCGGCGTGTCGGCAAAGGACTTGAAATCCTCGCCCCAGGTCGGCGCATCCTCGCGGAAGCCGGCGGCATTGAAGGCGACTTCCGGGCACAGCAGGAGCTTCTCCTGGCCTTTGGCGTCGACCTCGACCACCACCACGGCGTCGCGCCGGTAGGGGTTTTGCGCCACGACCACCTTTTGCTTGATGCGCAAATGCTCGAGGTGCTCAACCGTAAAGACACGACCGTCGAAATGGATGGTCTTGTCACCGTTGACGCGCCGTTCGCAACGCTGGTCGGTTTCCAGCGAGCGGCAGATTTCCGGGGGCGGCGCCAGGCGCAGCTGCTCGGCGCGGATGGTCTGGAAGATGCCGTAGCGGGTGTGGCCGTGCCGGCGATGCACCTGGGTGCCGTTGAAATAGCGGCGCCAGGCATCGGCCTCGCGGTTGAGCTGCTCCAGCGTCTCGACCTCAAGGCCGACCAGGCGGCTTTCGAAGCCGCGCTCGATCAGGTCGTTGTGCTTCTCGACGCTGCCCTTGGCGCGCGGGTTCTTGGGGCGATGGACGATGACGCGCACCCCGAGTTGCCGGCACATGGTCTGGAAGCGCTGGCCCTTGTTGGCGCTGCCCGGGTCGACGACGACGAGGAAGGGGACGCCATGAAAGGGGTCCTTCTCGTGCGCGCGGTTCTGGATCGCCTCGATGAAGAAGGAACAGAGCATCTCGCCCGACTCGGCGCCCAGGTAATAGCGGAAATAGACGGCGCCGCTGTAGTGGTCGGTGACCACGTAGCGGATGACCATCGACTTGAATTTCTTTTCGATGTTCTCCGGCTTGTTCTTGTAGAACTCGTCGTGCTCGATGACGCCGAGGCCGCCGTTGTCCAGGTAGAAGAGCACGCAGACCGAGGCGTCGATCTGCCAGACGTGGTTGGGGTGCAGGCTTTTGGCCCCGCGGTGCGGCGCCGGGGTGCGCAGTGTCTTGAGGTCGACCTGATAGCTGCGGATCGCCCGCCGCAGCGTGGCGTCACTGACCGGAACGAGCTCGCCGCTTTCCTTGTCCAGCCGGCCGAGCGCGGCCAGGCCATTGTTTCTGGCCAGATCGGCCATCACGTTGACGCCCATGATGTCCTTGCCGTTGGCGCGCTGCGCTGCAACCTTCATGGACATCGCCGTCATGACCTCGTCCTTGCTGACCGCCAGCTTGCCGGCGTCGCTGCGCCGCTTGCGCATGGCGCCGAAGCCGGCCTCGGCGAGCAGGCGGTAGAGGGTCTTGGTGTCGCAGCCCAGCGCTGCCGCCTGCCCGGCGGCGATGCGCCCCTTTTCGCCGTGCCCGGCGGATGCCAGGGCCGTGGCGGCATCCTTCAGGAGGAGGATGCGCTCGGGTGTCAGTGCCATGATCTCCTCCATCACAGCGCCTGATAGTCGGGGCCGAAATCCTCGTCGGCGTTCGGGTCGTCGAGGTCGGCCAGCGCCTCGGCATCGAAGGTGTCTTCGGTCGACAAGGTCGGCAGGCCGAAATCGAGACCGATGGCGTAGTCGAGGGCGATGCTCTCGGCTTCGGTGATGACGCGGTGCAGCGCCGCCTGCATCGCCACGTACAAGCCCTGCGGCGCGTGATCGAGGCCGCGGATGGCATCGATTGCCGCGCGGATGCCGTGCATGTATTTCACGACATCGAACGTCGCCTCTGCCAGGCGCGCTTCCAGCGCATCCTCGCGCTCGCTGTCGAGGTGAGCGTCACCGACGAGCGCGGCGTCACCGTGCGTCTCGTCTATCCGGTCCTGACCGTGATGTCCGACCCGCCGCGCCTGATCACCGGCAACAGCGGGCCGTCCTGGGAACTTGTCTGCGAGGAGGTTTGATGACCATACACCACGCGAAAATATCCGGCGAACCGAATACCGACCCCGACCTCGTCGGCGGCGAGGATTGGGACGAGCCGCACGCGCTCGGCGAAGACACGATGCTCCCGGTGTCGGCGACCTCGCTGACCTGGAATTCCGTTTATTCCACCATGGGCACGGTGGCGCGCAGCAAGGGAACGGCGCTGGCCACCCGCGAGAGCGCCGGCGTCTACACGTTCTCGTTCAGCGACGGCCAACCGCCGATCATGAGCGGGATGGCGCGCACTTACACCGCCATTCATTCCGCCTCTCCGCGCGGGTCATGGCCTGCCGGGTGGCGTTCCGAGGTGAGCGTCACCGGCGGAGTCGTCACCTTGCGGGTCTTCGACGACACGAACACGCCGGCCGACCCGACGTTGACGGTCGACTTCGCGGTAACGACCTATCTGTCGGTCGACCCGGCCGTGTAAATGGCGGCGTTCGACTCCGGCAGCTTCGATCACGCCTTTGACATTGGCGGTGGCGGCGTCGAAACGGGAACGGCGACCGCCGGCCTGTCGGTGTCGGTGGTCAGCCCGCTGGTGTTTTCGTCGGCCTCCGGGTCGATCGGCTGGTCGCCGACCGTGATCGTCGGCGCGGCCGATGTCAGCGCCCGACTCTCCGGTTCGGTCAGGATCAGCGCCGCCGAGGACTCGGCCCGCGTTGCCGCGCTGACGCTGATTCCGGCCAGCGCCGCCGACCTGGAAGGCTATGAGGGGCAGGCGGTGACGATCGACGTGACGCTGTTTCGGCCAGGGCAGACGGCGACCTGGCGCCTGTTTACCGGCACCGTCGAGCGCAGCGAGTTTGCGCTCGCCGAGCGCCTGGTGACGCTCTCGTGTCGCGACGGCTGGCAGGAGCGCCCGGCCGCCTGCGCCAGCGCGGCGCAGGTCGAGGCGCTGCTCGGCGGGCTGGCGACGACCTCCGGCCGGCTGCTGCCGTGGTCGGACGCCGAGCCTGACCCGGTTGCTTATTTCAGCGGCCTGCTGGAGACCATCCCGGGGGCCACGGCCATCGATTCGAGCGGTGTCTGGCAGGTCGTCCGCTGGGACATCGGCACGCCGGAGGAGACCTTCGCGGCCGGCGAGGTTTTCGACGGCAGCGTCGACGTCATTACCGCGGCCCGCGCCGACGTTCCGGAGGCGGTTCGCGCGACGCTGGCGGTGCGCGGGCATCGCCTGCATTCGGCCGAGGTCGACATCGACTGGACGGCGGTCGACTACTCGCTCTATATTCTCCAGGGCCTGCCGGTCTTGCCGAAGACCACGGCACAGGCCGCGCTTGACGGCGTTCCGGACTGGAACACCCGCGGCGATCCGGTCATCGTCGAGCCGACGCCGGGGTCGTATGGTCCGATCGGCGGATCGTATTACGTCGTCAGCGCCGACCAGGCGGCGGCGATCTGCCAGAGCTTCGAGGCCACGCTCTACCGGCGCTGGTATCAGGAGGTCGAGGTCGTTTATTCGATCACCATCGACCTCGGTGGCGCGTCGAGCCGGGACGATTCGATCAGCGCGGCGTTTTCTTCGGATTTCGACGTGTCAGAGTGGGAGTCGGCGCCCCGCGAGGCCAGCGTCAGCCCGATCTATTCCGCCAATCCGCCGCACCCGCCCGGCACGCCGACCGGGTACGAAGGCCTGCCGGCGCCGATACCGCCGACGAACGGCGCGGTCGACCACTTCGGCGACATCACGACGCCCGACCTGCAGGCAGCCGTCGCGCAGGTGGTCGCCCGTGCCATGCGCCGCGTCGGGGAAGGGCGGCGCCAGCGCCGCGTGCGCTTCGCCCGGCCGCTCGATCCACGCTGGGAAATCGGCGCGGTACTGGCGATCGACTCCGGCGGCGTCGCCGCCACCGGGCAGGTGAGCGAGATCGAGCATGATATGGACATCGACTCCGGCGCCATGGCCAGCAGCTTCACGCTCGCGGTGCCCGATGGAGACGGCGAGGTGACGGGCTTTACCGCCACGGCCAGCGCCCCTGGAAACACCGTCGCCCATACTCTGGATGCGCCGGATCTCGGCAACTGGATCGGCTCGTCCTATGATACGTTGCCCGATCCGGACGAGGATACGGTCCAGGGTTTCCTCTGCAACGTCGATCCGCGCAGCGACGGCTATGATGTCGAGGCGCCGGCCTACGTGCCGCAGTTCCGCATCGTGATGCCGGATATTCCGGCGCCGCTGCGCGATCCGCTGACCGTCGAAACCACCATCTCCGCCGCGGTCACGATCGCGTCCGGCAGCCTGGAGATCACCTTCTGATGGCGCTTTCCTTCGGCTTCTACTCGGATGCGGCACTGACCACGCCGGTGGCCTCCCGTCTGCGATTCGTGCAGCCGGTCGCCGATCCGGTAGCCGTCGACCGCGTGATCTGGTTCGGCAGCCCGCTTCCCGGGCGGGTGTGCCAGGCGGGCAGCGACCCGGGCGTCGATCCGGTAACGATTGGCATCACGGACGCGGATTCCGGCTCCGGCAGCCCGGCCGGCGATGTGCGCCTGGCGCTGACTTCCGGCGGGCTCGACACGGCGGTCGGCGGTGATCCGCTGGTATTGCCCGAGACGATCGCCGGGGGCGTCGCGGCGGCCGTCGCGGTCCATATCCGCGTTCTCGACAGCACGCATGCGAGCGGCGTTCATAACGATCTGTCGCTCATCACGAACGCACTGCGGGAAGCCGACGCATGAGCAGCAAGGATCTATCCGAAGCGCTGCGCGCGCTTACCGAGCGGGGGCAATCCGCCGATGGCGCCGGGCCTGCGGCGATGAAGGCGCGCGGCGCTGCGGGAATCTCGCGCGTCGGCGCCTTGCTTGGCGGCGACGCGGCGACCAGTGGTATCGCCTCGCCGCTGGTCGAAACCGCTTACGCCGACCGTACTTTTCACGCAAACCAGACGATCACCAGCTCGGACGGGCTGTTCACGCTGGTGATCAAGCCGGTCAAGACCATCAGGTTCAAGGATGCCGCCGCTCGTGACGTAACGATCGAATTCAAGGCGCCAACATGACGCCCGGCGAACGCTTCGACCAGGACGAGGTGCTGCGCTTCGGTGATCCGTGGCACGGGCTATGGCGCAACGGCGTCATCGAGCTCCCGAACGCGACGACGCGCGAGCGGCCAGGAAGCCCACATAACGGGAGCTCGCGGATCGTCATGATCCCCGGCCAGCCAGCGGTGACGACACCGGAGGCCGATGCCGCGCAGGGAATGACGTGGCTCAACTACGGGGTCATCTCCGAGGATGACATTCTGTATGGCCGCAGCCTGGAGGCATCAATTCTGCGGCTTGGGTGGGTTTTTATCGACGCCGACAATCTGCCGTGGCGAGCGGTGATTACCGGCTCCACCGGGCTGTTGACCGTGACCATACATCGCCTGGGCCTCTTCGACAGCCCAGAAGAGACGTATTCATCATCGGTTTCCTTCGCCCACCCGTGGGGGAACAATGGCATGCTCCTCACCATCGATGATGCCGACAGCACCGGCCGGAATGTGGCGCTGGCGTATTACCCGTTCAGCCCGGTTCGCACTATTCAAGGAGTGTTCCTGCTGACGCTGTCGGGTTCCGGGGCGACGTTTGCCGTGGACATCAGCGACGAGACGCCCGATCCGCTGCTGGACGTGACTTCCGGAGCGTTCGAGGACCATGACCCGCGGACTATCTGGGTACGCACCGATGGCCAGGAGATTTCTGGTCCCTACGTGCCAGACATCAACGGCAACCCGCTGGGGTTCGAATTCGAGCAGGGACACTCCTACGATATAAGTTATACGTCGGAGCCGCGCCCGCACTACTGGAATCAATCTGTCGAGGTGATCGGCGCCACCATGATCGATGATTGTGCAACTTTCTTTCTGTAAATAATCCGTGGCGATTCCATTGGGATAGTGGGATCAGTCTTTCAAGTTGAGATAGACCTTGCCGGTCATCCACTCCTCGTCGCACTCGGCGAGCAGTGCGGAGACGAGCCGGAGACAGGACGCGGTATTGGGGAAGATCGAAGCGACGCGGGTGCGGCGCTTGATCTCGCGGTTGATGCGTTCGAGGCCGTTGGTGGTGCGCAGGCGGGTGCGCTGGCCGTGGGGCAG
>Ga0209573_1002622_pt1 | contig 22271 bp, 12 predicted proteins | sample TNRBio252014_DNA_FD_185870 | JGI IMG/M metagenome (GOLD analysis project Ga0209573, IMG submission 185870) | Wastewater treatment Type I Accumulibacter community from EBPR Bioreactor in Madison, WI, USA - TNR Reactor_6/25/2014_ DNA (SPAdes)... | ecosystem: Engineered > Bioreactor > EBPR >...
CGTGTACTTTAGCATCGCTGTAAGAAAACAATCCGCTGAAAGGGTTATTGTTGGGGCCAAGCGGCGACAACAATTCGATGCCATCGTCATCACTGCCGAACAACAGGTGGCTGCCAAAAAGCAGGCGGCCATCCGGGGTTTTCGCCATATCCCATACGCTGCGGAAAAAGTCGCCGGTATTCGCTTCGTTAAACAACGTCCAGGCGTTTTCTCCTAAATTTGCATCGTAGCGCAACAAACCGTGGCTGGTACCAATCCAGGCGCGGTTTTCGTCATCAAACTCTAAGCAATACGTCATCACCGGATTGGCGCTGTTGTTGACGGTCAATGCTTCCGGGTAAGGGATGTTTTCCCAACTGCCGTCGGTGTTTTGAACCGTAAGCGCGGCAATGTCGTAGGTGCCGATGAAAATGCGGTTGGTCGCGGCGTCTCTGCGGATGGATTCCACCCGATTGGAAGGAATGCCAACGGAACGCTTGGTCCAGTGTTCCAACACCGTGCGGGTTGCCTTATCCATGACGAAGACGCCGGCGTCCGTAGCAACATAAAGTTTGTCGGCTTCTTCCAGGTAGTCGTTGACGAGCCCCGGAGCGAGGTAGCTCGTCCAGCGATCATCCAGGGTTTGCGCTCCTAATTTCCAGACGTGGAAGGACAACAGGAGCATAAGGGTATACAGTATTTTCTGCATCTTTTTATTGATTTAAAGTGATGGTTGTCAAATATGGCTGCAAGTTGGCATGAAAAGTGGGGGCTGACAAATGATTTATTGATCGAAAGTAAAAAGTGTGATAGTTGCGTTTGCTAAACTTTAAAAGTTTAGTAAACGTTAAATATGAGAAATTTGATCAAAACAATGCTTCATAAATAAAAAGTCTGAATGAAGACAGCCAGCAACGATCTTCACGAAATTGTACATTCGCTTAGTCCCGGTGAAAAACGCTATTTCCGTCAGTTTGCTTCGCGGCACATCATCGGCGGGCAAAACAACTACCTCGCGCTGTTTGACGCAGTTGCCCGGCAGGAAAGCTACGACGAAGCCGCTTTAAAACAAAGCCTGCGCGACACCAGTTTTGTCCAGTATTTTCCGGTAGCCAAGCGCTACCTGCACCAGCAGATTGTGGAAAGCCTTTACTGGTTTCACCGCGCCAACTCTATGGAAGCGCAGGTGCAAAAAAACCTCCTCGCCGCTGACATCCTGCTGGATAAGGGACTGATCGGCCAATCCAGAAAATTGCTCAAAAAAGCGCGAAAGGATATCTACGCCTGCGAGTTGTTCCGGCTGTTGCCCGACCTGCTGGAACGGGAGCGCGCCATTATGGATCGTACCCTGTACAAAGGCGCTACGGCACAAGACCTCGACGATTGGGAAGCCGAATGGAACCGCGCGCTGGACTCTTTGCAACAGGAAGGGCACTATGCTTGCTGGAGCAGTTCCGTTGCCCAACTGCATTACCAAAAGGTGGCTGTGCGCGAACGTTCATTTCCGGAACGGTTTGAACCCTTGCTCGAAACTTCACCGACCAACACCCCGCTCAGCCTGCGGGCGCAGTTGGATCACTACAAAGCCATGTCTACCTGGCATTTCATGAACGGCAACGCCGAAGCCGCCTGCGATTGCAACCGGGATTTGCTGCAAGTGTTAGACGACCATCCTTTTTTGATGGAGCAATACCCACGCCGCTACCTCACTGCACTCAATAACTTTCTCATTGACAACCACCAGTTGAAACGCTACGAGGCGCTGGAAAACGGCATTGCCAAACTGAAAGCCCTGCCCCAGCGACCGGAATTCCGGCGCATTCCACAATTGTCGGAGAAGATTTTCGAGTTGAGTACCCTGCTGGAATTGAATGCCTGGGTTGGGCAGGCGCATTTCGGAGCCGCGCTGGACGGTTTGCCAGCCATACAGGAGGGGCTCACCCGCTACGGCAAAGGGTTGGCGCTGCACCATAAACTCACTTTTTACTACCTGATGGCTTATATTTATTTTGAAAACAAACGCTACGACGACGCGCTAACCTGGCTGAACGAAGTGGTGCAACAGCCCCTGCGAGATGTGGTAGAGGAATTGCTGCGCTTCGCCAATTTGTTAAAACTGCTCACCCATTTTGAATTGGGCCACTACGACCTGCTGGAATATTTGATCAATACCATCCGGCGCCAACACAGTATGAAAGGAAGCTTGTACCAAACGGAAAAACTGTTGTTCAGTTTCCTGAAAAAACTCATCAATGCAACGGAGGGGAAGCGCCAACAAGAATTATTTTCCAGCCTTTACGGCAAATTGGAACTGGCGAAAGCCGACCCGGAGGAGCGGCGGGTGTTTAATTATTTTGATTTTTTGAGATGGGCGGAGAGAAAAAAGGCGACTTAGATTAGTGTGATTAGCTCTCTTTTTGAAGCAATATGGCAAGGAATTCATCAGAAGTAAGCAGTTGGATTCTTGGAAACTCAATTCGTTTTAGAACCCTAAAGTCACTGTCATCTGAAACAAGGTACTCGGCATTTCCAGCAACCGCGCAATCCGAATACTTATCATCATCGGGGTCTTTCACAATTAGATTCCAACGATAATAGACTTCCGTTTTTTCTGTATTGGGAAGGTTTAGTAAAAGACGAACAACATTTTGAGCAATTTCAGGCAGGCTCTTCTCTCCAATTTTTTCTTCATATTCTGTCAGTATTTCATTGGAAACCAGCAAAGCAATTTTACCGGACTTGATACAATCGAAAATATGGCGATAAGGAGATTTTATTGGAATCGAAATTAGCAAGACGTTGATAGCAAGAACGATGCGCATAACATTCAAAGTTAGTACGGTGTACGCAAACGTTCATTTTTCCAGGTTTCAATGGTTTTTTCATCCCACCTGTTTTTATCCCAAAGCGCTGTCATTTCCTCATCTATTTGTTGTGAGAAGTAATCAGCCAACATTTTTTTGATCTCAAGCAACTGGCTATCAGAAACATCTGTTGAATACAATCTCAGGAGCTCCAATTGCAAATTACTTAAAGGTCTTTTTTGTTCAGCGGTCATGATGTGCAATATTTGTTACAAACTTACATAAAAACAGTCGCTTTTGCAAGAACACCTCCTGGTTTTAGATGTCTCAATCATAAGCACGGGAGCAAAATCGCCCGCACAAAGCGTCGGGTGTTCAATTATTCCAATTTCCTGTAGTGAGCGGCGAGAAAAAAGAAGGCTGACCGACTACCGCTTTCCCATTGAACTGTGCCCACTCTTGCAGCGTTTATGCAGCATTGTGGCAAAATACGCGCAGGCTGACCACCTCCGTATTTTTTCTGCCCACAATCGGGTAAGTCTGGCCACAAAAGCAGACTTTTGCAGCTTACAAAATGCTCTAACCATGAAAAAAGTCTATATCGCATCCGCCGTTCGCACGCCAATCGGCAGTTTCGGCGGTGCATTGGCCGATGTTTCCGCCACGCAACTTGGCGCCACGGCCATCAAAGGGGCCCTGCAAAAAGCAGGGATTGCCCCTGAATTGGTGGAAGAAGTTTTTATGGGCAACGTTTGCTCCGGCAACCTCGGACAAGCGCCGGCCCGCCAGGCTGCCTTGTTTGCAGGGATACCCAATACGGTGGTCTGCACCACCATCAACAAAGTCTGCGCATCGGGCATGAAAGCCATCATGCTCGGCGCCCAAAGCATCATGCTCGGTCTGCGTGACGTGGTCGTCGCCGGGGGCATGGAAAACATGAGCCAGATTCCGTACTACCTGCCCAAAGCGCGTTACGGCTTCAAATACGGACACGGCGAGATCGTGGACGGCTTAGTCAAAGACGGCCTGACGGACGTTTACAACCAAACGGCCATGGGTGTTTCTGCTGATGCTACCGCTGCAAAATTCGAGATCAGCCGCGAAGCGCAGGACGCTTTTGCGATCCAGTCCTACCGGCGCTCCGCTACCGCAACGGAAATGGGCTACTTCAAAGAAGAAATCGTTCCGGTGGAAGTGCCGCAACGCAAAGGCGCGCCCGTCGTCATTTCCGAAGACGAAGAATACAAGCGCGTGCAGTTTGAAAAAATCCCGGCGCTCAATCCGGTTTTTTCCAAAGATGGCACCGTTACCGCCGCCAATGCCTCCACCATCAACGACGGCGCTTCGGCGCTGGTGCTGGTGAGCGAAGAAAAAATGAAGGAACTCGGCTTGACGCCAATCGCGCGCATCCTCGGTTTTGCGGACGCGGCACACGAACCGGAATGGTTCACCACCGCACCGGTCAAAGTAGCGCCCATGGCCCTGAAATCGGCGGGCATAGAACTAAAAGACGTGGATTATTTTGAGGTAAATGAAGCGTTTGCAGTAGTAACGCTTGCGTTTAGCAAATTGCTGAGCCTCGACGACGCGCGGGTCAATGCCTTCGGCGGCGCGGTTTCTCTCGGGCACCCACTCGGCGCTTCCGGTGCGCGCATTGTGACCACGCTCAACAACGTATTGCACCATAAAAAAGGTAAAATTGGCATGGCGGCAATTTGCAATGGCGGAGGCGGCGCTTCGGCGATTGTGATTGAGGCGTTGTAGGGGGCAAAGCCCTCACTTATGCATCAAAATCGGGTAAAACCCTAAGAATAAAACACGCGAGGCGGAGCCTCAGCGCGAGCAGGTTGTAGGGGGAAACAATTCCTGTCTTTTTTCCAAAAGAATTGTTAAAAAAGAACATTTGGTACACTAAAAGTGCTACTTATCAGTTCTATATGGGCTTTAAAGGTAGTAAATTCTGCCAACTATAATGAACTTTTTCCAAGCTAAATGCTTTTTTAAGATATCGGCTTTACAGCCAACAACTCATGGGATTATAATTTGTTAGTAGCAGGTCGTATCACTTTTTTCGTGATGCGACTTTTTTATTTGCATTGCTTGTTGGTTTGCGTAAAATGTCGTTTATTTGCCTCCGTAGGAGATAAACTTACTAAGAGAATTTTTTTGGTCCCCACCGTTCTCATAACGATAAGCAGTTTTGGCAACCCCCGGCACGTGTTCTACCCAACACATTGTCTTGCAAAAATTGTTTATTGCCCCTTCGTTCAAAACTGCTTTCTGTGTTCAACAGAAAGGGGTTAACTTTTTATTTGCCAATAAGATACTTAGTGGTGCTGTTCATCGCAGTGTACACTTAAACAACACACGAACTCCCTCCCATTTTTGATTTGTACTAACAAATTATACATCCACTATGCGTACAGCTTTACAATTGTTATCCAGCTTCAAAAGGCAGGAACGCACCACATTCAGGCGTGTCACCCTGCTGCTTTCCGCGTTGGTCTTTTTGTCACTCCCGACAGCGAGTGCACAGATCAATGTTTTTCTCAACCCGACAAATCCCGCTTGCTTTGGCCTTCCCAATGGCAGCATTACGGCGACACCGGTTGGAGGTACCGGCCCTTACACCTATTTATGGAGTAACGGGCAAACGACACAAACGATTACAGGACTCATCGCGGGGACTTATTCCGTCACCGTTACAGGTATTATTGGCACGGGGAACGGCAGCGTTACTTTAGTTCAACCACCCTTGGTGACGGTATCGCTTCAGGCAACGACTTGCTCCATACCTTTTACGGTCACGGCGACCGGGGGAGGAGGCGTTCCTCCTTATAGTTATTTCTGGAGTACCGGCGCCAATGGTCCCGTGATTTCGGTTCCCCCCGGAACTTACTGCGTCACCGTAACAGACCAAAACAACTGTGGCGCTGTAGATTGTATAACACTGAATTTTACGCCATTAAGCGTTAATGTAACCGCCACTGGCGTTACCTGCCCCAATGGCAGCAACGGATCCGTGCAAGCCAATCCGGCAGGGGGAACGCCGCCTTATACCTATCTGTGGAGCAACGGTGCTACCACGCAAGGTCAGTCAAATTTGCCCCCGGGTTCCTATACAGTCACCCTGACGGACCAGAGTGGGTGTACGGCTGTAGCGACCGGAGTAGTTGGCAATAAACCGCCGATCGTCCTCAATGTCAATGCGATCAACCCAACCTGCACCGGGTTCACCAACGGCAGCATCAGCGTTTCGGCAAGCGGCGGCACGCCCCCATTCACTTACTTTTGGAGCACGGGTCAAACAACGCCGTTTATTGCCAACTTAGGACCAGGCACGTATACCGTGACGGTCAACGACGCACTTGGATGCCCGAAGACCCAATCGGTGACCTTAGTCACACAATCTAATTTGATCGTGGGCGCTTTGGGAACCCCGGTGACCTGCCCCGGCTTCAACAATGGGTTTGCTACGGCCAATCCTTCCGGCGGCGTACAGCCTTATACTTATTTATGGAGTAACGGCGCCACTGTTCAGGTACAGACCAACCGGCCTCCAGGCACCTATACGGTCACGGTGACCGATGCAGTCGGCTGTACGGGTACGGCAACAGCGGTTGTGGCAGACGCTCCGCCTTTCCAGATCAACGTCACCGGCACAAATATGACTACCTGCGGCGTCAGCAATGGTACGGCCACTGCGAATATCGTCACCGGCGTCGGGCCTTTTACCTACTTGTGGAGCAACGGAGGCGTCACATCAACCATCACCGGATTGGCGCCTGGGACTTACAGTGTCACAGTCACAACCGGCGCCGGGTGCATCGCTACGGGTTCGGTGACCCTCACTGCGCCACCGAACGTATCTGTTAATATTATGGCGCCCAACCTCGTTTGCCAGGGCGCAACAAATGGCTTTGCTATGGCCATTGTCTCCGGCGGTACCGGACCTTTTAATTTCCTCTGGAACACTTCATCCACATCTCAAACGCTCCAGAATATTGGCGCCGGCACGTATACTGTGACGGTCACGGATGCCAATGGCTGCACCGCTACGGCAACGCGCACCATCCAGGCAGCCCCGGCAATTAACGTCATCGTGAGCGGTACAACAGTCGTTTGCGGCGAAGGCAATACCGGTTCGGCTACTGCCACCGTTGTTGGCGGCTCAGGGCCGTTTAGCTACCTGTGGAGCAACGGCGCTACGACGCAGTCCATTTCCGGACTGATGGAAGGCACGTATACGGTCACGGTCACTGACGCCAACCAGTGTACGGCCACAGGAACCATCAACATTAATGTGATTGACGACCTTGACGTGACGGTGAACGTACAAAACGTACTTTGCTTTGGCGGGAGTACCGGTAGCGCTACTGCATCCGGTTCGGGTGGAACGGCTCCGTATACTTTCCTTTGGAGCACGGGCGCTACCACGCCGACCATCAGCAACCGGCCTGCAGGTAGTTACACCGTAACGCTGACAGATGCCAACGGTTGCAGTGTTTCACAAACGATCATGATCACGCAACCCACAGACCTGACGGTTACGATCAATGCCAGTTTATTAGTTTGTATTGGCGAAAGCACCGGTACGGCTACTGCAATTCCTGCAGGTGGGACGTCGCCTTATACCTATTTATGGAACACCGGCGCGACCACAGCAACCATCAGCAATCTTCCGGCAGGCGGCTACTCCGTAACGGTTACGGATGCCAATGGCTGTACGGAATCTGCCACGAGAACCATCAATGTTGCGCCACAGTTGCAGGTAACCATTGAATCAACGGAAGTTGTTTGCGGCACGGAAGATGAAGGCATTGCTACCGTTGAGGTAACCGGCGGAACTGCGCCTTACACGTATCTCTGGAGTACAGGCGCTAATGGCGAATCTATTGAAGACCTGGGAACCGGAACCTATTCGGTAACCGTAACCGATGCCAATGGTTGCTCTGCTACGGCAGAAACGGAAATTCTTGTAGTCTCTGATTTTACCATTTCGGTGATTCCCCGCAATGTACTTTGCTTCGGGGGTAACACTGGCAGCATATTGGTAACTCCGGCTGGTGGAACTGCGCCTTACACGTATCTGTGGAGCAATGGCCAAACCGTTCAGGAAGTCCTCAACCTTACTGTTGGAGCTTATACGGTGACGGTAACGGAAGCCAACGGATGTACCCTCACCGAAACCATTACCATTACCCAACCCGCCATGCTCAACCTCACGGTAGTGGGCAACAACGCCGATTGTTTTGGGGATGAAAGCGGTAGTGCAACCGCAACCGCAACCGGTGGCACAGCGCCATATACTTTCAACTGGAGTACGGGCCAAACAGGAGCAACTGCACCAGGGCTTGAAGCAGGCACGTATTCAGTCACGGTGACGGATGCCAACTTCTGTACTGCCCAACAAACAGTGATTATCAGCCAGCCTGCGCAATTGAGCGTTACGGTGAATACCCCGCTGATCAATTGCGGCGGTACTAATTCCGGCTCGGCCACCGCGATCGTCACTGGCGGCTCAGGCCCTTATACCTACCTCTGGAATACAGGCGCTACAACTTCGTCTTTGAACAATATTCCGGCGGGCGCATACAGCCTGACTGTGACCGATGGCAATGGTTGTACGGCAACTGTACAAACGATTACGGTCAACGAAATTCCGGAGTTGGACCTCAGCTTTACGGTCAACGACATTATATGTTCTAATCAAAATATTGGATCCATCACAGCCACCGTTAGTGGTGGGACTGCACCGTTTACCTACCTCTGGAGCAATGGCGGCACTACGGCGACGATCAACAACTTAGCGCCGGGAACGTATTCGCTTACGGTAACCGATGCAAACGGCTGCGTTGCCACCGGCAGTGATGGCGTTGAGCAAACTCCGCAGTTGCAGGTCATTCCAACTTCCGTCAATGTAACTTGTTTCGGCCTCAACAACGGTTCAATTACCATAGTCGTGAATGGCGCGGTTCCAACGGTAACCTACCTGTGGAGCGACGGCGCAACGACGCAAAACCGAAGCAATTTAGCACCGGGTACTTATTCGGTAACCGTGACCAGCGGAAGCGGTTGTACGGGCACGGCCAGTGCAACCATCACGCAACCAGCCGCAGTGACGGTTCAAACAACGGCGACGCCCGCCGATTGTTTTGGTGAAGAAAGCGGCGCAGCGACAGCAGTTGCCAGCGGCGGCACAGCGCCTTACACATACTCCTGGAGCAGCGGCGATTCCGGAACTTCCGTTTCCGGTCTTCCGGCAGGCAGTTATACCGTGACGGCAACCGATGCAAACGGTTGTACGGCGACCGCCAGCGTCACCATCACTCAACCCACGGCCATTCTGGTTTCGACTATGCAGCTCTCCGGTACCTGCCAAGGCAGCACTACAGGCTCGGCTTCTGCTTCGGCAAGCGGCGGCACCGCACCTTATACTTATGCATGGAGCAACAGTGCTTCCGGCGCCAATATCAGCAACCTCGCCGGCGGAACCTATACCGTAACTGCGACGGACGCCAATGGCTGCACCGCTACGGCAACGGTGAACATCACCACATTCAACAGACCGGTTTGTTCAATTGATATTTTACAGGAAGTTACCGACCCTGCGCTCAACGACGGCCAATTGCGGTGCGTAGTTACGGGCGGTACCGCTCCATTCACTTTCCTCTGGAGCAACGGCGCCACCACGGCAACCGTTACGAATTTTGGGATTGGAACGCATACAGTGACGGTGACTGATGCAAATGGTTGTACGACTACTTGTTCGGTCATGTTAAAAGGCCCGGCACGCATTGGCGATTTTGTTTGGTTGGATATTGACCGCGATGGCATTCAGGATCCAGGCGAAATTGGTATTCCAAATGTGATGGTGATCCTTTCCGGGGAGACCGACGATCCTTATGCGGACACGACCTTCACCAATGCCAACGGGATTTACCTGTTTAATGTACCGCCTCCGGGCACTTACAAAGTAACGTTTATTCCTCCGGCAGGCACAACGTATATGCTTTCTCCGCAAAACCAGGGGAGCAACGACGCCTTAGACAGCGACGCTGATCCGGTGATGTTCATGAGCCAGTTTGTATTTGTGACTTATGGCGATGAAAACCTGACGCTCGACGCTGGCTTTTTCCCAAAATGTCAGAACATTACGAACGCCGGCACCATTGCGGCTGACCAGTACCTTTGTGGACCGGGCGGCGATCCGGCGCCCATCGTGCCGGTCACTCCGCCAACAGGAGGCCTGGGTGCACTGGAATATCTGTGGATGACCAGTACCATTGGCGGGCCATTCAACGACCAGCTTTGGCAACCGATCCCGGGCGCGAACGGGGCTTCTTACGATCCGGGGCCGCTTCAGCAAACGACGTATTTTATCCGCTGTACCCGCCGCGAATGCTGTACGACTTATTTAGAAACCAATATCGTGACCATCACGGTTGACGACGTGGCCGTAGCAGCTATAGGCGGCCCGCAACTTATATGCGTGAACCAAACGGCTACGTTTACTTCAACGGCAACCGGCCCGACTGCGGTTATCAACTGGACTTTTGGCCCTGGCGCCTCCATTCAGTCTGCCACCGGCCCGTCTGTTCAGGTACACTGGGTTTCTCACGGGACCTTCCAGGTTACCCTGACCATTACGGAAAACGGCTGTACTTCCACGACAACGAAAAACGTGTCGGTAACTACGTTGCCTACTATTTGCGGCAATGGCCTGGCGCTGAATGCCACGGTTTTGGATATGGGCGGACAATCGCTGGTAGCGTTGGAATGGGTGTTGGAAGAAGCGGCTGCTCAGGGGCTTAATTATGTGGTGGAACACTCCGGAGACGGCGAAAACTACCGCAGCATTGGCCAGGTTAGCAACGCAGCCCGGATTACTTCGGGGATGGCTTTCTACGAGTTCATGCACCACGAGCCCAAAAACGGCCTCAACTGGTACCGCCTTCAGATTACCGACCAGGCTGGCAATACCCGCCATTCACAGGTGGCAGAAGCCGTCATTATCGTTGATTCCAAGTTAGTTTACCTCTATCCAAACCCGGTGAGCAACGAACTGACCCTGGAACTGCTCGAGACTTTTAATGAACCAGTTCAGATTGAAGTTGTCGCTTCAAACGGAGTGGCGCTTCAAAAAATAAATGCCGGTCCACAGGATCAACGTATTGTTATCAACTTTGCCGATTACCCCGCCGGCGCCTACTTCCTGCGCATGCGCTATGGAAAAGCGGATGTTAAGGTAATTAAGGTGTTGAAACTCTGATTTTCGGCAAAAGTGCTTTCTTGAAAGGCTGCCTCCCACCCTCCGGGAGGCGGCCTTTTTTTGTAATTGATGATAGGTGATTGATTAATGAGGATTGATGATGTGCTCGTTCACCATCCCCATAATCACCATTCATCAATTAAAAATCTGCGCTATTCACTGGTTTGCATAAAAAGTTTGTACTTTCGCTGCGCTTTTTGAACTACCTGGAACCTTGTGTGGTTTAATGAGGCCAATTGTTTCAGGAATTGAGTTGCTGAACAGGCGTTCAGCAATACAAAAAAAGCGGGTGTGGCGAAATTGGTAGACGTACCAGACTTAGGATCTGGCGCCGTGAGGCATGGGGGTTCGAGTCCCTCCACCCGCACGAAGTAAGGCTGGAGGGATGAGAAGTTTATCCCGGCCTACAAGAACTGGCCGATTTTATGAGGCCATAGTTCTTGTAAGTCGGGAAGTCCCTCCACCCGCACACTTAACCTTACCATTTTTTTTGGAAAAATCGTACCGTCATTGCATCACCACAGCGCGGAAATATACTACAAGCTACAAGTTCAAGGTGGGCACTGATCCTGCAATCATAAAAACAAAAAGAACATGCCAAAATTTTTAAGAGAGGATGTTGACGCCATTCATGCACTCCTTACGGTCACGTTAGAAAAGTCTGATTATGCAGACAAATTCAATACGGAATTGGCGACCTACAAAAAACAGGCACAACTCAAAGGTTTCAGAAAAGGCAAAACCCCTGATTCGGTCATCCGCAAAATGTATGGCAAGGGGTTGTTGGCGAATATTGTAAACAGCGAATTGGAAAAAGCCCTTTTTGGATACCTCGAAGAGCAGCAAATAGATTTCCTCGGTCAGCCGCTATCGGTGGAAGACCATGAAGATATTTCTTTCGATCCGGGCAATTTGGACGACTTTAATTTCAAATTTGATATTGGCTTAGTGCCGCAATTTGAATTGCAGGGCATCAGTGACGCGGATACTTATGATTACTACGCCATTGAGGTAGAAGAAAGGCTGATTGAAGAAGACCTGAACTATGCAGCCCGTCAGAAAGGCGAATTGAAGGATACTGATACGGTAGGCGAAGACCATACCATCACCCTGTTGCTGGAAGAAATGGAAGGCGGCGCCCTGAAGCCCGAAGGCATCAGCCACGAAGCGAAGGTTTTTACGGGCGCACTCAGCGAAAGTGCCTTAGAGGCCCTAAAAGGCAAAAAAACAGGGGATGTGCTCGTGCTCAATCCGTTCGAGCTGGAAAAAGACACGTCAGAAGCCAATACCCGCAAATACCTTTTAGGATTAGAGGCCGACGACGACCGCGAAGTCGGCACAGCTTTTCAGGCAACGATTCAGCAAATTCAGCACATGGAACCGGCGCCGCTCGACCAGGCCCTTTTTGATGCCATGTTTGGCGAAGGCGTGGTGGAAGGCGAAGCGGGCGCCAGGGAATTTATCCGCAATTCATTTGCTTCCAGTTATGCTACTCGCTCGAATTTTATGCTGCTGTTAGACGTACAGGAACGCCTCACCAAATTGCATGATTTTGAGCTGCCCGAAAAATTCCTGAAGCGGTGGTTGCGCGTGGCCAACGAAAAAATGAGTGAAAAGCGCCTTGAAGAAGGCTTCGCCAATTTTGTAGAAGGTTTGCGCTGGTCTTTGATCCGCGATAAAATTGCGCAGACGCTTCAGGTTGCCGTTTCTGAAGACGAAGTTAAAGCAGCGATTCGGGCACGTATTGGCAGCATGTATCGGCAGTATGGTTTACCGGAAGACCTTGTTGAAACCTTAGTCAACCGCATGATGGAAAGCGAAGACCGTAAGCAGGTGGACGAAACGCGCCAGGAGTTGTTCAGCATGAAGCTGTCCGCAGCCTTGAGCGCTGCGTTGAAACTCAATAAAATCAACGTTTCCATGGAAAATTTTGTTGAAATGGAAAACCGGAAAGTAGAAGCCCTGAAGGCTGCTGCTGCGGGCCAGTTGCAAGATGAATTTGAGGAAGAAGAATAATGTTTCACCGCGTATTCAACCTGCCTGCCCGGGATTTGTTATAGTACCATTGTACCGGCGCGAAGCTTGCCAGGCAGATTCTAACATTGCACTTCGTTCTCCCTGAATCAGCGTGCGGTTTAAGAAAACAGTTTATCCATTCAAAAAGGAAAAAGAACCATGTTCCAAAAAGATGAGTTTTTAAAATACGCTACCCGTCACCTCGGGATGAGCAGCATGCACCTTGAGCATTACGCGGAAAAAACGGCGGTTTCTGTGCCGAATATCCACGGGTTTACACCGAATGTAATCGAAGAACGCCCGATGAACATCGTTGGCATAGACGTCTTTTCGCGATTGATGATGGATCGCATCATTTTCCTCGGCGTTCCGATCAACGATTATGTTGCCAATGTGGTGCAGGCTCAGTTGCTGTTCCTGGAGTCTACCGACCCGAAACGGGATGTACAAATGTTCATCAACAGCCCCGGCGGCGGCGTAATCGCAGGTTTGGGCATTTATGATACCATGCAGTACATCACGCCTGACGTGGCGACGATTTGTACCGGTCTGGCAGCCTCCATGGGCGCTGTATTGCTTACGGCGGGCACTGCCGGAAAACGCACCTGCCTTACCCACAGCCGGGTGATGATTCACCAGCCGCTGGGCGGGATGCAGGGCCAGGTCACGGAGATGGAAATTTATTACAAACTGATCAAGGACGAGCAGAAAAAACTGTACGAAATCCTCAGCAAGCACTCCGGACAACCTTACGAAAAGGTGGAAAAAGACTGCGAGCGCGACAACTGGATGACCGCTACGGAAGCGAAAGAGTATGGTTTGCTGGATGAAGTCCTGGAGCGTAAGAAAGAAGTGAAGTAGTGTCTGTTTTTAGAGCCCGATAGCTGCGTTCATTTCGACTTCGCTCAATGACCGTTCGTTGAGCGGAGTCGAAACGAACTCCCGTTTTTGGGCCTTCACATGCCTTGCTCTCGGACTCTAAAATTCAGACACAGGGCAAAATAGACGAATACAAACAAGCCCGTATCAAAAAACCACTTATCTTGTATTGATAAAACCACCGCAATGCGCCGTACGAAGCAAAATTACCATTGTTCTTTTTGTGGAAAAGACAAATCAGAAGCCCTGATTCTCATCGCTGGCATTGAAGGCCATATCTGCGAAGTATGCGTAGAACAGGCCGGCGAAATTGTTCAGCAGGAACTCTACGGCATTCAAAAAGCCCAGGGAGAAGCGGACAAAGTAAAGCCCAATGCTCCGGCGTCCATCAAACCCAGTGAAATTAAAGCGTATTTGGATGAATACGTCATTGGCCAAAACGAAGCAAAAAAATTCCTTTCTGTTGCCGTTTACAACCACTACAAAAGGTTAGATCAGCCCAAAAGCGGCGATGTAGAGATCGAAAAATCCAATATCCTGCTGGTGGGTCAAACCGGAACCGGGAAAACCCTGCTGGCAAAAACCATCGCCCGCTTTCTGAATGTGCCTTTCGCCATTGTGGATGCGACGGTGTTCACCGAAGCCGGCTATGTGGGCGAAGATGTGGAGAGCATCCTCAGTCGCCTGCTCCAGGTCTGCGATTACGACGTGACTGCTGCTGAACGCGGCATCGTTTATATTGACGAAATTGACAAAATTGCCCGGAAAACGGACAATCCTTCCATTACCCGCGACGTATCGGGCGAAGGCGTGCAGCAAGCCTTGCTGAAAATGCTGGAAGGCACCGATGTGAACGTACCGCCACAGGGAGGCCGCAAGCATCCGGAGCAAAAAATGGTAAAAGTCAACACAGAAAATATCCTTTTCATCTGCGGCGGCGCTTTCGACGGGTTGGACAAACTGATCGCTCAGCGCGTAAACACCCAGGTGATCGGCTACCGCGCCAATGAAACCGAACGCATTGAAAAAGACAACCTGCTGCAATACGTCACCCACCAGGATGTCCGCCATTTCGGCCTGATTCCTGAGTTGGTAGGCCGCCTGCCAGTGCTCACTTTTTTAGACCCGCTCGATGTGCCCACGCTGCGCCTCATTCTCACAGAGCCTAAAAATGCCCTGGCGCTTCAGTACAAAAAACTCTTTGAACTGGAAGGCATTCAACTCAAGTTTTCGGACGATGCCATTGATTACATCGCACAAAAAGCGCTCGAATTCAAACTCGGCGCCCGCGGCCTGCGCTCCATCTGCGAAGCCATTATGACGGATGCGATGTTTGAGTTTCCGTCGCGCGATGACATTGATACCTTTGAGATTACAGCAGAATACGCGGAGGAGAAGTTGTCGCGGTCGAAGATGACGCAGCGGTTGAAGGCGGCGTGAACAAGGGCAAAAGGCAAGATGCAAAAGGCAATTTGCACCTTGCCTTTTGCACCTTATTACCCAATGCCTCCTCATTCAATTGGCTGATGTAAGATCCGCTCTACTCCCCTACCTCAAACCCTGCCTCTTTCACATCCCGCGAATTCGTGCCCACAAAAACCTTAAACAACCCAGGCTCCGCCACAAAACCCTGACCTTCGTGCCAGAACGCCAGGTCGTTTTTACCGATGGTGAACGTCACGGTTTTCTTTTCGCCAGGCTGGAAGCTTAGCTTTTGAAAACCTTTCAGTTCTTTCACCGGGCGGGTGATGCTGCCGACGAGGTCGCGGATGTAGAGTTGTACGACCTCTTCGCCTGCCCACTTACCCGTATTCGTTACCTCCACGGTCACCGTGAGGGTTTCGTTCATACCAATTTTGGATTTGCTCAGGCGAATATCAGAATAAGAGAACGTGGTATAACTCAACCCGAAACCGAACGGATACAGCGCGTCGGTTTTGACATCGCGGTATTTAGACAGGTAAATGCGGTTGCTGGCAGGTTCGGAGTAATCGCCTTTGTAGGGGCGACCGGTGTGTTTGATGTTGTAATACAACGGCTCTTGCCCTACTGCGCGCGGAAAGCTCACCGGCAGTTTACCGGAAGGGTTGTAATCGCCAAACAAGACCTCGGCGATGGCGCGGCCACCTTCAGAACCTGGCGTCCAGCAGGCTAAGATGGCGGGTACATGCTCTGCTTCCCAACTCAATTCCAACGGACGACCGTGGATTACGGTGGCGACGGTTGGTTTGCCCAAAGCGGCAATGGCTTTTACCAAATCCAATTGCGCCCCCGGCAGGCGGATGTCGGCTCTTGAACCTGCTTCGCCGTTTTCAACCGCAGCTTCGCCAACGGCTAAGATGATCACATCGGCTTCGGCGGCCACCAGCACGGCCTGGGCAATATCCGCTTGCGAATCGCCGAAAAATCCGGCGCCTTTGGCTGTCAGAATCCGGGTATTCGCGCCCACTTTGGCTTTGATGCCTTCCAGGATAGAAACCGGGTGTTCCGCTTCGCCGAAGAATGACCAGCAGCCGTTGAGTTCGGCTTTGTTGTCGGCATACGGGCCGATGATGGCGATGGTGAGGCCGTCTTTTTTCAACGGCAGCACATTGCCTTCGTTTTTAAGCAGCACGAAGCTTTTTTTAGCAATATCGAATGCCGCAGCTAAGTTTTCGGCGCTGCGCACTTCGCGTTTTTCGCGCTCCACACTTGCTTTATAAGGATTGTCGAACAGCCCCATCGCATATTTCATGCGCAGCACATAGCGCACAGAGCGGTCTACCTGCGCCATCGTCACCTTACCCGATTTGACTAAGGCCGGCAGTTCTTTCAGGTAGTAACTTGCCATCATATCCATATCACAACCAGCTTTCATAGAGAGCGCTGTTGCTGCTGCGGCGTCGGCCACGTTGCCATGCGCCACCATTTCCTGGATGGATTGCCAGTCAGACACCACCATGCCCTGAAAGCCCCATTCTTTGCGCAGGATTTGATCCAGCAGGAAGGTATTGCCGGTAACGGGTACGCCGTTGAGTTCGTTGAAGGAGGTCATCAGCGAAGCAGAACCGGCGTCTACTGCTGCTTTGAACGGAGGCAGGTAAACGTCGCGCAGCAGTTGCTCCGACATGTCTACGGTGTTGTAATCACGACCGGCTTCTGCGGCGCCGTAGGCGGCATAGTGTTTCACGCAGGCCGCCATGCTGTTCGTTGCCCGGAGGTCGGCGCCCTGGAAACCGCGCACCCGCGCTTTGGCGATCAGCGAACCGAGGTATGGGTCTTCTCCGGCGCCTTCGGCAATACGCCCCCAACGCGCGTCGCGGGCGATGTCTACCATCGGGGCAAACGTCCAGTTGATGCCGGATGCGCTCGACTCGATGGCTGCTACGCGGGAACTGGCTTCGATCGCCGCCAAATCCCAACTGGCTGCTTCGCCTAAAGGCAGCGGGGTCACGGTCTTAAAGCCGTGAATCACATCGGCGCCAATGAGCAGCGGAATGCCAAGGCGGGATTCTTCCACTGCAATTTTTTGCAAGCGGTTGACGTATTCCGCGCCGTGTATGTTGAACAGGCCGGTGATGTCGCCTTTTCGGATGCCTTCGTCAAACCGGGCGGTTTCGGTGGTGCGCACCGTTGGGCCGGTATTGAACAAATCGCCGACGAGCAGGTTGAGCTGCCCTACTTTTTCGGCTAAGGTCATTTTGGCGATCAGCGCGTCAATCTTTTTTTCTGTCGCCGGATCAGGGCGCTGGGCGGTGGCGGTATAAGAGATACCAAGCATGAATAAGCAGAGACTTGTGAGTAATTTCATCATTAGACTTTCTTTGTAAAGGTAAATTTTTGATTTTCCGTCAGAGGGGGGTTATTGGGTAAAAAAAGGGGGGATTTGTAAAATAGTTGGCAGTTTTTCAGTTGGCAGTTGGCAGTAGTGTTACGTATTTCATGGTATTAGGTGTTCATTTGCCCGATAAGAAATATTCATTTTCATGCGACACGAAACCACTCCTGCCAACTACACCCTGCCAACTGCCAACTGTAAAACCTATCCTTCCTGAAAAACCCGGATATAATCCACAATCATGCGTTGTGGAAAAACCGTCGTCGCATCCGGCGAACCTGGTAAATTGCCGCCAACCGCAATATTGAAAATGAAAAAGAACGGCTGGTTGAAAGGATAAGGTTGTCCGTTCAAATTCGCCGGTGTGATCGTGTGAAAGAGTTGGTCGTCCATAAACCACTGGATTTGGTCTTCCTTCCAGATGATGGTAAAGACGTGGAATTCCTGAGAGAATTTTTGGCCGGCAGGCAAAAATTTCGCAGCGGTGCGAAACTGGTGCTGGCTGAGGTTGGCGCCAAAATGCGCGGTGCCAATTACGCGATTGGGGCGTTCGCCGGTTAGTTCCATGATGTCAATTTCGCCGCAGGCAGGCCAGCCAACATTGTCAATATTGGCGCCAAGCGTCCACAGCGCCGGCCAAAGACCTTTACCTTCAGGCAATACCGCGCGGATGTCAATCCGGCCGTATTTGAATTCCTGCTTGTCTTTGGTAATGATGCGCGAAGACGTATAATTTTTGCCGCCAAAGTTCTCCTGTTTGGCTTCGATGACCATGAATCCCCGGGTCATCAGGGTGTTTTCCGGACGGTAGTATTCCAATTCATTATTGCCCCATCCGCAGTTGCCCGGACAACCATCGCCCATTTCATGCGTCCAGTTTGCCGGGTTCAGCGTTTCGCCCAAGAACTCATCCTGCCAAACTAAGTTATAGCCGTCATAGCTTTCGGGCGTGGTATAACCCGTTTCCGGGATATTGATGAAATCAGCCGGGTTGATGTCGTCGTTGACGATGGTGATGGTGATGCGGTCATTCAATAAATCAGCATTGGCCGCATCGAACAGCCGCAATTCAAAGGTTTCATCTTCTTCTTTGACCAAATCGCCGCGAATGGTGAGCGTGATTTCCTTCTCTTTTATGGAAGGGCCAAACAACAATTTCTGGTTGTCTATCAAAATAAAATCGTTGCCGGCTACTGCTGTGCCGTTCACGGTAGCGGCGGTCACGATGACATTGGTCAGGTTCAGCCCTTCGAGTTTCACTTTGAAGGTGAGCGTCGTATCGGCATTGCCTTCTGTAAGGACGATATTGTTAGCGTCTAAGGCTAAGCTGGGTTTGGCTGTTTGCGGCAAGCCGGTATCGTCGTCTTCTTTGATGCAGGACCAGCAGGCCGTTGCCAATAAGAGCGCTGACAGGATATAATTTTTCATGTTTCGCAATTTTTTTAGTTTTAAAACGACCCAAAATCTGTCATTCGGGAAGCCTAATCTTCAAATTTTCAAATCCTTTTTCTCGTTATTTGTTACCAGTTACTGGTTCTTGCATTGGTTATGAAAAAGAAACGAAAGCATTATTTAATCCGAACTACCAATAACAAATAACCGATAACCAATAACCATATCAGCTCCGCTGATAAACCCGCACATAATCCACCTCCATCCTTTGCGGCCAGATGCTGTCGTCAATCCCTTTTTTACCGCCCCAATTGCCGCCTACGGCAATGTTCAGCAACAAGTGAAAGGTTTCGTCGAAAGGCCAGGCTTCGAAGCTGGTTTTTTCATTGGCGAATCGGTGGTACCGTTTTCCATCCACGTAAAAATCTAAATGCGTTTCGGTCCACTCCAAAGCATAACGATGAAACTTGCGGTGTCCGTCCGTCAGGAACAGGCGCCCGACGCTTTGTGTTCCGATGCTGTGGTTGTAGCTTTTGGTATGAACCGCAGCAAACACAGAATCCGGTTCGTAACCCACGTATTCCATGATGTCAATTTCACCGCTGGAAGGCCAGCCGCCGTATTCCCAGCCGGTAGGCAGCATCCAGATTGCCGGCCATACGCCCCTGCCACCTGGCAGCTTGGCGCGCACTTCAATCTTGCCGTATTTCCAGTCGCCTTTGTGCTTCGACACCAATCGGGCAGAGGTGTATTGTTTGTTTTGGTATGCTTCGCGGCGCGCCTCAATGATGAGTTTTCCGTTTTCCACACGGGCATTTTCGGCACGACGTTGCGTGTAGTATTGTTGTTCGTTGTTGCCCCAGCCGCAAACATTCGGACAACCGTCGCCGAGGTCGTATCCCCAGCGCGTGCTGTCGGGCAGGCCTTCGTATTTGAATTCGTCGGCCCAGACTAAACGGTATTTGGCGTCTGAATTTAACTCACCCAAAGGCGATGTACTTGTCATTGTCAGCGAGATCCAGGCGCTTATTAAAGTTAAAAGGTGCATCTTATATTGGTTATTTGCGCTAATTAGTGTCTGTCCTTTTAGTCGAGTGTCTGCTCTTTAGAGTTCGAGAGCAAGGCATGTTCTGCCCCAAAAACGGGAGTTTACTCGTGTAAATGACCGATTTTGGGGCAGAACATAACGCAGCTATCGGACTATAAAGACAGACACTAATCGGCTGCTTCAAAATACAACTCAAACCAGCCGCCGCCATTCAGAAACGGGGTGCGCACGATCAATTCCGTCTCCGTCAGCACAACGATGTCGTAATTGTTGGAAGCATCCCAAACCCCCATGAAGGCGCCTACCGGCAAGTTGATTTGTAATTCACCGCCTGCACCGCCACCCGGCGTCAGCGCCCAGGTATAGTCGGTGGGCGGGCTATAGGGCACCGGAACGTAGCCATTGAACGGATCCACGGTTAGCCCGTTATTCAGGTAGCGGAAAGAGCTGTTTTGAAAATAGAAACAAAACTTGTCGTCGTACTGGTCAACCTGTAGCCCGTCTGACGTAGAGCGGAACCATTCGCCCGAGCCAGGCGTAGGCCCAACGGTCACCGCGCCTGCAGCGTGGCTGAACGTCCAGCATTTGCCACTGGTTTCTTCGCACCCGCCTGCCAGCAAAATCAGTTCGTCGGTGCATGGCGCAACCCCATCCTGCTCAATTACAATGTTCTGGCTGGCGCTGGAAGTACCTCCGCCATTGATCGCGGCGTGGAGTGTGATGGTATACGTTCCGGCTTTAGGGAAAAAGATCGTATCGAGCGCCTTTTCCGATTTATCAGGACGCGCGCCGGGGATGCTCCATACCCGGTCGAAAATGTCCGTGGAAGTCTCCCGGATGACCACCCGGTTGGGGTTGTCGGCGAGTACTTCATAAGAAAACTGCGGCGGCGCCGGAAGCGGCCCCACTGCAACGTCTTCTTCGATGAACGGCTCACAGGCTGCGAGGGCGAATAACCCGAAAGCGAGGATATATGGTATTTTCACGATTGTTAATTTGAAAATTTGAAAATATGGACAATTTGAAAATTTGAAAATTTGATGATTTGAAGATTTCAGTACTTCGGAAATGATCAAGTATGTCGCGTTATCCGAAGCTTTCATCTTCAAATTTTCAAATCATCAAATCTTCAAATCAATATCCCGGATTCTGCACCAGCGCCCCGTTGGTCGCCTGAATTTGCGATTGCGGAATAGGCAATACCCGGTGGATATTGTCTACATAGCCCAAACCACCCAGCGCCGCCGCCGCACGACCGGTGCGCACCAGGTCGAAAAAGCGGTGGCCTTCCAAGCCCAGTTCAACGCGGCGTTCGTGGTAAATAGCCTCCAGCAAAGCAGGGCCGGCAGCGGTAACTTCCGCGATTTTGACGCGGTCGCGCACCTGATTCAGCGATTGCCGGGCAGCGCCTTCATCGCCGGCGTGGTAAGCCGCTTCGGCGTGCATCAGCAGCACATCGGAATAGCGGATCACGCGGTCGTTGGTGCCGCCGTTCGGATTAGGATCACCAAAAGAAGCTTCTTCTGCTTTGTTGTTGAAGAATTTTTTTGGATAGAAATCGTATACGTCAACCCCGCCAACGGCTTCTTTGGTAAACACACCGCGGTCGCCCATCTGATCGCCTTCACGGAAAACGGTAGACGAAAGGCGCGGGTCTTCAAATCCTTCCTTGAAAAATTCGTCCACAAAATCCTGGGTGGGGACGTTGAATCCGTAGCCTTCAAATTGTCCGCGGGCGCGCTGGAAGACGTTTGCAAAAGTACCTTCGTTGTTGGAGTTGTAGCCCCAGTTGCCGCCTGATTCTGTCATATACTGGATTTCAAAAACGGACTCTGAATTGTTTTCGCCGGCGGTTGTGAAAATGGTTTTATACTCTGAAACCAGCGTGTATTCGCCGGAATTGATGATGGCTTCCGCAATGGTTTTGGCCTCGCTCCAGCGTTGTTGCCACAGCAGCGTTTTCACCAGCAGCGCTTGTGCCGCGCCTTTGGTGATGCGCCCGAGTTGAGCAACAGGATAGCCGCTGCGCACAGGCAGGCTTTCGGCTGCTGCGCGCAAATCGGC
>Ga0209573_1002623_pt1 | contig 22269 bp, 18 predicted proteins | sample TNRBio252014_DNA_FD_185870 | JGI IMG/M metagenome (GOLD analysis project Ga0209573, IMG submission 185870) | Wastewater treatment Type I Accumulibacter community from EBPR Bioreactor in Madison, WI, USA - TNR Reactor_6/25/2014_ DNA (SPAdes)... | ecosystem: Engineered > Bioreactor > EBPR >...
TTAAGCATCCAGGCAAACACGAACCTGGATGCTTAATTTTAATTCAGTTCCTAGCAAACATTCACTCGTGCAGTTCGAATTTAAATGTTAAAACTTAAAATGGTACCGGCTTTGGCGTATTGTTATTGGAAGGCGGCAAAACCGGCAATTTGATATCCGGTTGCTCACCCGTTAAGGTTTTTAAGAAAGCAACGATACTGTCTATCTCTTTTTTATTAAAATCCCGGTCTAACTGTAACTTACCCATAGTTTTAACAGCATCTTCCAATGTTGCAGCTGCACCATCGTGGAAGTAGGGGTAGGTCAACTCAATGTTACGTAGCGTTGGGACTTTAAAAACATTCAAATCGGTGTCTTTTCCAGTAACGCCTTTTCTTCCTTCCGCTTTGCTAGCGGTTTTATATGGGTGATGCACACCGAATTTTTGATAAAGCGCACCGCCAACTGCTGGGCCATTATGACATCCGGCACAGCCGCTACTTTTGAATAATTCATAACCTTCCAGTTCCTGAGCGCTCAATGCTTTCTTATCGCCTTCCAACCATTTATCAAATCGTGATCCGGGTGTCACCAAGGTTTCTTCAAAAGCAGCGATTGCGGTTGTAACCCGGTCGATATCGACTTGGTCCGATCCAAAAGCCTTTGCAAAGTGTTCACGATACTGAGGAATGGATTGCAACACCTCTACCGCTACTTTGTGAGTAGATGCCATTTCACCTGGATTCGCAATCGGGCCTCCGGCTTGTTCTTTCAAATCCTTAGCACGCCCATCCCAAAATTGCGCTAAATTCATACTTGCATTCAATACTGTCGGCGCATTGATCGGTCCTTGTTGCCATGCATGACCAATTGAAGTCGGAATATTATCCGTTCCGCCCATGCTGAGATTATGGCAAGAATTGCACGAGATAAAACCAGATTTTGATAATCGCGGATCAAAAAACAACATCTTTCCCAATTCGACCATGTCCGCATTTGCTACTTTGACCGCTTTGATGGGTTGAATCGGTTCATTGGCCGAAACATTCATCGAAGTGACCAGAGCCCCAATCGATATCAGTGACGCAACCAGTGTACGTGTCTTCATCGGTATTCTCCCTACCTTAAATAATTGAAAAAACGGCTGTAATGGCGCAGCCGATTACGCCTGATAAAACACCTAAAATTGGAAATTCTGCAAGAGAAAGTTGAAAAACTTAATTCAGTAACTGTCAACTATAAATGCATCTTTGCAAATCCTCAACAGATTCACTATTCGTTAATTTCGAGCCGATCTGTGAGTATTTTCTTTGTTTGCTTGGTTATATTACTATTCTCGCCATCAGTGCTTTGGCAAGGGTCCGTCTTTAGCAAACGTGATAATTCTGTTAAAGCTTGTTTATAAACTTTTCGCTTAAATTCAACAACCGTATCCAATTCAACCCAATACTGATTCCAGCGCCATGCATCAAACTCCGGATGCGCGCTCCGGCGCAAAGAAACGTCACTATCACGACCGATCAAGCGCAGGAGATACCAGATTTGCTTTTGCCCTTTATAGTTCCCGCGCCATTCGCGTCTTATCCAGCGATCAGGCACTTCATACCGCAGCCAATCGCGTGTGCGCCCAATAATTTCGACATGATTAGGACGCAACCCGATCTCTTCGCTTAACTCCCTATACATGGCTTGTTCAGGACTTTCTCCCGATTTGATACCACCTTGGGGAAATTGCCAAGAATTCTGCCGTATTCGTTTACCCCAGAAAACTTCATTCTTCGAATTCAGGAGAATAATACCAACATTAGGACGATATCCATTACGATCGATCATTTGAATTATTCATTTGATCCATAAATGAGTGGATTTTTTCATACTTTACTATAGATTAAAAGTGCCCTAAAACAAAAAACCACATCTCGCAGTATTTGCTTTTAGCAAAGTGATCAGCATACTCGCAATATATCTTTCAATGCGCACTTTCCCAAGCGTTTCAAGGTAAAATCACCGCTGTTTTTATTATAATATGGAATCGCTCATGCGCGTCTCGCAATTTTTTATTACAACATTAAAAGAAGCGCCTGCTGAAGCTGAGTTAATCAGCCATCAGCTCATGTTGCGCGCCGGACTTATCCGCCGGCTAGGCAGTGGGCTGTACACATGGATGCCCTTGGGTTTAAGAATTTTACGAAAAATTGAAAACATTATCCGGGACGAAATGGATCGGAGCGGCGCCATTGAAGTGCTGATGCCCGCGATACAACCCGCTGAATTATGGCAGGAAAGTGGACGATGGGAGGTTTTTGGGCCACAAATGCTTAAAATCAAAGACCGGCATGAACATGATTTTTGTTTTGGCCCCACTCATGAAGAAATTATTACTGATATCGCACGTAGGGAAATCAAGAGTTATCGCCAGCTGCCTCTAATTTTTTATCAAATACAAACCAAATTCCGCGATGAAATCCGTCCGCGATTTGGAGTCATGCGCGCACGCGAATTCATCATGAAAGATGCATATTCCTTTCATACCGACGAAAATAGTCTGATGCAAACTTACCAGTGCATGTATGAAACTTACAGCCGTATTTTCACGCGCCTTGGATTGAAATTCCGGGCTGTTGCCGCAGATACCGGTGCTATTGGCGGCAGTGGTTCTCATGAATTTCACGTATTAGCGGATTCCGGTGAAGATGCCATTGCGTTTTGCCCGGACTCTGATTACGCTGCCAATATAGAGCTGGCAAGCTCGTTATTCTCTCTAACAGGGCGAGATGAAGCAGCAGATGTCATGAAAAAAATTGCGACCCCCGGAAAAAAATCCTGTGCGGAAGTTGCGGAGTTCTTGAAAATTCCTTTGGAACAAACGGTCAAAACGCTTGCGATAAAAGCCAACGATCAAATTTATCTGTTACTGCTGCGCGGCGATCATCAGCTAAATGAATTAAAAGTCAGGAAAATCCCTTTTTTATCGGGATTTCAAATGGCCAGTGAAGAAGATATCCTGCAAGTTACGGGAACAGTGCCGGGCTATATTGGTCCCCTAGGTTTGGATACTTGCGTTATTGCCGATCAAGCTGTGCTCAATATGAGCAATTTTGTCTGCGGCGCAAATGACGAAGGCTTCCACTTCATCAACGTCAATTTTGATCGCGACCTCAAACTGCCAGCACATGTTTTTGACATCAGAAATGTCGTTTCCGGCGACGCCTCACCCGATGGCAAAGGTACTCTGGAAATCTGCCGCGGGATTGAAGTGGGACACATTTTTCAATTAAGAACCAAGTATTCTGAACTCATGAAGGCTACTTATTTGGACGAATCAGGGCAGATTAAAAATATGGAAATGGGTTGTTATGGTATCGGCGTATCGCGTATTGTCGCGGCCGCCATAGAGCAAAATCATGATGCGCACGGTATCATTTTTCCATTGGCCATGGCTCCTTTTCAGCTTGCCATTATCCCGATCGGGTTGCATAAAAATAACCTGGTCGCGGAAATTGTCGAGAAACTATACAATCAATTTATCGACGCACACATTGAAGTCTTGCTGGATGACCGGAACGAACGCCCGGGGGTCATGTTTGCAGATACCGAGTTAATGGGCATTCCTCATAGAATCGTGATCGGCGAACGCGGACTTCAACAATCGACTGTTGAGTATCAAGGCCGTAGAGATGAGACTTCACAAGCCATACCCCTTGATGAGATTTTTTCATTTATCACCGCCAAGTTATGCACAAACTAATCTTTATAAGCTTCATTGTGTTGTTTTCCGGGATCGCCAGCGCCAATAATCCCCGTTACCAACAGCTTGCCGCCAGCACCCAAACCATTATCCTTCATGAAACAAGCGACCAAGCTGCCTCGTACACGGAGTATGCGGCTGTCGCTGACAACGTCACTTGGCTCATCAGCATGAGCCGCCGCTTGGAGAAATACATTCCGGACTTACTCGAACGCGAAGCTTTCTTAAGAACCGTGTACTATGAGGCAACGCGCGCGGGGTTGGATCCCCAATTAGTACTGAGCGTCATCCAGGTTGAAAGCGGCTTTAAGAAATACGCCGTTTCTCATGCCGGTGCGCGCGGCTATATGCAAGTGATGCCATTCTGGGTTGGTGTTATCGGACATCAAGATCACAATTTATTTCATCTGCGCATTAATTTACGTTATGGCTGCACAATTTTGCGCCATTACCTAGATAAAGAAAAAGGCGACTATTTCCGCGCGCTCGGAAGATACAACGGCAGCTTGGGCGCTGCATCATATCCTCAACTGGTTTTTAACAAATGGCAAACTACCTGGCGCTATACCTCCTCATAGTGAGCCACTCGGCAATAGCAAAACGCTTACCTGATTATTCCGAATCCAAGTTACTTTCTTCCGAGTGACTTCAAATCAATAAAGCTTTCTATGCTTTCCCTTGAAATAATGCCTTGTTGACGTGCTGCGGGATTACCTTCAGGGTCGTAAAAATAGGTGCTGGGCAAAAGTGAAACGTCATCCAGCTGAGAAGCGATCTGGCGGTTACCGAATACAATCGGATAGCTGATAGACATCGACTGCACGAACTCCATAACAGTTCGCGGATCGTCTGAATCCATCGCCACACCGATCACCATGATGTCCTCGCGATCTTTGTAAAGCGAAATTAAATCGGGAATCTCTTTCAAACAAGGTGGACACCAGGTTGCCCAAAAATTAACCAGCACCCACCGCCCCTTGTAATCTTCAAGCTTATGAATTCTTCCTGTCGTATCTTGAAATTGAAACCCATGTACCGGAGCGCTCAGTATCAGCAGCAATGCGCAAAAAGCCAGCATTAACCTTCTCAAGTTTCGCATAACCTGCTTCACACTATACTTGCGGATGTGCGCGTTCCAATTTACTACAGAGCTTATTCAACGCGCTTAAATAAGCTTTTGCTGAAGCAACGACGATATCCGTATCCGCTCCATGGCCATTGACGATACGATCGGATTTACGCAATCTTACCGTCACTTCTCCCTGCGCATCGGTACCGCTGGTAATATTGTTAACTGAGAACAATTGGAGCTCGGCGCCGCTCGTCAGCAATTTTTCGATCGCCCGGAAGGTTGCGTCTACCGGCCCGCTTCCTTGAGATTCAGCACGCATTTCATTGCCATTGTCGGAAATCACGATCTGCGCATAAGGTATTTCACCCGTCTCACAATGGATGGTCAGCGATATCAGCCGGTAACATTCATGCAATACCAGTTCTTCTTCCGAAGCCAGCGCATGCAGATCCTCATCGAATATTTCATGCTTCTTATCCGCCAATTCCTTGAAGCGCATAAACATGTTGTTGAGCATTTCTTCGGATTCCAGCTCAATTCCCAATTCCATCAATCTGCTGCGAAATGCATTCCGGCCGGAATGTTTTCCCAGCAATAACTTATTAGCATTCCAGCCCACATCTTGCGCCCGCATGATTTCGTATGTTTCGCGATGCTTCAACACACCATCTTGATGAATACCCGATTCGTGTGCAAAGGCATTTGCACCGACAATCGCTTTATTCGGTTGCACAGGAAAACCGGTAATACCTGAAACCAGCTTGCTGGCCGAAACAATATGCGTAGCATCGATCTTGGTGTCGCAAGGAAAAAAATCCTGGCGCGTGCGGACAGCCATAACAATTTCTTCCAGTGCAGCATTTCCAGCTCTCTCACCCAAACCATTGATCGTACACTCAACCTGCCGCGCGCCATTCATCACGGCAGCCAGTGAATTGGCCACTGCTAACCCTAGATCGTTATGACAATGCACCGAAAAAATCGCCTTATCGGAATTCGGAATACGTTCACGTAAATTGCGAATAAGCTTACCGAACTGCTCTGGCATGGTGTAACCGACTGTATCCGGAATATTAAGCGTAGTCGCACCGGCGTCGATAACCGCTTCCAGAATCTTGCACAAGAAATCAATTTCCGAACGCCCTGCATCTTCCGGTGAAAACTCGATGTTATCGGTGTATTGACGCGCCCATTTGACGGCTTTTACAGCTTGCGCGAGCACCTGATCCGGAGACATCCGCAGCTTATTCTTCATATGAATGGGAGACGTTGCAATAAACGTGTGAATTCGTGCTGATTGCGCACCTCTAAGCGCTTCACCTGCGCGTTGAATATCTGATTCAATCGCACGGGCTAAACCACATACCACACTTTCTTTGACCGTATCCGCGACCGCTTTGACAGCTTCAAAATCGCCATTGGAAGCGGCCGGAAAACCCGCTTCTATGACATCCACTCCCATCCGCTCCAACTGCCAGGCAATGCGCACTTTCTCTTCTCTTGTCATAGAAGCGCCGGGACTTTGCTCACCATCACGCAGTGTTGTATCAAAAATAATTAAATGATCTTGCATCATGCTCTCCACTTGAGGAAGAAATCTAAAAGAATAACAAAATTCGTTGCTCGAATTTTATAAGGAAGAAGCGAAGTAAGGATAGAAATTTAGCGCGCAAGGCGCAATAACGGCACCGATAGTTTTTTTATCGGAAAAGAAGGAAAATCAAATAAGGAGGAATTGTCAGTTAGATACATCATGAAAGCGACTATAAAATTTTTTTTCTTATTGTGCAATAGATGTTAGCGATTAGATCCTTCCGGATTTTTCTTGCTCCTACCAAAACGCCATAATTTAATGAAATAACCCGAGAATGCATAAACAGCAAATAGAATAAATAATACCAAAGGCGGATGGCTGGGAATCAGCACAAAAAAGAACAGTACCAGCAACAAGACTGTGAAAAAAGGCACCCGGCGCCGCAAGTTTATCTCCTTACCACTATAGTAAGGGATATTACTCACCATCGTTAATGCCGCAAACAGCGTTACGATACTTGCCAGCCATTTGATATCGCTCCCTTGAATATCAAAGTTCAACATAACCCATACTAATCCTGCTATCAACGCCGCAGCAGCCGGGCTGGGTAATCCTTGGAAGAAACGTTTATCAATTACTTCAATATTGGTATTGAAACGGGCTAACCGCAGTGCCGCGCAAGCACAGTAAATAAATGCGATAATCCAGCCCCACTGGCCCATCTCCTTAAGCGCCCACTCATAAACGATCAATGCAGGCGCAACCCCGAATGAAACCATGTCAGACATGCTATCGTATTCAGCGCCAAACTCGCTTTGAGTTCCAGTCAGCCGCGCCACACGACCATCCAATCCATCCAGCACCATGGCAATAAAAACGGCAATCGCCGAATATTCAAAATTTGCGTTCATTGCCTGCACAATCGCATAAAACCCGGCAAATAATGCAGCCGTCGTAAACAAATTGGGTAACAGATAGATACCGCGCCGACGGAGCCGGGATTTGACTATAGCGCGCTCAGGCAGTAAATCAGGTGTTATGGGCATTCGGCTGCCTTGAAAACACAGTAGTAAAAATAAAATTCAGACTGGCCATGCTCACGTTAGTTTTCCTCAGAGTACCCATGCCAACAATGCTTAATGCTGCAGAAATAGCCTCAACGCGCAAAGAATTTATTTTTTCAGCCAGTTGCGTTCGTTTCTTCACGAAATTCTGCCAATATGGATGTTGTCGCAAAGACTTTATCGCCGATATTGACATTAACTTTGGTATTCAGCGGTAAATATACATCCACTCTCGATCCAAACCGGATAAACCCGAAGCGTTGCCCCTTCGCCAGATGATCACCCAAGGAAGCATGGCAAATTATCCGTTTTGCAATCAAACCGGCAACTTGCACACAAGTCACATCCGCGCCATTATCGGCTTTAATCCATAACGCATTGCGCTCATTCTCCAGTGATGCTTTAGGCAAATCGGCATTAATAAATTTTCCTGGGAAATACCACTTGTTGCATACTTCACCATCAATCGGGCTACGATTGGAATGCACGTTAAAGACATTCATGAATACGCTGATTTTAACCGCTTCTCTGTCTAGAAAAGGATCTTGTGTTTTCTCAACGGCCACTATCCGCCCATCAGCAGGCGCCAAAACAGCATTTAGAACAACCGGCACTTCCCGCGGCGGGTCTCGAAAAAACTGTAATACAAAAATGGCAATCACCCAGAATGGTATTGCCCAATACCAGTCAACAAAAAAGGTCACACTGATCGCTGCCGTAAACGCAATCAGGATATGCAGCCAACCTTCGCGTGCGATGATAGGGTAAGGATAGTTAGTCATGAAATAAACTGCGCCAGAAACTTAATGAATGTAAAAAATTAATTCGAATGAATAATCCTAATTCTTTCCTTGATCAACCAGTTTATTCTTCTTGATCCAAGGCATCATATCGCGCAACTTCGCACCCACTTGCTCAATCGGATGCTCGGATGCGAGACGGCGGCTTGACTTGAGGACTGGCGCTCCCGCCTGGTTCTCCAGAATAAATTCACGGGCATATTCTCCGGTTTGAATCTGCCGTAAAATTGCCCGCATTTCTTCACGTGTCTGCTCGGTGATTATTCTCGGTCCGCGCGACACATCACCATATTCCGCGTTATTGGAAATTGAATAGCGCATATTCGCAATTCCACCTTCATAGATGAGATCGACGATTAATTTTACTTCGTGCAAGCATTCAAAATAGGCCATTTCCGGTGCATAACCAGCTTCGACCAATGTTTCAAAACCGGCTTGAATCAATGCAGTTAAACCACCGCACAATACCACTTGTTCACCAAACAAATCGGTTTCGGTTTCTTCCTTAAACGTCGTTTCAATCACCCCTCCACGCGTACCGCCATTAGCCGCTGCATACGACAAAGCCAAATCCCGTGCTTTACCCGATTTATTTTGGTGGACCGCGATCAGTGTCGGCACTCCCCCTCCTTGCAGATAGGTCGAACGCACCAAATGCCCCGGGCCTTTCGGAGCAATCATGATGACATCCAGATCTTCTCGCGGCGCTACTTGTCCATAGTGGATATTAAAACCGTGAGCAAACGCCAAGGTGGCGCCTTTTTTCAAGGCCGGCTCGATTTCTTTCTTATATACCGAAGCAATTTGCTCATCGGGCAATAAAACCATTACGACATCGGCTCCTTTAACCGCATCAGCTACGTCTTTGACTTTCAATCCCGCCTTCTCTGCTTTAGCCCAAGACGCGCCATCCTTCCGCAAACCGACCGTAACCTTGACGCCAGACTCGCTTAAATTATTCGCATGAGCATGCCCTTGAGAGCCGTAACCCACGATCGTAACTTTCTTTCCTTTAATAAGAGACAAATCTGCGTCTTTATCGTAAAAAACTTTCATTATTTTCCTTTTATACAAATGTTGGAGAGAAACAAGCCAATAAGAAACTGCTCGTTAACAAAATAAACACTGTGGGTCACTGTGGATTTAAGCTTTCAAGGCCCGGATTAATCTGCAAAAACGAATTATACCTTTAAAATCCATTCACCGCGCCCTATACCCGATGCGCCCGTGCGCACAGTTTCCAGGACAGCGCTCTTGCTGACAGCTTCAAGAAACGCATCCAGCTTTGCACTCGTGCCCGTCAATTCGATCGTGAAGGATTTATCTGTAACATCAATAATGGAGCCGCGGAAAATTTCGGATAGCCGTTTGATTTCCTCTCGATCGGGTCCGGTTGCGCGCACTTTTACCAGCATCAGTTCTCGTTCGATATGGTTGCCGTCATTCAAGTCAATAATCTTGACTACTTCAATCAATTTGTTTAATTGCTTCGTCACTTGCTCGACAACATCATCGGACCCTACTGTGACCAGCGTCATGCGAGACAGCGTCGGATCTTCTGTCGGTGCCACAGACAGTGATTCAATATTATAGCCACGCGCTGAAAACAGGCCTGCCACGCGGGATAACGCCCCTGCTTCGTTTTCCATTAATAAAGAAATTATATGTCGCATTTGATCACACCAGAATCATCTCAGAAAGCCCTTTACCGCCTGGCACCATTGGAAAAACATTTTCGGTCTGATCAGTAATGAAATCCAAAAATACTAATTGATCTTTGAGCTTAAAAGCCTCTTTTAGCGCACCTTCAATGTCTTCCGGCTTCTCAATGCGCATCCCGACGTGTCCATAACTTTCAGCCAGTTTAATAAAATCAGGCAACGCATCCATATAGGACTCCGCGTAACGATTGCCGTGGAAAAATTCTTGCCACTGTCTAACCATGCCCATGTAGCGGTTGTTTAAGTTGACAATTTTTAGCGGTAAGCGATATTGCTTGCAGGTTGACAGTTCCTGAATACACATCTGGATACTCGCTTCACCAGTGACGCAGGCTACTTTCCCTTTTGGATTAGCCAATTGCACCCCCATTGCCGCCGGCATGCCGAATCCCATAGTGCCTAGCCCGCCGGAATTGATCCAGCGGCGCGGCTTATCAAATTTGTAAAACTGCGCAGCCCACATTTGATGCTGCCCGACATCCGAAGTAACGAATGCATCCCCTTTAGTCACATCAAATAGTTTCTCAACAACCATTTGCGGTTTAATAATTTTGCTATCACGGTCGAATTTCAAGCAATCCCGCTCACGCCAAAGATCTATCTGTTTCCACCAATCCTTCAATGCCGCCTGATCGGGTTTTGCATTCTCGGATTTCAGTAATTTTATTAATTCCTTCAACACATCCTGAACATCGCCGACAATCGGAACATCCACTTTCACACGTTTGGAAATCGATGAAGGATCGATATCGATATGGACAATTTTCCTGTTCTCATTGTAAAAATGCTTGGGATTGCCGATCACGCGATCGTCAAACCGGGCACCGACCGCCACCAGCACATCGCAGTACTGCATCGCCATATTCGCTTCATAAGTGCCGTGCATGCCCAGCATACCCAAGGACTGCTTATCGGTACCCGGGTAACCGCCCAATCCCATTAAAGTATTGGTACAAGGAAAATTCAGCAATTGCGTTAACTCGGTCAATTGTGCCGCAGCATCACTCAATATCACACCACCACCGGTATAAATCATCGGACGCTTGGCGCTCAATATCAATTCCGCTGCTTTCTTGATCTGCCTGGCGTGTCCTTTTACCACCGGGTTATAAGAGCGCATCGTGATCTTATCCGGATATACAAACTTGGTTTTCTGTTGTGAAACATCCTTTGGAATATCAACGAGTACAGGGCCAGGACGTCCGGTCGAAGCAATATAAAAAGCCTTTTTAATGGTTTGCGCCAGCTCGGTCACGTCCTTGACCAGGAAATTATGTTTCACGCAAGGGCGTGTAATACCTACCGTATCAACTTCCTGGAATGCATCCAAACCGATAGCGCTGGTCGGCACTTGACCGCTGATGATAACCATCGGAATTGAATCCATGTAGGCAGTCGCGATCCCGGTCACCGCATTGGTAACACCCGGACCGGAAGTAACAAGCGCGACACCTACTTTATTGCTGGAACGCGCATAACCATCCGCCGCATGGAGTGCGGCTTGCTCATGACGGACTAAAATGTGACGAACTTTATCTTGCTTGAACAGTTCATCGTAAATAAATAACACTGCGCCGCCAGGATAGCCGAAAATACACTGCACCCCCTCTTCTTGCAGGCACCGTATGGTAATTTCAGCACCGGTCAGTTCTACACTCATGCTAATTACATCCTAATATCAATTTCAAAAAAATTATAGAAAATAACACTTAAAAACTTCATTGTCTCATCAAAAAACAGAACGTTACGAAGAGCAAGGCATTATCCTTGCTACTTTAAATCCCCGTCCCGCCCACTGTCAGGCCATCGACGCGCAAAGTCGGCTGCCCGACGCCGACCGGTACGCTCTGACCTTCTTTGCCGCAGGTACCGACCCCCGGATCCAGCAGCATATCATTCCCGATCATGGAAACCCGGGTCAACACATCCGGGCCGTTACCAATTAAAGTAGCGCCTTTAACCGGGTAAGTAATTTTGCCATCTTCAATCATATAGGCTTCCGCAGCCGAAAAAACAAATTTCCCGCTGGTAATGTCAACCTGACCACCGCCAAAATTGGCCGCATACAATCCATGTTTCACCGACGCGATAATCTCAGCGGGATCTTTATCGCCGTTCAACATATAAGTGTTGGTCATGCGCGGCATCGGGATATGCGCGAAAGACTCTCTCCGGCCATTGCCGGTGACCGGCAAATCCATTAGCCGGGCATTTAAACTGTCCTGCAAATAGCCTCGCAGTATGCCATCTTCTATCAATACCGTACATTGCGTCGGATTGCCTTCGTCATCGATATTCAACGATCCGCGCCGCCGGGGAATGGTGCCGTCGTCGACCACGGTAACGCCGGGTGCCGCCACGCGCTGCCCAACACGCCCGGAAAATGCCGAACTTCCCTTGCGGTTAAAGTCACCTTCCAATCCGTGGCCAATCGCTTCGTGCAGCAGTATCCCGGGCCAGCCGCTACCCAACACGACCGTCATCGTGCCGGCGGGCGCCGGACGCGCATCCAAATTGACCACTGCCTGATGAACCGCTTCCCTAGCGTAGCCCTGCACAATTTCATCGGTAAAATGTTCATAGCCGAAGCGCCCGCCGCCGCCAGCCACCCCTTGCTCACGCCGGCCTTTTTCTTCGGCGATTACCTGCAACGACAACCGGACCAAAGGCCTGACATCGGCTGCCAGCATGCCGTCGCTTCGAGCGACCAGAATGACTTCGTACTCACCCGCCAGCGACGCAACCACTTGCGTAACCCTGGGATCGAGCTGCCGGGTAAAACGTTCCACCTTTTCCAATAATGCTACTTTTTCTGCGTCCTTCAGGCTCGCGATCGGATCTTCAGGCAAATACAACTGCGTCCGTTGACCCAGCGCGTTCCGCTTTGCTATTTGAACCGCATGCGAACGTCCTTGGCTCGCAATTGCGCGTGTCGCTTGGGCGGCTGACACCAGCGCCGGCATGCTGATATCATCGGAATAGGCAAAACCGGTTTTCTCACCGCAAACCGCACGAACGCCCACCCCTTGGTCGATATTGAAACTACCCGACTTCACGATACCTTCTTCCAGCATCCAGCCTTCAGAGCGGTTGTATTGAAAATAGAGATCCGCGTAATCGATCCGATGAGACAATAACTGCGCCATCACTTGCTGCAAGCCCGAGGCATCCAAATCGTAAGGCATTAGCAAGCTACGATTGGCAATCGCCATAAAATCTCTATTTTCAGTGCTACCGTCAATGTTCATAATTGTAATTCAAATAGTCTAGCTGCAACCGCAAATAAATTGCTCATGATACCGAATCTTTACGCTTAGCAGGGTTGTAAAATCCGATGATCCAGCGCGGGCAGATTGGCTCGCAAACTCGATTGATAATCGGGGTCGATCGTCGCCACAACCGCGCCGGAACCGCGCGGCAAGCGTTCGATCACTACTCCCCACGGATCGACAATCATGCTATCGCCATTGGTTTCCCGCCCATTAACATGATAACCGCCTTGTCCTGGCGCAATAACATACGCCATGTTTTCGACGGCGCGCGCCCGCACCAGAACTTCCCAATGCGCCTTTCCGGTAATCGCTGTAAATGCCGCTGGCGCCAGGATAATATCAACTTTATCCATCAGCCGGAACAATTCCGGAAACCGCAGATCGTAGCATATCGACAAGCCGATTCGCCCGAAAGGGGAGTTTACCGTGACTACTTTATCCCCCGCCTTGATGGTTTTTTCCTCAGCGTAACGTTCATGCCCCAGTTGCAAACCGAACAAATGAATTTTGTCGTAACGGGCTACTTGCTGGCCGTCATCCGCATAGACCAAACAACTATTATAAACTTTATCAGGATCCGGCGACGCCAGCGGCACCGACCCCCCCACCAGCCAGATTCCTAAACGTCTTGCGGTGTCACTTAGAAATTTCTGAATTTGTCCTTCGCCCGGCTGCTCCCGCACCGCCAGTTTATCGGTATCCTTCATGCCCATGATGCAAAAATATTCAGGCAGCACAACCAATTTGGCGCCACGGCCAACTGCGTCTTCGATCAACCGCGCAGCTTCTTCGAGATTGGCGGATACGCTCGGACCCGAAGCCATTTGTATTGCGGCCACACAAAACCCCTTACCGGCGTCTTTATCAACCTTCGATGGATCGCTTTTAACTGTATTTTTCAACATGCTTCTCTGGCTCTGACTCAAATTTTCGAAAAATAATTTAAAAAAATATCGCGACGGATATTCTAAAAATAAATTCAATTATCAATAGTTTCCAGTATATGCATTATGCACGGTACCGAATCGGTGTTACCCAACCCGGATTCTAGCATTTAAGTAGGAAAACGTTCTATTTCGTTTTATTCACCATGCCAACCGTCACTTTCCTGTAAGCTTATTGATTATTTTATTGCTCATGACGGTCTATGAGACATCACGATCACTCGCCGGAAGCCCTTCTTGCCGCCGCACTGCCTGCCAGCCGCTATGCGCAGCGGTTATTGGATAGCGAGCCGGTCCGGAAAACCGCCTTGTTGGAAAATCTGCATTCCCCTTTCGATAGAAAAGAAATGCAAGATCATCTCGAATTGAAATCCGTACAAATCGCGGACGAAGAAAGCTTAAATACCGTATTACGGGATCTACGCAAACAAGTCATCCTTCGATTGGCGATCCGGGATATCAGCGGCCAAGCGGATTTAGCGGAAGTAATGACCTGCATGACCGATCTGGCGGAGGTCACGATCAATTGCGCTCTCAAATTCCACGAAATGTGGCTTACACAACCGCACCGTTTCGGATCGCCACGGGGTGAAAACAGTCATTCGGTTCAGCATCTGCTGGTGGTCGCCATGGGCAAACTCGGCGGCGGAGAATTGAATGTCTCATCCGACGTCGATTTGATCTTCGTATATCCGGAAGATGGTGAAACCGATGGCGCCAAATCCATTTCGAATCACGAATTCTTCGCGCGCCTCGGACGCAAGTTAATCGCCAGTCTCAATGATTTTACCGCGGACGGTTATGTATTCCGGGTTGATATGCGGCTCCGCCCGCATGGAGAAAACAGTCCTTTAGCCATCAGCTTCCCGATGCTGGAGGAATATTTCATCAAGCAAGGCCGGGAATGGGAACGCCATGCCTGGATCAAGGGACGCGTGATCGCCGGCGGCATCGATAGCGAATCCATTTTGATGGAACAAATTGTCAGACCCTTCGTATTCCGCAAGTATCTGGATTTTAATGCATACGAATCAATGCGCCGCCTCCACGCGCAACTGCGCAAGGAAGTCGAACGCCGCGAACTGCACGACAATATCAAATTGGGACCGGGCGGTATCCGCGAAATCGAATTTATTACACAAGTTTTCCAATTAATCCGCGGCGGGCGGGATGTCGATTTATGCATCCGTCCTACCCTCGGTGTTCTGCAACGGCTTCAAAAAAAACAGCAATTACCGAAACAAGCGGTATCCGAGCTTATCGAGGCTTATTGCTTCTTACGGAAACTCGAACACCGCTTGCAATATCTGGATGACCAGCAAACTCAAACCTTGCCATTGAATCCCGAGGATCAACAACGCATCGCCAGCGCGATGGGCTTCAGCGGCTACGAGCGGTTCATGCAACAATTGGACAGACACCGGAGTGACGTAACGCGTCACTTTGAGCTCATTTTTGCCACACCCCGGAAATCTCCCTCGCATGACATGCTGGCCTATTTATGGCAAGCCGAAGCGCACGATACCTCGCAAACGGAAGCCGCCGCAACGCAATTGAGTACCATGGGTTTTACCGAACCCGAAAAAATCTCGGAACGGATCCGCTCGTTTTATCAAGATAATTCCTATCAGCATCTCGCCGAATCGAGCCAGCAACAAATCATTACGTTGATACCCATGCTCATTGAAACCGCTTCGGAACATCCGCCGGTCGACATCACGCTGGAACGCATGCTGCAATTACTCGAAAAAATCAGCACCCAATCTTCTTACTTGGCGTTGCTGCTGGAGCATCCACATACCTTGCAGCGCGTCGCGGGAATCGCCTCCATCAGTCAATGGGCAAGCGATTATCTGGGGCGCCACCCGATCCTGCTGGATGAATTGTTGCGCCAAGCTGAACCGCATCCGGTTCCGGATTGGAAAGTACTCAATAACGAATTGATCTACCAATTGAATCATGTCAACAATCCGAAAAATGACGTGATCGAATGGCAAATGGACGTTTTGCGGCACTTCCAGCATGCGCAAGTATTCCGCCTGCTGGTTACCGATCTCGAAGGTTCCTTGCAATTGGAAACGTTGAGTGATCATCTGACCGCATTGGCCGATCTGGTACTGGACAATGTGCTGAATCTTGCCTGGTCCGGTTTGAAGAAACGCCACCGTGAAAACCCAGCTTTTGCAGTGATCGGTTACGGCAAACTGGGAGGCAAGGAACTCGGCTACGCATCCGATCTCGACATGGTATTTCTATACGACGATGACCATCCCGACGCAGCGGAAATCTATACCAAACTCGGACAAAGCATCAACGCCTGGCTGACCCGCCACACATCCGCCGGACTTCTGTATGAAACCGATCTGCGTCTGCGCCCGAACGGCGCTTCCGGCTTGCTGGTCAGCTCGATGGAAGCATTCGCGCAATATCAGCATCAACAAGCCTGGGTATGGGAGCATCAAGCGCTGACCCGTGCTCGATTCGTCGTCGGCGATCCGCACGTCGGTGATGTTTTTGAGCAGACGCGAAAAGAAATTTTGTGCAAGCAACGCAACCTGACCGGACTTAAACAGGAAATATTGAAAATGCGTGAAAAGATGCTGGAAGCGCACCCCAATCCGACAGCGTTGTTTGACATCAAGCATGATCGCGGCGGTATCATAGACGTCGAGTTTATCGTGCAATATCTGGTACTCGGCTACTCGAATCAGTATCCGGAACTCACCGGCAACATCGGAAATATCGCGCTTTTAAAACTTGCGGGGGAGCTGGGACTCATAGAAAAAATCACTGCGGAAAAAGCACGCTCGGCCTATCGCGAATTCCGGCGTATCCAGCACCGGCAGCGTTTGAATGGCGAAGCGGATATGGCCGGCAGTGCGCCGGTGGATAGCCAAGCACAAAAATTCACCCGGGTTGAAGACAGCCCTTTGAAAGAGGATCGCAAAGCGGTACTGGCGCTATGGAAAGAAGTTTTTGGAAACTAATGCATTGTATTAAATATACTTTTCACTCAGCGATGAATTTAAGCTGATCTTCATATCTGAATTAATCATAAATTACTTGAAATAAAACTGATAACCATTGAATATTAAATAGAAATTATTTTTTCGAAATTCTGGCACGAATTCTGCTATCGATTCAATACACACACATCGGGTGTGTCCTACTCACAACCAAAAAGGAGAACTGCAAATGCAAAACGTACAAAAAGGTTTTACCCTGATCGAGTTAATGATTGTTGTGGCCATTATTGGTATTTTGGCAGCGGTAGCACTACCTGCTTACCAAAACTATGTAAAGAAAGCAGCCTATACAGAAGTTACTGGAGCAATGGCACCATTTAAACTAGCTGTAACTGAATGCTTTAATTCTACTGGAGCACTAGCTGCTTGTGGCAATGGTAGCAATGGTGTTCCAGCAGCTCCTGCAGCTAGCGCAACAGGGGCATTTAATACATTGGCAGTAACTGCCGCAGGAGTCATTACAGCTACGCCTAATGCTTATAGAGGAATTTTAGCAGCTGAAACATGCACACTTACACCAACTATCGCTGGTGAGAGACTTACTTGGGCTTACAGTGGCGGTTGCTTAACTCAGGGTTACGTAAACAATTAATAATGACTTAGAAATCGCTTAGATTCTAAAAAAACCGCCTTATCCAAGGCGGTTTTTTTATTTTTGGCTTATACGACGAGATATGGTCCTTACAGAATTCTACTTCAGAAATCTAATGTCATCGAAATAAAAAGCTCCTATAAACTCCCATATTCTCCGCCACAACTTAACTGTAAGAAATCTCAGGGTCGTTTACAAAGAAAGACTACAAGGTCGCATGCGATACCGAATATTTTGTCGGTATGCTGATACACATATGTATGTGGTCGAACATCAAGTAGCTTTCCAGTATTTGGAAGCATTTTTCCCAGATGCTTACGTATTGCTGCAAATATCATCTTCTAGCGTTTCTTCGGAATAAACACTACGTGATACTTACAATTCCATGTCGTATGCGTCATCTCTGGTAATCTTTCATTCGATTCTCCTAGCTTTTGGTCAAGCTAAAAGAATCAAGGCGACCGTTTCTCTAGGTCAAACCTTTATCAGTTCCTCGGCATAGCCGGGGAACTACCCTATTTATTTAACAAAACAAAAAACAGTTTTACAAAGCTACCTACTTGATACACACCACCCGTACCTGATGCATATCGGTAATACCCTGCAAAACCTTCTCGATCCCATCCTGTTTCAGCGTTCGCATCCCATCGTCCAGTGCCGTTACCAGCATTTCCGCCACGCGCGCGCGTTCCTGCACATTCTTTTTGAGGGCATCGGTCGCGGTCATCAGCTCGTGCAACCCGACACGTCCGGCATAACCGGTACCAACGCATTCGTTGCATCCGACAGCTTTGTACAGCGTGATCCGCCCCTGATCGTCTCCATATTGCCGGATCCATTGCGCGCGAATTTCACGCAGCGCGGTCTCGGGATCGGCTTTGAAGCGATCAATATTTCTCAATTCCACGCAATATTCGTCTAACAAGGTATCGATTTCCTGTTCGCTGGCGATATAAGCTTCCTTACAATGTTTACATAACCGTTTTGCTAACCGTTGCGCCAATACACCGAGCAGTGCATCGGCAAAGTTAAACGGATCCATGCCCATATCCAGCAAACGGATCACCGATTCCGGCGCGCTGTTGGTATGCAAGGTCGCCAAAACCAAGTGGCCGGTCAATGATGCTTCAATGCCGATGCTGGTGGTTTCCTTGTCGCGCATCTCGCCGACCATGATGATATCCGGATCCGCCCGCAGAAAGGAACGCATGATGACCGGAAAAGTGAGTCCCGCTTTGACGTTGATCTGCACCTGCCGCAAGCCTTTCTGGGTGATCTCCACCGGATCTTCCGCCGTCCAGATCTTGGTATCGTTCTGATTCAGATATTTTAAAACGGAATGCAGCGTCGTCGTTTTACCGGAGCCGGTCGGGCCGCACACAAAAAATAACCCGTAAGGTTTGCTGATGATACTTTTCAGCTCCTTCAGGTTATGCTCTGTAAACCCCATGTTTTCCAATGGAATCGGCTCGCCCGCGGCCAGAATCCGCATCACCACGTCCTCCATGCCGCCCGCCGATGGAATCGTCGCCACCCGCAACTCGATATCCAGCGGCGCGAACTTCTTGAACTTGATTTTGCCGTCCTGCGGTTTGCGCTTCTCCGATATATCCAGATCGCACATGATCTTGATCCGCGTAACCAGCGGATTCCGGTAGCCGGCTGGAATCTCGATATAAGGCATCAGCGAGCCATCCTTGCGGAAACGGATTTTGGTTTTTTCCTTGCCGGGAAAAGGCTCGATATGAATATCCGAGACTCCCTGTTTATAAGCATCGATGATGATTTTATTGACGAGTTTCACCAATTCGTTGTCGGAAGCGGCGGAAGACTCTTCTTTGTCGTTATCGGTTTCTTCGGTATCAATCGATTCCCCTTGAAGACCGACAAGCATCTCATTGATATCGCCCGAATCGATTTCGTCGCCGCCATAAAATTGCTTCACCGTTTCATCAAATTCCCGTTTGGTGGTGACGGTATAGATAATTTTATTTTTCGGAAAAATAGTATTGGCAATGCGCTGTGTTTTAACGCGCTCGGGGTCCAGCGTTAAAATCACCAAGCCATCTTTGGTGTCGTCAATCGGCAAAATCGCGTTACTTTCGACGTAGTCTCTTTTTAAATTCTTCAACAGCTCTGCCGGCTTAATACGATCGGCTTTAAAAGGCTCGTATTTCACGGCAAAAAAAGAAGCAAGCGCTTTTCCAATAACCGGCAATCCGATCTGAAATTCATCGAGCAGGATATCTTCCAGATCGCACCCCTTTTTGCGTGCCGAGCGGGCGGCCAGTTCCAGTTCCGCCGCGGAAATTGTTGCATCCAGCACCAGATAATCATATTTCGATTTCAGCAGTTGCGCGGGTTTTTCCGGCTGTTTAAGAACGCCCGAAACCGCACGGCAAATTTCGGTGACACCTTGCACAATCTCAGACGGAAAGGCTTGATTGCTTTTATGATTGATTGCCTGAACAATGCCTATCAATGCTTGGTTTTCCTGGTTCAATATTGGCGCAACCAGCATTTGCTTGGTTCGATAGCCGGTACGTTTGTCGGCTTCATTGGAAAAAACCAGTTGCGCATCAATACGCTTCAATTCACTTTTGTTGTAAACATCTTCGATATTGAGCGTTTTCTTTTGCAGACCGGCATGCCCCATGATACTGGTTTCTGTTACCGGAATTTTCAGGTCCTGAAAAGTATCAATTCCGGTTTTTACCCGCGTGATGAAGAACGATTTATCGTCGCTCAATGCATAAATCGTTAACCGATCCGCATTAAACAGCGCACGGATATCTTTACTCGCTTCCACCATGATTTCATCAACATTGTTCGCAGCCTGAATCTTGGCGATCACTGCTTGCAGGCTTTTGGAGAAATCCTGTGCAGGAATGCTATTGGGGATATTTTTTTGTTTAAGCAGCGTTGGCGCAGGTGTACTCATAAAATCGCTTCCTAAAATTCAAGTGATTGATTGTTTTCCAATCGTCTCGGATGAAATCTTGCCAGGCATTGCCGGATTTCGTTCATGGTGATATCCGCTTCGCCGGGCTTTAAATGTGAAATTAAAATTTCCGCTTCACCCTCCAGCTTTTCCAATTCTTCCATCAATAAACTGGGACAAAGATGTTTGGATCGGATGGCGATTGCCCTTTTTTCATTACAAAAAGCGGATTCAATGATCAAATACTTTAAATTCGAGATTTTATTCACGATCGGCCAGAATGCGTCATGCGTGGTGGTATCGCCGGTAAAAACAAGGCTGGCATGACCGGAATCCAATTGATAACCTACTGCCGGAACAGTGTGATTCGCCGGAAGCGGTATGATTTTCCGGCCATTCAGAACGACAGCTTGTTCCGGCAATAGCGCTTCATAGCGCATATAAGGGAAATCCGCATCCGGAATTTTTGTGAAATCCGGCCATAAGTGCCAATTAAATAAATGTTTCTGCAGTACCGTCAGCGTCGCTTGAATGGCATGAACGGTCAACGGTTTCGTGCGTAATGAACCGACCGTATCCACCAGAAAAGGAATGAAAGCCACATGATCCAAATGTGCGTGCGTCACAAAAACGTGATCAATCTTGGTCATTTCTTCGACACTCAGATTTCCGACCCCCGTCCCGGCGTCAATCAGGATATCGTCATCCAGTAGCATCGCCGTGGTTTGCGCCCCACCGCCGATACCGCCGCTGCATCCCAAAATTCTCAGTTTCAACGGACTAGCCCAGAGAAAGAATTATTTAACCAGTAAGACGGGTATCTGCGACAGCTGCATCACTTTGCTGGTCACGGACCCCAAAAGTAATCCTTTTAAACCACCTCTACCGCGTGGCCCCATTACGATCAGATCATATTGCTTTTCGGTGGCGAATCGCACGATCATCTCAGCCGGATCACCCACCGTAATATGAAACTGGTAAGCAATCCCGGCTTGATCCAATATACCGCGAGCTTCGTGCAGGTTTTTCAAGCCTTCCTCTTGATGATATTGCTTGATATCCGCTTGATTGATGAATAATGACACATTTCCATCGAGCGGATATTGAACATTAAGCAGATGAAACTCCGGTATTTCCTTGTACCAATCGAGCAATTGAATAAAATCAGCTACAGCTTTTTTCGAGCATTCAGAGCCATCAACAGGCAACAGTATTTTCAGCATGATAATCCTCTATTTATCTATCCAGGTTATTGCCTGGAATTGTCTTCATCGGCCAGATCAACGATCGGTTTCGCTTCAGCCCGCTTACGAGCGGCCAGCGTTTTACCGGCGGCAATTACCACGATTGCCATGGCAGCGGGAGCGATCCAGTGCAGAAAATTCGCATTCACATCAACCCATTCCTTGGTAACCACATCGGTTACCGCCATATCGCCCGCAATCCACCCCAGCAACCCTGCACCGATTGCAATCGTGACCGGATATCGATCCATGACCCTCATTACCAGTTGACTACCCCAAACGATGATCGGTACGCTGATCACCAATCCAAAAATCACCAAGCTGATTTCGTC
>Ga0209573_1002624_pt1 | contig 22266 bp, 22 predicted proteins | sample TNRBio252014_DNA_FD_185870 | JGI IMG/M metagenome (GOLD analysis project Ga0209573, IMG submission 185870) | Wastewater treatment Type I Accumulibacter community from EBPR Bioreactor in Madison, WI, USA - TNR Reactor_6/25/2014_ DNA (SPAdes)... | ecosystem: Engineered > Bioreactor > EBPR >...
AAAGTACGGAACTGCTCAAGCGTATAGCCTGTCATGGCTAAGAAGCGAATCGGATTTTTTAACCATTGATCGTATTTCATAGCTTCGCGCGCGCGTAATTTAAAAATTTAACCTAATATAATCTCTATTAAGATCTAATTATTTTACTTTTTTAAAATTTTCAAAATTTCTAAAAAATTTTTTTCGCAAAATTGTTAACTTATCATGAACAATAACACACAACCCGTTGTTATTCTAACAAAGTGGTATGATTTTGTATTGTGGATGACCCAGAAGGTACAGAATTACCCTAAGTCCTATAAATACACGCTGGGAGACCGGATTCAAACGCAAATGTTAGACATCTTGGAAATGTTTGTTGTTGCCCAATACAATAAGGATCAACGAAAACAAACCCTTCGGCACATCAATATTGCGATCGAAAGGTTGCGATATTTAATTAGGTTGTCAAAAGACCTCCATTGTTTATCAATGGCACACTATGAATTTGCCGCAAAGCAACTGTTGGAATTAGGAAAAATGGTTGGAGGTTGGGAGAAGCAAAATGCCAAGGCAATTTAACAACTTGTATCCCGATATTTGCACCTTTGAAAATCTATGGAAAGCGTTTCGATATGCCCGCCGTGGAAAGCGTCATAAACTTGAAGTCGCCCTTTTCGAACAAGACGTAGAACGCCAGCTTTTCGAGATTCAAGAGGCATTAACCTCGAATAATTTCGAATTTCAGGGTTATCGTTCGTTTATTATTACAGATCCTAAAGAGCGTGTAATTTGTGCTGCCCCATTCCGTGATCGGGTTGTCCACCATGCCATATGCAACATAATAGCTCCTTTAATGGATATGGCGCTTTTGGATGATGTATATGCTTGCAGGACGGGTAAGGGTACGCATTTGGCCATTAAGAAAGCCATGTCTATGATGAAAAAGCATCAATGGGTGCTTAAAATGGACATCAAGAAATATTTTTATACAATAGACCATGATATCTTATTAACTACATTAGCTAATAGATTTATAGATGTTCAGGTAATGGATTTAATCTCGAAGTTATTAAAAACATATCATTCCGATTTATCCTACTATTTCCGCTTCCCGCAGGATAATTTGTTTGATATCGCCCGCCCAAGAGGATTACCCATAGGAAACCTAACCAGCCAGTGGTTCGCAAACTTCTATCTCAACCCCATTGACCGTTTGATTAAGCAAAAGTTGAAATTACCCGGTTACGTCCGCTATATGGATGATTTTATCCTATTTGCGGATACTAAAGACGATCTCTTCCATACAAAAGAAGAGGTGATACAAGCGTTACAATTACTTAGACTACAGGCTAATGATAAAAAGACACAGATATTTCCAATAAAAAACGGATTTCCATTTTTGGGTCTTTACTTGAGGCAAAATCGTCTTCGTATCTTAAGAAGCAACCTTAAACGAATAAAACGAAGGCTTGGTGAGCAGGCAAAGAAAATGCAAAGAGACCAAAATCTACAACATGTAACGCAGTCTCTTCAAGCATGGACTGGATATTACGGGCGGAATCAGTTCCAGTATATTTTTGATGAAATTCTTTCCAAACAAGTTTTTTATCGCGATGATTTAGAACAATCCTTCACCTTCACCTTAACTTATGGTTAAAGGGATTTGCCGATAGAAATCCACTCGTGTTGTTCGTGGGGCTTCGTTTAACAACAACAAGCAAAACTTGCGTGTTGGGTATCGCAACAACAACAACGATAACAACAGGAACAACAAACTCGGATTTCGCCCCCAATACACAAAACATAAATCTCTCCTTAGGGTTTGTGCTATGTGTGGCCAGGGTTTTGTCGCTTAAGGGTGACAAAAGTGAGCCGTTGATGTATAGGTAAATTCCTGCTTCGACGTAAGTTGAGGTAAAGTTCTCCTTGGCCCTTATCAATTAAGATCGGGGCCATTTTTTAAATTCCAACAGTATGCCGCCGCAAAACCAAGAACAACGTCCTCAGGTCTCTGCCCTTGTTTCGGCCCTTGTGCAAGCAATGGAATCCGGCCAAGAAGTCTATATTCCAAATCGTAAAGCGGTGGTTCCACATTGTTTTCGGATCCATCTGCATCAGGAGGCTTATGACCAGATACGCCCCCACCTTACGCATTTTAAGGTTATTGCCATGCAAGAGCTTGATAAGCGCTTAGAGGTATTGAAAAAACAAGGCATCGGTGATTTTTGGGCTAAACTATGGCGTTGGATACAAGGGGTTGTCCTAAAACAGACCTTGCCGAAAATGGAAATCTCGACCTTGGGGCGATGGGAAATAGAGGTGATCCGGGCATTTGACCTTGATTTGCCGATGGGTTATCTGAACGTAGAGGCCGGCTTTTCCTCGATTGGTAAGCCAAACACCGATTCCGAGGCGGTGTTTATGGGCGCTAAAACCAAAGGATTGTCTTTTTTCGTAGCAGGCAATCAGGCGGTAAAAACAGCCCCCATTGCGGGTAATATGGGCGCTGAAAGTCCATCCTCAAGATCCACGCAAGACGTTTTCGCGACCTTATCTTGGCGCGATCCCAACACCCAATCCGAGCAACAATTTCGCATAGAAACTCCGTATTTGGCTATTGGCCGAGAAGGCGCATCAGATGCGGACTACGCACATCTGCCCGTTCTCCGTCTTTCGGGTGTTCCTCCTGAAATCTCAAGGGTGCATGGTTATTTTCAGTATTCCCCCGCAGAAGGTACGTTCCGCTATAAAAATGTAGGGCCACATGGCACAACGATCCTTCCCCCCGCCAGAGAAACGGAGGACGGATGGGTCATTCTTGCCCCGAAATGTAAATTGTGTTTGGGAAATAAACTGTTTGTGGATTTTGTTCAGGGGTGAAGCGCACTTGGCAACATATTTCTACCAAGATGCCGCCCCGCTGGGGCTGGGTTTTTCGTTATAATACCCATTAGGAAATAAATGGCTGTTTTCTCTGAACGCTTTCACACCTTTTGGGTGTTGAAAGGTTGAGGATCAAACACCAAATAGGTTTAGAATGATCAACTTATAAACAGCAGTTTTCCCTAATGGGTATTACTTGATTACGCTACGCTTGTAAAAGTAGTGTGGTAAAAGCACTTCTGACTTCGTTCTTGGCACGACTCCTTATCCCGAGGGATACAATGTTTGTAGAAAAACAAAACGAGAACCAAATGCGACCTCGTCGAGGTCGAACAAGACCCGCCCAACCATTTTCAATAAACGTTTGATGCCTTCGGCATCGGTGATTTTATTACCCTTTAATTTCTACCAAGATGCCGCCACAACGGGGCTAATACCAAGCGAATGGACGAAGTAGCATCAACCTATCAACACCCAAAGGGGTTGGAAGCGTTGGTGGATAAAGCATGTGCTTAATTCCTAATTGGTATTAGTACTTCATTTCCAACGCCTTAACCAAAAAAGCCCATTTATCGGTTTCGCCTTCGATGATCTTTGCGGTTGGTTTTCCGGCTCCGTGTCCGGCCTTGGTTTCCACACGCAAAAGAATAGGCGCACTACCACCTTGTGCTTCCTGAAGGGTAGCTGCATATTTAAACGAATGTGCGGGAACCACACGGTCATCATGGTCTGCGGTTTGGATAAGCGTTGGAGGATACGCCGTCCCTTTGCGAATATTGTGCAGGGGCGAATAGGCAAAAAGCGTTTTAAAGGCGTCTTTGTCGTCCGAGCGGCCATATTCCGATGCCCAAGCCCACCCAATCGTGAAGAGGTGATACCGGAGCATGTCCATCACACCAACTGCCGGAATAGCCGCTCCGAAAAGATCGGGGCGTTGGTTCAGCACCGCACCAACCAGCAGGCCGCCATTCGAGCCGCCATGAATCGCCAACTTGGGTGTTGAGGTGTATTTCTCGGTAATTAAAAACTCGGCAGCGGCGATGAAGTCATCAAAAACCTGTTGCTTTTTGCCCAACATTCCGGCCTGATGCCAGCGTTCGCCATATTCATTCCCGCCCCTCAAATTAGCAACCGCATAGATACCACCCATTTCTAACCAAGCAAGATTACTGGCACTAAAATTAGGTTTCATGCTGATGTTGAACCCGCCATAACCATACAAAAGTGTCGGATTTTGGCCATTTAGGATTAGCCCTTTTTTGTGGCTGATAAACATCGGAACACGGGTTCCGTCTTTCGAGGTGTAAAATACCTGCTTGGTTTCGTAGTCGTCTGGATTAAAAGCTACTTTGGGCGACCGGAAAATGGTGGTTCGGTATAGGTTGAAATCAAATCGGTAAACGGTGGTGGGCGTTGTATAACCCGTAAAGGCAAAAAACATCTCGCGGCCTTGTTGCCTGCCGTTAATTCCAGAGACTGTCCCAATGCCGGGTAAGGGTATATCGGCCAATTTTCTTCCAGAAAGGCTGTATCGAGAGAGCCTTGCTTTTACGTCTTCTAAGGTTTGCACCACAAATTGGCTGCCGATGAGCGAAACACTTTCCATAACCGACGTGTTTTCTGGAATGATCGTGCGCCAGAACTTGGGATCGGGCTTCCGAATATCCAAAGAAACCAATTTATTGTTGGGTGCTTGTAAGTTGGTGAAAAAGTAAAACGTATTTCCACGATTTGCGATGTATTCGTAATTCGCGTCGAAGGCGTCGAAAATGGGCTTGACCTCGCTATTGGGAGAACTTAAGTCTTTGATATAAATACGGTTTCGTGGGTCTGTACCTTCCCAAACACTGATAACCAAAAATTTACCATCCTCGGTTGTGCTTGCTCCAAATCCCCAAAATGGCTTATCTGGGCGGCTATACACCAAAACATCATCGGATTGAGGTGTCCCAATGCGGTGGAAGTACAGCTTTTGATTGTTGTTCACAGCTTGTAAGGCATTGTCTTGCGCCGGACGGTCGTAACGGCTGTAAAAAAAGCCTTGGCTGTCCTTCGTCCACGAAACACCACTAAATTTGACCCATTCCACCAAGTCGGGTAGGTCTTTACCCGTAGCCACTTCTCGTATGCGGATGTTCTGCCAGTCGGAGCCGCTGGAACTGGTGGAGTATGCCACATATTTTGCGTTTTTGCTCGGTACAATGTAGTTCAATGCGACGGTTCCATCTGGAGAAAGGTCGTTCGGGTTGATTAAACTCCTTGCTGGGCCATCCAAACGGTCTTGAACAAACCACTCGGATTGGTTTTGGAGGCCGCTGTTATAGGCATAAAAATACTTTCCGCCTTCCATAAAAGGAACTGAAAAGCGAGGAAAATTCCACAAAGTGGTCAAGCGCTCACGGATTTTTTCGCGGGCGGGAATGCGTCCCAGCCAATCGAACGTGACACGGTTCTGGGCTTCTACCCAAGCCGCAGTCTCTACACTATTGTCGTCTTCCAACCAACGATACGGATCGGTTACCATCGTGCCGTGATAATTGTCCATCTGATTGGTTTTCCGGGTTTCTGGGTAGGTGAGGCGCTGCGCAAGAACGGTCTGAACCATACCGACGATGCACAAAAGGATGACATACTTCATGAAGAATGGGATTTGTTGCAAAAAACATGAACAGATTAAAAATACAAAATCTTTACCCAAATGCGGTGTCGAGGTATGTAAAATCGGTAAGGGTTTTGGGATCCACAATAAAGCATGGCATTACCGAACAAAAAAAGCCCATCCAGCGTGGACGGGCTTCATCATCTCTCAAGTAGGGGCCTCTTAAGCAACGGCTTCTTCAACTTTCGGGTCAATATGCACGAATTTGCGGTTTTTTTGACCAACAGAGAAGCGAACCGTGCCGTGAGAAGTCGCAAAAAGCGTATCATCACCCCCACGCATTACATTGGAACCCGGATGAAAACGAGTGCCACGTTGACGAACAATAATGCTTCCGGCGGTTACAAACTGGCCACCATATGCTTTAACGCCCAACATCTTCGGTTTAGAATCGCGGCCGTTTTTGGATGAACCTACACCTTTCTTGTGTGCCATGATCAAGTCCTGGTTTAATTGTTAAGAAGAAAATCGGGTTATACATTAACCGCTTGGATGGTTATTTGGGTGTATGGCTGACGATGGCCATTCTTTACCCGATACCCCTTACGACGTTTTTTCTTGAATACGATCACTTTGTCGGCACGAACATGGGCCAAAACTTCGGCAGAAACCGAGGCGCCGGCTACCGTAGGCGTACCTACCTGAATACCCGCATCGCCAGAGACCAACAATACTTGATCAAGCGTGACGGCTTCGCCGGGTTCAACGGAAAGTTTGGGGACATACAATTTTTGGCCACTTTCGACTTTGAACTGCTTTCCGGCAATTTCTACGATTGCATACATAATTTTTTTAACCTTGTTTAGCGCGGGAGCACATAGAAACGTATTTTGTTTCGTCTGCCCGCCAGGTGAAACGCGAATTTTATAGCTTGATAAGATAATACTTTACATAAATGTTTTCAATAATCTAAATGGAGAATCTCATGAAGATTAATATTCCCAGTCTTCTCGAACCAATCCAGCCCGGTAAAATCATTTGTATCGGACGCAATTATGCGGAACATGCCAAAGAAATGCAAAGTGAAGTTCCGAAAGAGCCAATGATTTTTTTGAAACCAGCCACGAGTTTGGTCGGGAATGGAGGTGAAATGGTCTTCCCAAGCCAATCTAATGAAGTTCATCACGAGGTTGAATTGGTGGTTGCCATTGGCATTGGGGGAAAAAACATCTCGGAGGCCCATGCTTTAAATCATGTCGCCGGATATGCGGTGGGTTTGGACATGACGGCAAGGGATATTCAGGCACGTGCGAAAAAGACAGGATCCCCTTGGTCGGTGGCAAAAGGGTTTGATACGTTTGCGCCAATCGGGGATTTTGTGGCGGTGGAAAGCGTTGAGAACGTTCAAAAACGGCAAATTACGCTTAAAATCAATGGGGAAATTCGTCAACAAGGCCAAACCGAAGACATGATTTTTCCGGTTGCAACCCTGATTGCGTATGCCTCGACCATTTTCACCTTAGAGCCGGGAGACCTTATTTATACGGGAACACCGGAGGGAGTCGGTCCCGTTCAGCGTGGCGATGTGCTCGAAGCCGCTATCGAAGGACTACCAATTTTGCGCGTAACGGTGGTGTAAAAGTACCCTGCGCAATACAAGAACCGTATAGATTAATGGACGGTTTGCCGCCGTGAATAGACAGGTTTAAGGTTGCGATGGCTGGAAATGAGGTCTTTTGGGCCTCATTTTTGTTTTGGCACAATCATCGCATAGAAAAAAAGTAGTCCATCCTCAAATACAACCATACCGCAAAATTGGAGACTCTCCCATGAAAAACGTTTTACGCTCAATTGCCTTTTCAACCTTTGTGGTTCTAATGTCATTGTCCTTCTCGGCTTGTGACCAGTCCTTTTATGACAATGGCTATCCAGTAGTGAATTATCAAATTCCGAATATCGTTTTGGGCCGCGCAGAGGCGTGGAGCCGAGACCTTATCGCCAATCCCAAAGTATTTGTCCATACCGGAGGTGGGTCTTTGTACTTTGACGCACGTAGCTCCAATAATTCGGTGGCAGATGCCTATGTGCGCAATGGATTTTTATACGTTGTTGCGGGGTCTCCGGGCTTGGCACGGGTTCGCGTTTCTGCCGAGGACAATGATGGCGAATACGCCGAAGTGGAGTTTTCCGTAACGGTGGAGGCGAATAAAGCAAAAGAATGATTTCAATATAAATGTTTGGTCATAAATGGAAAAGGGTGAAAACACCGTTCGGAGCTACGGCACTGGACGGTGTTTTGATTTTATATGGTTCTTGCTCGGCACAATACAATAGTCATAGAAAACCACGCTGTTCTTGATATGGTTATTTTGCAGCAGATTGTAGGAGACATTTGGCTTGTTACGCCTTTTAACTTGCGTTCCCAATAATATTTTAGATGGATTTTCAGTAGTTCACCGTATCTTCTAATAGGTGTATAAAAAGTTGATCTATATTAGGTGAAGACCTTGTAAAAACTATTGGTAGTGCCAATTTGGTGAAATACTTGGATGATTTGTGATGTAATAGTTTTTATTTCTACTCCTATAAATGAAAAGCCTCAATATGGTAACACCTAGGCTACCGGCTTGTGACCTTGGTGGCCAAAAGATATACGGCTGCTCATTTAGGCTCTAATGTGGAACACTTGCGACCCAAGAATTAATAACGCATACCAAATTACCCAAAGGGCGTTCTTAATAATTCATTATTGAAATATATACCTTGAATCGCGCCAAGATATGTCTTTCAAAATTATAAATTCACAACAAACAAATCTGTTATTTTATGAAAAATTTATTTTTGTTTTTAATGATGTTCGGGGTTCTATTCTCCGTAAGGCTTACATCTGCAAATTTGCAAATTGATGATGCCATCAAATCGGTCGAGGCTAAATCTGTTGGTAAAGTTGCTCAAGCAACAGGCAATGATTTAACCATTAAAGACATCGAAAAAGTAGCGCGTAAAGTATGTACACAAGATAACGTAAAATGCACAATTACGGTCGCTGTGGAAATTAGTATGCCTGGGGTTGAGTCCTCTACTGCAAGTATAAAGGTAGAAGAAAAAACGTGCAAGAAAGCAGTTGCTGAAGCTGTTCAGGGGGTAAAAGATTTGAAAGGTGCATTTTAAAACGGTACACATAAATCTCATAAATCTTCTTGAAAATAAAAAGGCTGGATGGCTGGATGTAAAGTAAGGACATAAATATTTTACACCCATTTATTTGGCTTTTTCCTGAAATTAATTAAAGTATTAAATCAACGTCCATTTGAGCCGAAAACCCGCTTCGGATGGCTCATTCGCGGTCTTTATATGTGAACTTAAAGCGTCTGCCGATCTAAAAATAAAGCGGCTTGGAGTGTTGATTTTGCTCTTAAGAATGTGCTGAATGGGAAAATTTTATACAACTTATTGAGCCAGCCTTTAACTTGTAACCATTTACCATGTGTTTTGGGTTAATCAAATCAAGCCTGCCGGTCGCAGACGGGCCTGCCGGCTGAGCGCAGATAAGCCCGCTGGCTGAGCCAAGTCGAAATCCGGTGGCGGAGCGAAGTCGAAGCCATCCTTGCTCCGGCGGATTTTTCTAAGGGCCGCCTTGCCAAGCACGAATGATGGAGGAAATCACGGAATGGCGTAAATTATGGTTTTATAAGGGTTTGTTCCACTCTTGAATGAACGGCAAAGCCCCAGAGGGTGAGCTATCCGGCGGACTTTTCTAAGCGATGCCCCGACATTGATGAACAACACAGCACACTATAAAACCAATTAGGGAAAATCACTGTTTATAGGTTACTCGTTTTCAACCTTTCAACACCCAAAGGGGGAAAGCGTTGATGGATAAAGCATGTGCTTAATTTCTAATTGGTATAAGTTAGAGGCGATCTCAATAAGGTTGTTATTTTTTAGGATAGGCAGAAGATTTTGTTTGTGTGGTAGAAGTGGTGATTAAAATTCCGCTTAAAATGACAAGACCAATACCGAGTAAGGTGTAGCCGTCTGGAAAAGCATCGCCCATAAACAATCCCAAAAGGATGGCAAAGGGAATTTGTAGGTAATTAATAGGGCCAACAACGGCGGGATTTCCCAAACTCAAGGCACGGGTTACAAAAATTTGCCCCATCATTGCTGCTAAACCCAAGCAAGCAATAAAGAACCAATCTTGACCGATAGGCCAAACAAATGGCGCCATCAAAAAGTCCAATGTCGCATTTGGCCAAATTCTTCCTGCACTGGTGCCGATAAGCGGCAAGGTGATCCCAGAAACCATAAAGGACAGGACTGTAGCGCGGTGGTCGTAATAATGTCGAAGTTGATTGATGGACAGATAAGCAATGGCCGCACCTAAACCACTCCATAAGCCCAATAAATGGTTCTTGAGTGATATGTCTAAAGTAGGACGAAAAATGAGTAAAATACCGATAAATCCAAGTGCAATATGGAGCCATTGGCGGGGTGTCACCCGATTTCGTAAGATGGTTGCACTGATGAGGCCAATAAAAATGGGATAGGTCAGGTTGTAGGTATTGGCTTCGGCCAAAGGGATATGGGTAAGATTGTAGAAAAATCCGAATAAAGCCAATGTTCCAATGATCCCTCTGAAAATCAATAAGCCCGGCTTGCCACCTTTTTGGCGTAGAGGAATGCGGAAAAGAGTGACCCCGATTAACGTAACCCCAATGATGTTCCGGAAAAACATAAGTTCTACCGAAGGTAGGCGATTGCCGAGCCATTTTGCACTTGCGCCCATGAGGGCGAAGGAGAATGCGGCAAGGGTCATGTTAAAAATGCCGTTCTGAAACAGCAGCACAAGGGAAGATGGAGCGGGATTCTGATGGTTCATGTACTCAAATTAACACAAGCCCTTTTTCCTCCAAAATCTTGCAAGGAAAATTGATGATCGTTGGGGATGTAATCCATGCGAAAGGCTTGCGGTATCAAAAAAGTGACGTATTTTACATGTTTAAAAATATCCCTTTATGATATGAACATCGCAGCATGTCAAGCCAAACTTTTTGAAAATCCCATTGTTGGCACGTTTTATAGTCCCGATACACAGGCTTGTTGTGCGATGATGGAGGCCGCTTATTTGGGCGGAATGCGGTTTTTTGAACTGCTTAATCGCGGACCAGAGGTAATGGAAACCTTCGAGGCATTACAGTCTGTTGTTGAGCATACTTGTCCAGATGCGGTTTTGGGCATCGGAACCATTATGAATGGTATGGATGCAGTACGTTTTATCTCGAAAGGGGCACAATTTGTGGTTTCGCCGCATCTGTCGCCGGAGGTTGGGCGGGTTTGTAAAGCCTCCGAAGTCTATTGGATTCCCGGTTTTTTGACGCCCACCGAGCTGCAATCAGCCATTGACTTAGGGGCGAATATGGGCAAACTTTTCCCCGGCCCGACGGTTGGCCACGCCCATTTGGAAGCCCTCCGTACCATTTGGAAGGAAATTCCCATCATGGTTTCCGGTGGCGTAGCGGCCAATGCTGAAGGTATTTTGCCTTGGTATCAGGCGGGAGCCAATGTGGTGGCGGTGAACATGCGAAAAATTTGCCCCATATGTTGGGAGGATGGCGTGTTTGATGATATGACGCCATTTTTTAAAGACTTGATCATGAAATTGAGTGCAACCGATTGACCATATGGCCGTAGAGCTGTCTTATTCTTTTATTTTGAACCTTCCTAAATTCCATTTTCCCCATGAGTGATCGTCTAAAACGTGCCGAGGATATCGTCAAAACCCATACCATTTATGCTGCTGGTGGTGGTTTAATCCCTTTGCCAATAGTAGATTTTGCAACCATCACAGCTGTTCAATTAGATATGTTAAAACAAATTTGTGGCTTATACCATGTAGATTATAATGAAAATATTGGTAAGAGTTGGGTTACTGCGCTTGCAGGGAGTAGCCTCGCTGCAATAGGTTCGAGTTTCGTGAAAGCGATTCCGTTAGTAGGTTCTCTCTTGGGAGGACTTTCGATGTCGGTCATTGCAGGAGCTACTACCTATGGAATCGGACAAGTGTTTATCAGTCGCCTTGAGGATGAGGGGAATCTTGCCGATTTTGATGTGGAAATGGCGCGTGAAGCCTTTGAGACCGCGTATGAGGAAGGCAAAGCCAAAGTTTCCGAATGGCAAGAGGAAATCAAAAATTGGCGTGAAAGTGGAAACGGGGCAAAATCTACCCGATCAAAGCCCGCTGGCGGAGACGAGAAGTTGGAAGAAGACGCTCGTTTTGAGGTGGTGGAAGAGCCTCCTAAGAAGACAGAACGGGCAAAAAACGTACAAGATGAAGCCCCAAAACAAGAAGAAGACCTGATTACGAAGTTAGAGCGGTTAGCCGCGATGCGGAACAGTGGCGCTCTAAGCGATGAGGAGTTCCAAGTCATGAAAAATAAATTGCTTGGGATGTACTGAAAAAATAAATATTTAGATTCGGTAAGGCATGTCATTTTGGTATGCCTTTTTTTATACAAAAGAAAAATAACAACCTGTAATTTCATGATATAACAAGCGAGGATTTGCTATTATACTTCAAAACCAAACAATAAAACCATGTATAAATATCTTGTCTTTTCGCTTTTTTTTGTGGTGGGATGCGGAAAATCCACGCCGAATGAAACGGTAAATTCCAACATGGAGCATAAAATGTTTGCGGCCTTGAGCGATTCGGTGACAACGTTAACGCAAGCAACTCTTTTAAAAACAGTGGCCAAGAAAATCAAAGAGGATGGGCCAGCATCCGCAGTTACTTTTTGTAACATCAAAGCAATGCCCCTAACCGATTCCTTGGCTCGGCAGTTTAAGGTGAGCCTCCAACGGGTTTCTGATAAAAACCGGAATCCGGAAAATGGAGCGGATGATGCAGATCGAGGGATAATTGACAATTGGGCATCCGGCATTAAAAATGGCATTCAACCCAAACCTACCGTTAAGGAAACAGAAATGGCAATGGTGTATTACAAACCGATATTATTGGGAATGCCTACCTGTTTACAATGTCATGGCGATCCGGAAAAAGAAATTGCCCCCGAAGTTTTGGAGATTCTCCAAGGAAAATACCCGCAAGACCGTGCGATAGGGTATAACGTTGGCGATCTTCGCGGGGCTTGGAAGGTGACTTTAGCCAAAAGTCGGGAAAGATGACCCCGAATGAGGGCAATGAAGTTTTGTGATTTCACAACTATTTAGAAAATTATATACCATAAAATGCTATAATGTGTTGTGATCTTTTATGAACCTCTAATTTTATTGCGGAAATGAAAAAATACATTGTTTTAAGTATTTTATGGTCTTCTTTCTTTGTCCAAATCTGGGCACAAATACCAAACAATGCGCTCCAACAATTGAAGGTGGATGTTGTTTACCTTGCTTCCGACTTATTGGAAGGGCGAGAAGTGGGCAAAAAAGGCGAGGAGCAAGCCGCTGCCTATATTGCGTCCCGTTTTGCGGCAATTGGTCTCTTGCCAAAAGGCGATGCGGGTGGTTGGTTTCAACATTTTGAATTCAGCTTTAACGCAAATCCGCACGGTACTGGAACTTTAGAAAGCCGGAAAGGGAAAAATGTGGTGGGTTATATAGACCATAAAGCGCCCACGACCGTCATTATTGGGGCACATTACGATCATTTGGGCTTTGGCGGTGCGGGAAATTCTCGGAATACGGGCGAGCCAGCCATACACAATGGAGCCGATGACAATGCCTCTGGGGTTGCGGCGCTTTTGTTTGTGGCAGAAGAACTTAAGAGGTCTAAGATCAAGAAAAACAATTATTTGTTCTTGGCTTTTTCAGCAGAAGAATTGGGGCTGATTGGCTCGAAAAAATTCATTGAAGCAAAATCTATTGACCTCAAAAAAGTAAATTACATGATCAATATGGATATGGTGGGGCGCTTAAACGAGGAAAAAGTACTCGCGGTGAATGGAAGCGGTACTTCACCGATATGGCCTACGGCATTGACGAAAGTAAACAGCAGCATGCTCAAAATAAAGACCTCTGAGAGTGGGCTGGGGCCATCGGATCATGCGTCGTTTTATGTACAAGACATTCCTGTTTTGCACTTTTTTACAGGTCAACATGCCGATTATCATAAGCCGAGTGACGACAGTGAACGGATCAACTATGAGGGACTGTCTGAAGTAGCGACGTACATTTTGGCTTTGGTAAAGGAATTGGATGGCAAGGGTAAATTGATGTTTACCAAAACCAAAGATGAGCAACCGCAGGCCACACGGTTTAAGGTTTCCCTTGGGGTAATGCCGGATTATGTGTATGATGGGGAAGGTTTGCGGATTGATGGCGTGATGGAGGGTCGTCCGGCCCAAAAAGCTGGCTTGGAAAAAGGGGATGTCCTGATTCAAATCGCTGATCTACCCATAAAAACGGTACAAGATTACATGGCGGCCTTGGGTAAATTCAACAAAGGCGATCAAGTCGTGGTGCGAGTAAAACGCGGGGAGGGAATCATAGAGCGTAGTGTTACGTTCTAATGAACAGTGGAGCCATGGCTTAAGGTGAGTTATGGGCTAATCAAGTTGTTTGGCACGGTGAGCGGCCAATCTTTACATGGGTCATTTTCTGACGCCTTTAAGATTTTTCAGCCGTTTGAACCAAAAGGCGCATGGCTTCGTGAGCATTATTGTTCAGAATGATCACCGTTTTTCGCTCGTTGAGAAAGCGAACGAGGATGGTGCGATAACCCGGATTGTCACCTGTATGTTGGACAATTTTATTTCCAGAGGCATCTTGCCGTATTTCCCACCCAAATCCATAAGCGGTCTCGGAGCCGTCGTTCAGTCTTGCGGGCGTGAAGGCTTCCAATAAGGTTCCCTGCCGAACCAATTTTGTTGAATATAACGCCTGATCCCACTTTAAGAGGTCTGTAGTTGTGCTGCTAATCCGGCCCGGCCCTTTACGATTCCCCAGCCAAATGGTATAATCGGAGCTTCGGAAGCGGTTGGCATTTACGTATTTTTGGGTGGAGTCTTGCAAGTGCCCAACTGCAAAATCCTTCCGTTGGGCTTTCTCTGCCAATGACCGGATGTCGGTTTTAGTCATTTTTAGAGGCTTGAAGATCCAATTTCGGCAAAGGGTAATAAAGTCTTGCCCAGAGGCTTTTTCGGCGATGCTGCCCAATAAGACGTATCCGGTATTGGAATACATGTATTTTTCTCCGGGTGCGAAAAGGGCAGGCGGTGCAAAACGGTTTAGCAAATCCAAAATGTCAGGATTTCCGGCGACTTTCGACTTGTCCCAATACCGATCCATCAATTCGTGATAGTCTGGCAGGCCACTTGTATGCGTGAGCAGGTGGCGGATGGTGATGTTAGGATAGGGGACTTGAACATATTTGGCGATGGGGTCGTCGTACTGCAACTTGCCTTGTTCCATGAGCATCATGATGATCATGGCGGTAAATTGTTTGCTCACAGAAGCCAATTCAAAGACATCATTTTTGTCCAAACGTTCTTGGGATTCAAAATCCCGCATTCCTGTTGCTTTGTGAAAGATGATTTTGCCCTGCTTCGCAACAAGAACCACACCGCTGAATCCGGTACGTCTTGCTTCGTCAAAACTGTGTTGTAAAATGCTTTTTTGGCTTTGTACTTGGGAAAAACCCATTAAAGCCATATAAAAAAAGAACGCTTTTTTCATTATAAATTTGTTTAAATACACTTCCAGCATCGCAGTTACCTTGTACTTTGGAGCTTTGGTGGATAAAAAATGTTGGACGGGTTATGAGAAAAAACGGCTCTTGGGTGGCCATCAAATCTTAGTCAATGCCAAATAAGTTCACTGCGTTTTGGGTGGTAATCCGCGCCACCTCATGGAACGTTAACCCTTTAACCTCGGCCAATTTCTCGGCGATCCACGGCACAAAAGCGGGTTCGTTACGTTTACCACGACGAGGTTGCGGTGCTAAAAATGGCGCATCCGTCTCTAAAACCAAACGATCAAGGGGGACTTGAGCGATGTCTTGCGGAAGGCTACTTTTTTTGTACGTTAATACCCCGCCCAAACCCAAATGAAAGCCCAAGTCCAACGCCGCCCCAGCAAGCCATTCAGGGCCGCTAAAGCAATGGAAGATACCTCGTAGTGCATCGCCGTTTGGATGTGCAGCCTTTTCCTCTTGCAACAACCGGACAACATCCTCCGAGGCTTCTCTGTTGTGAATGATGAGCGGCAGGTTTTGATCTATGGCAAGGCGAATGTGCCGCCGGAAGAAGTCCTGTTGCTTCTCGTCGAAGGTACGATCCCAATAATAATCGAGGCCGCTTTCCCCGACGGCCACCACTTTGGGATGGCTACAAAAAGCCACAATTTGCTCAAAATCGGCATCGGTGGCTTCTTTCACATCCGAAGGGTGGATTGCACTCATCACATAAAGTCCTTCGTACTGGTCAGCCAAAGCAAGCGCGGAAACAATGCTCTTAACGTCAATGGCAGGCATCAGGATGCGCGTAACGCCTGCTTCAAATGCCCGATAGATCATCGTTTCGCGGTCTTCATCGAACTGCGGCAGATAAATATGGGCATGGGTATCTATTAACATATGGTTTGGGTCATTTTTTACTTAAGGTTTTTGGTTAAGAACTTGAACCTCGATGTAGCTGTTATTAAAGACCTTATGTGTTGCTCGTATAAAGTCTTTTTCGTCAGCAAAGTAAATATTCGGTACATATTTCTGGGGATTGCGGTCGAAGAGCGGGAACATGGTACTTTGTACTTGGATCATGATACGGTGGCCTTTTTTAAACGTATGCAAGACATCCTGCAAGGGAAACTGAATCAGGGTTTCTTTATTGGGCGGAATGGGTTGCGGTTTGTCGAATCCTTTGCGGTAGCGACCACGCATAATTTCGCTTCTTACCATCATTTGGTAGCCTGCCAAGTGGATGTTTTTATTTGGCATATGGGCATGGTTTTTTGCATTAGGTGGAAAGACATCAATGAGTTTCACCACAAAATCGGCATCTGTACCCGTCGTGGCAATGTTGAGATGTGCCAAAATTTCTCCACCGAGCGTCACATCCTCTTCCAATATCTCACTTTTGAACGTCAAAACATCCGATCGGGTAGAAAAGCATCTCTGGTCGTCGGACATGTACTGCATCATCGTCAGGCCTTCTATTGTCGGAACCAAGCAGCGAGAAGGTACGGGCTTTTGAGGATCGGAAATAAAGCTGGAGGCGGTTTTTTGGGCGGGGTTTTTTTCGGCCAATTTGCCCGTTTCGTCCAAGAAAAAACGGACTTTTTTGGCACTTGGTTGGGGCCATTGGTCAAATTTTTCCCATGAATGTCGTCCTGTATCGAATAAATAGGCGTCTGGTAAGCCTGTTTTGCCATCTCCCGTACCTTTAAGAAAGTGCTTAAAGAAGGGCGCTTCCATGTTTTTCTGGTAAAAAACCGCGAGGCTATCGCCAAAATAATGATCGCCGTGAAGGGTGTGCTTTTGGGTATCCCAATTCCATTGACCATGTGCAAAAGGCCCCATTACAAGCGTATTATACGTATTTGGATTGTTTTTTTCTATGGTTTTATAAACGGTCAGTGGGCCATATAAATCTTCTGCATCGAACCATCCGCCGACGGTCATCATAGCGGGTTTGATGTTCTTAAGGTGTTGTTTCACGCCTCTTGCCTGCCAAAACGCATCATAATTTGGGTGGTTGATGATTTGGTTCCAAAATTCGTTGTTTTTGTAATACCGTTCCGTGGTGTTTTTAAGCGGTCCAAGGGCTAATTGAAACGCATAATCATCTGGAACACCTTCTTGCACCATCGAAGATAGCCACCAATGCTTCTCGGTGGGGCCACCTGTTTGGATACCAAAAAGCGGATAGGTATAAAAATAGCCTTGCGTTAAAGCCCCATTGTGATGAAAGTCCTCGAAGTAAAAATCCGTCACTGGTGCTTGTGGGCTTGCTGCCACCAATGCCGGATGGCCTGATAAAGCGCCCATTGTGGTATAAAACCCCGGATAGGAAATGCCCCATTGCCCCACTTTCCCATTGTTGTGGGGTACATTCTTGATGATCCAGTCTATGGTGTCGAAGGTGTCTGAGGCTTCGTCGGTTTCGGAGCCTTTTTTATGGGGATTAAAAGGGCGTACATTTTCCCAAACGCCTTCCGACTTGTAGCGCCCTCGCACATCTTGGTTAACAAAAATGTATTTTTCCCGCGTCATGGTATCGGATGGGCCGGGCTTTGTAGTATAGTTGTTTGGGCCATAGGGCGCAATAGAATAGCATGTGCGGTTTAAGACAACCGGATACAACTGGTTTTCCGAAGCATCCTTTGGGACATAAACAATGGTAAATAATTTTACACCATCTCGCATTGGAATTTCGTATTCGTATTTTTGATATTGGTTTTTTACCCAAGCCACATTTATAGGTTGAGCAGAAAGGGATGGGGCAAAAATCAGGGCGGTTAATAGCCATCCTAAAGGGAAGGCGAACTTGGTAAAGGCTTTCATTTTGTTTATGTTTCTTGAATACGTTTAGTGTTTTATACCCTATTTTTTTTGCGGTCTTTACGGTATTGATAAATGGCTTTGGCGACGGCATCTACGGATTCGCCAACGGTTTGGCGGCTTAGATTAACTTGGATGTGTGCTTGTTCATAGAACGGTTTGCGAACAGCCATAATTCCGGAAATGCGTTCAAATAGAACCGAAGGCGAAACGGTTTTGCCATTTTCGTCCAATAAAAGTGGGCGATTTGTGCTGTACCGGAGGCGGTCTGTGAGTTCCTCGGCGGAGAGGACAAGATAGACCACCAAGCCATGCCGTAGCGTTTGGCGCAGATTTTCCGGCTGGGCCAATGCACCACCACCAAGACCAATGATTACTTTATGAAGGCCGAATGTTTGCGCCAAGACCCTTGTTTCTACTGCCCGAAATGCGGCTTCGCCAAACTGTGAAAAAAAACTTGGAATCGTCATGTTGATCTTCGATTCGATCTCGGCGTCTAAGTCCAAATACCGATAACCAAGCACATTCGACAGAATGGCGCCAATGGTGCTTTTTCCACATCCCATAAATCCGGTTAAGTAAATCCGTTCAGGCATGAATGTCCTTAACTTTACTTTAGAACTTTGTTTTTCGCAAAGTAGTGTTTTATCCCGCCGCTTTGCAAGCACTATAAAACCACTCACCCCAACCTTTAGACCAAAACCCCAGCCTTAGATACTTCTTACAGCCTTTATTTACGTTACCATGCACACATATCGTTTATTGATAGAATATGACGGATCGTCTTTTGCCGGTTGGCAGATACAAGAAAACCGCGTTACGGTACAGGCTACCATAGAACAAGCGTTGGGCGTCTTGTTCAAACAACCCTTGCGTTTGGTGGGTGCTGGAAGAACAGATGCTGGCGTTCATGCTCGTGGACAAGTTGCGCACTTTGTGGCAGCACAAGCTATGGATCCATTTCGCCTAAAAAGGTCGTTGAATGGCCTATTGCCAGACACGATTGCAGTTAGGGGCGTAGAGGAGGTTCCTAATGGCTTCCATGCCCGATACCATGCCGTAGAACGCGGATATTATTATCGGATCTCGACCGAGCCATTCACACTTGAGCGTAGATTTCGTTGGATGGTGCGTCCAGAACCTGATATAGAGAAGATGAACGAGGCGGCAAAGTACTTGATAGGAGAGCAACATTTTGGCTCATTCTGCCTAACACAGTCCGAAACCCAAAACAGGGTTTGCAACCTTTTCCGTGCCGTGTGGATTGTAGAGGATATTGCCGGAAGCTATCGCTTCGAGGTTGCCGCCAACCGTTTTCTGCATGGAATGGTACGCGCTTTGGTCGGGACACTCGTGGAGGTGGGGCAGGGAAAACGGAAACCCGAAGACCTCAAAACAATTCTACAAGCACAAGATCGGAGAATGGCGGGATATGCCGCTCCGGCGCATGGCTTGGTTTTGGAATATGTGCGATATTAACGCTTTATGAGATAAAAATGGTTTATAAACGTACTTTTGTATCCCTATTTTGGATGTTAATCTTGGTTTTAACCGGTTGCGAACGGGAGTTTATTGAGCCTACCGTTCCGGGAATAAAGGTGGTTTTGCCCGATGACCCGGAACAAGTGGTTGATGACTATACGCTTTTTGTTTCGGTTCAAGCCACGTCTTTTCGAGACATTGAACGTGTCACCGTTCGTGGCGACGAGATGAAATTCAATTCCGCAAATGGGCTATGGGAAGGCGAGGTCAGTCTAAAATCGGGGGTTAATACGGTCGTGATTGCCGCTACAGATTTTGATGGCTTGGTCGCACGGGACACGCTCCAAATCCTGCGGCTATTCCCACGTCTTACAAAAGAAAGTGTTTTAATGCCTTATCCGATTGGTGGGCACGCTGCCACCTTATTTCATACCGGTTTGTTGCTTGTTTCCGGCGGATCTAAGCACTTTCAGGCTCCGGCAACCGATGAAGCTTTTGTGATTGATTCCAAAAATGAGACGCCTCACCGCACACGAGGCAAAATGGTTGCTGCCCGAACAGGCCACAGTACGCTTGTATTGCCAGATGGACGTGCGCTGATTTTGGGTGGAAGTACAATCAACAACCCTACCAGCATCAACGACTTGGTAGAAACTGTGGAAGTCTATGACCCCGAATTGGAAGTTTTTACCCGTGTGCCCGTAGGCTACAACGACCCGATCCGGAGGACACACCATGTTGCCTATGCCTTGCCGGATCCGCTGAAGCCGAAAGAGTTACTGATCTACGTGTTTGGAGGACGCGGTGATATTCGTTATGGCACCTCTCCAACCTTGGGAACCCGACAAGATATGCGCGTTTTCCGATTCCGTAACGATTCTTTATTGGCTGCTGGCCCTACGTTTGGTTTTATCTTCCAACCCATGGAAGGGCCAAGCCTATTGCGCTACCTCACGCTCAATAATCCAAATGAGCAGCGCTTCTTGATAACGGGCGCGCAATTTTCTGAAACCACAGCACCAACTTCAGCCAACTTTAGGTTATACCAACGGGGTACAACCCTGACCAAGGTGAAAATGGATGCGTTTAAATCACCAAGAATCCGACATAGCAGTAGCATTTTATCCAATAATATTGTTATTTTTATGGGCGGTGTACTAAATGCGCCTGATGACGCACTTCGAACCTTAGAGGCATATGCCCCCGTTTCGCAAAAGATGTACCGTTTCGGGGAAACGGTCAGTCTGCCAGAAAGAAGGTTTGGACACACTGCAACAAATTGGACAAATGGACGAATATTGGTTGTAGGAGGATTTGACCAAAATGGTAATGCTCTTTCAACTACGCACTATTGGACTTTCTAAATACATGAAAACAAGTTTACAACATATTCTCCGCTTGCTCATGATTGCGATCGTGCTCATGTCTGCCTTTTCACTTCTTGGGGTGGTCGTGGACATTGCACAAACCTTACTCGGCATGAGCCTCCGAATGTTGGTCTTGTTGCTGGTTGTTTTTGTTGTGTTGGGCATCGTTAACGGGTTCTTAAACCGAAAACGCTAACAGATTTTAGAGACAACCGACAGAAAGCCATCGGCTATATCCCTTCGTGAACGGAAACCCTATGGCGACCTTACTTAGTCAAACCGATAAGTCGTAAATTTACTTTTTTCAATTTCGATCAATGAAAAAGTATCTTAATTTTGGCGATAAATGATAGCGACTGCAAAAAATTATGATGTAATCTGTTTTCAGTTGAGAAACAACCTTTATTCTCAATTGGAAAGTCCATTGAAGAAGGAAATAAATAGACTTTCAACTCACATAAAAACGCTTATCACTTCGGGTAAAAAAGTGCAGGGACAATCTGTTCCCATGCTAAGTCAGGTTTTCAATTTGCGGATTAAGGCAATCAAATGGTTAGCATCTGACACCAACTTTGATTATCTGGAAATGCTAAAAGACATCTTTCCTCAAATTGAAGAACTAAAGGCCAACAAAAAACTTGAAGTGCTGACAGAAAATTTATTATTTACTTTGCGTTGCAACCAAAGAGTTGTTGAAGCGATTATAGGAACAACCGAATTTCCAGCCGAGACACTTTCTGCTCCACTCTCACAACTTCCCGAAATAACTTATGAGCAGTTTATTGCTTCATTGGCTTTTGCAATTCCTGACGATGAAACAGCACAAAAAATTGTCAACTGGACAAACGCTTCTTTACACATTGAGTTTGTAATGGTTGCGGCTGACATCATTGGAGATGACAAACTTAATGTTTCGGAAAAGACAATAAACGAGTTAGCATTTTTAGTTGCTGATGCAGCACAAGAATATATTGCCTTGGCAACAGAGTTGGGAATTTTAAAATCCCGATCGTCAAGACAATCTTTTTCAACCTTATCTTTTGACAATAGCTTTATCAAAGAACAAAAAAAGTTAGCTGATTTGGGCTTGGAAGATTACGCTGCAAACCTTTTAAATTAATGAAGCAAAATTTTTCTAAAGGCGAAATTGTAAATGTAAATCTTGGGACACCACCAAAAGAAATTAAAGGACATGAACAAGGTTTTGAAAGGGTGCATTTCAAAAATAGGTATTGAGCCAGCCTTTAACTTGTAAGCACTTAACATGTGTTTTGGGTTAATCAAATCGAAGCCTGCCAACTGAGCGCAGACGGGCCTGCCGGCGGCCTTCTTTTGTACGGCCAAAAGAAGCAAGGCGGCTGAGCTAAGCCGAATCCAGTCCCGAGCCTGAAGAAAAATCTTTTCGCCTATGCTACGGATGCCCGATGGGACGAATC